>Ga0307951_1000462_pt1 | contig 23248 bp, 18 predicted proteins | sample OrgLakmetagen374_FD_201842 | JGI IMG/M metagenome (GOLD analysis project Ga0307951, IMG submission 201842) | Saline water microbial communities from Organic Lake, Antarctica - #374 | ecosystem: Environmental > Aquatic > Non-marine Saline and Alkaline > Saline | place: Antarctica: Organic Lake... | reverse complement strand
GTGTGTGTGTGTGTGTGTGTGTGTGTGTGTGTGTGTGTGTGTGTCCCGTGCATTTGTGCATGCGTCATTTTGTGCTCATGCATACACATGTGTGTGCTTGTGCATACAAGTTAGTGAGAACATATATGTGCACGCTAGTGCATGTGTGCATGTGTGTGTGTGTGTGTGTGTGTTGTGTGTGTGTGTATTTGAGCTGTGCATCAGCATTGTGCATGTGGGTGCGTGCGTTTCATCCATACATAATTTCAACGCATCACAGAAGAGCATTGGTGACTTCCCCAGTAGACAGATGCGTGCGGATGATGCTTTGGGCACGCACTGACGGACGTGCAATTGATCAGGAAACGTGGCTCCCCACATCCCCTGATTGCAACACAGCACAGCTTCCAGGTGTATCATTTACAGAGAGAGAGGGATAGAGAGAGAGCAACCTATCACACACAACACGAATGGCACTACTCCTCCACACCCCTCCACACTGCATGGGTGTTCCATTTTTTCATGGGAGCAGGCCAGAAAGCGCCACCTCGCCAGCCTCTGAGAAACAGCATGTAAACTTGTGTAGGGCACTTTCCCCTCACCTCTCCCAACGCGCCCACGCTCTGCCCGTCGATATACTCCTCCGTGCTGGCGAGCTGCAGGTTCATGTACGAGTCCACGGACACGAGGTAGCCCTTGTACTCCTGGCCCCACTTGAGCTTCACGATGACCTGCTTTCCGGTCAAGTCGTTTAGGTACGGCTTGGGGTTAACCGGTACGCTGACTGAGCTCATTTGGCCTTGTTTTGGCCTGAACAAATTCTATTTAAATATTACGTAATAACGTATTGTTAGGAACCGCTTGGTTACACAACTTTACCTTTGCTGCATTAATGTCTACATCACGATGTGTTATAAAACATGTATCGCACAACACTTCAGCCATTGTGAAAGGAGCAGAAAATTGTGTGCGTGCCGGTTGCAATTTATTTGAGGGGCATTTATGTGTATGTGTCTGTATAAATTTGTGCGTGCGCCCTCCTTTCCCTCTATGCATACGCTCAAGTTTGCCCGACCGCTGTACACTTGTTCAAATGGACAAATAAAATATGGCGGCTGTATCATTAGGTATACGTACATCGTCATCTACCGGTATTGATGAGTTTTTATTACCTAGTTACTATTACCTGCCGCTTGAAAAGCCAAACCGCTTGCATTCAATTATTCAAAGATACTGAGAAGACGGCAGCTACGTCCGACCCGTCCCAACCTCTTGTTAGTCACCTGTGTTTGTCCTTCCACTTCCTTGCAGATCTTAGTGTGGTTGGTTAACCCCCTTCAACCTCCACAGAACGACCAAAGACTTGGTGGATTCAACACAGCAGAGTAGGCAGACAGATGACCAGGATCGGCCGGCCACATGTAGGTAAAAATGTCTAACTCTGAAATACCGGTCTGAACATTCAAAGTGTGTTTCATTACCCCCCTGCTTAGCTGTGGACGTCCGGCCGTAGCCCGTGGAGTCGGTCTGTGCAGCTTCTGGTGTCCTTGCCCAAGGGACAAGATTAATGCGTCTTTTTGGTCTGGTCTTACTCAGGATCGAATCCTGAACCTCGCGCTCGCATAAACGCCGATTTGCCAAGAGTCTGTCGGCAAAAGGCTGCAAGGCACCAAGTCAGGACCAACCTTCGACACCAATGTGTAATTAGGCGTCGCCTGAAATATCGGTCTGGACATCTGGAGAGCAAATGTTTTGTATATTATATGAGCACAAGGGTGATCTACATGCACGCAGTAACTCAGCAGACATCATTTCACTGCTCTATGTTCATGCTGTCAAGAAGTGCTCCTCACATTGTCACAGATCTAGCAACTATGCATAAAGGAATCTAGCGAATACGTACTCAAACAAATGTATAATTGTACACTTTATTTGTTTATAGGCAGACTGGCTTAAGTTACTATCCTCTGATCTGGATTTAATAGTTTTTGACGTGTTACTAGGGTTGGCCAGGACCATACATTTGTATGTAAATACGATAAACGGTGTACGTCCGTTTTTAGCAGGGGAAATCATACAGTCATATAATACGGCGCAGATATATACAGTTCTGGCCAATCCTACGTGTACCCATTTAGAGAAGAAGCCTGGCATTTTTTAATGCTTAATATCGACCGAGTGTAAATCGTTTTTGCAAAGCCCGACCAACAAGAATTATCTAATAGTTAATATTCTCTCACCCATTATTGCAAGATGGCAACGTCGCAAAAAGGCATCGGAGTCCCCATCAAGCTCATGCATGAGGCGGAGGGCCACGTAATTACCGTGGAGCTCAAGGGAGGCGAGATGTATCGTGGGGAACTGTTCGACGCGGAGGACAACTGGAACTGCCAGCTTAAAGACGTGACAGCGACCGGGCGGGACGGGCGCGTTTCGCAGTTGGACCACATCTTCGTGCGGGGGAGGTGAGCATGGTGGTATGTGCTTTGCATGGGTCGGGGGGGAAGCGAGTGTGGAGTGTGGAGTGTGGAGTGTAGGTGTTAGGGATGCTCTTGTGTTCAACAGAAAGGGCCCAATCACTTGTGGGGGGTTGACTGCTTACTGGGTTGGACCTCGATGCACACATGTAGTGTAGTAGGAGAGAATGGCAGTGGTGAATGGAGTTGTCCTTGCACAGCGTGCATGCAATGTTCTGTCCCCCTTCCATGCGCTCACCTGCCAAACGGAACAGAGCTTCCAGTTTCATATTACTGCTGGTCTGGAGACCGTTGCTACAAGGCTGGAATAGGCTGTGTTGCGCATGGCCATACAATGATGTGGAATTTTATCGAAGATGAAGCACAAACGTGCTAACAATGACGCACTTTTTCTTCTAGAGGCCTCATCGGCAGAGCTACCCTCTTCCAATGGCCTCAACCCTCATGTTCAAACTTGGACTGAATAGGGATGTCTCTCTGTCTCAGGGCAAGCTGCATGTCGTCGTGAACGAGTGCTCACACATGTTTGTATGCGCGTGTGTTCTGCATGCTCTCCATTGCTCTCCATCCAGGGGTTGCAGCATTCAGTATCGTTGCAGGCAAGCCATCCTCCTGACCTTTGCCTCACGCCTCCATGCGTTGCAGTCGGATTCGTTTCATCATAGTGCCGGACATGCTCAAGAACGCGCCCATGTTCAAGAGGATAGACCCCAAGTTCAAGGTGAGCCCACCCTCCCTTCTTCCCACTCGTTAATGCTTTTTGCTGCAGTGCATTGTGCAAGAAGTGTTGTTTGCAGCCATGATATACACTATGTTTGGCAGGGATTCATGGGTATAGGCCTGGCCAACTCTGTGATTGCTATTAGGCACGCAACCAGCTGTGTTAAGGGAGTTGTTCATGCTCCCATCACCCAGCATACCTGATGCCGAAAGCACAAAGGAACACAGTACACAACGCCATGCACTCACACCACAATGCTTCTTTCACGACCTTTGCGCTCCTGCCTGCATGGATGTGCAAAAACACGATGCGCTTCGCCGTTCAATCAAGAAATATGCTCTCAGTCTTCTCAATGTTGATGAGCTGCAGAAGCACGTTTCTCCACGTCATTAAGTTCTCGTCCCTTCCACATGCCATAAAGTTTGCCGTCTAACATGCGTGTGAGCCAGGCATTACGACAAGCACGTTTTGCAACATTGTGTGCTAAATGCAGTACAGTATTTGTGTGTGCATGCGTGTCTTGCTTCCTCGTATTGTGAGAAACGAGAGTGTAAAACGAGAAATAAATGCATAAGTGCATACATGCATACATACACACACAGATGTGCACACATGCACGTACAAATGCAAACACACACGCAAACACACTTACACACACATGCACACGCATGCACGTACATATGCAAACGCACATGCAACCACATGAATATACATGCACAAGCACATGTGCGCACACACACACACACTTTTACACACACATAATCACACAAATGCAATAGCATACACACTTGCACACAACTAACACAAACACTAACATATATACTCACAATACAGGGCAAGGCTTTCCCTATGGGTGTGGGTGGCAGAGGACGAGCAGCTGCTGTACGTGCTTCAGCCAAGGCCAAGGCGCGATAGAAGAGTCTTGCGTCGGGTATAGATTATAGTTGTGCCGTGAAAGTGTGAGTTGATCGGCCAGACTCGTACAGACTTTTGTCGTGCCGAGCCGACAACTTTATTTCTTGTTGTGTGGTGTGCGTGTTTGGAGTGTGACTGTACCGTGTATGTGTGCGTGTGTGGGTCTGAAAGGCCTACATGAGGCATCTAGGGCGCCTTTAATGGGGGCGCTTAAGACGCCTGCCGATTTTAGGAGGGTTAAGCGCGTCGAGAAACAGATGAATGTTGATGTGTGAGTGCTTTTCTATCCAAGAGCAAGTGCCTTGTGTCTGGGTGTTTGTCATGTTCAATAGGAAGGAGCTGGCAATGCACTGCCAGCGGCATAAAGACAAAGGAATGAGAGTATATTCGGTCTGTCGAGTTGGCATGAAAGAACACCCTACAAGGAATGCGCGTCATTCAGCAGAAAATTGACAGCATCTTTCTTGTATATCTCAGGATTGATTTGCTGCTGCAGCTTCAACACTCGCTGCAAACGTTGTTCAATTTTTTGTCCGCGGCTTTGAATCTTTGTAACAGAGCTGGAGCACATATCGAGAAATGAGAGACGATGACGGGTAATAACGCTACATCAAATAACGTAAGTCGTATTAGGCTTTATCTAGCCTGACAAATCAACACAGGGGGAAACGATCTGCCTAATCCCAGATACGACAATTTATCGGTTACATCGCTCTAGCATTGTATACCTCTGCTATATTGCCTCTAGGGCGTCTGAACAGAAACTGATAAAAAGCCTGCAACCAAAAACCTCAAAATTTTCTGAATGTTTGGATAGAAAGGAACATGATCGAGAGCGAATCGATTTGCCAAGTCCCACAATTTTCAGATGTTCACGTAATTTTCAATCATTTTAACGACCATCCAATGAGCAAAACAAAGAAGAGCAAGTTGACGTTCTCAAGCTTGTTTCGAATTGTCTCAACGGAATCCCACGTTGTGTGATTTTAGAACTGGTGCAATGCGGACCAATAACGGGAAGCCAGGTTGACAAAATACAAAAAATAAGATATTCAATCGGAAATAAAAAACGGCTCGTACATGCGCCCATACTGTACCAAAACTGTTACATCTTATGAATAACTAAATCTGACGCTTGTTTGTGGCAAAGAAGGCGCTCCCAAGAACAGCATTTGCAGTTTGTACAGCAGGATAGATACCAATATGTGTAGCCAGCCAGGCTCAGTTCCAGCCTTCAGGGGTTGAAACTATGACTAATAATGGGCTGAATCGCACAACAGATGTGGGGGCAGAGGGGGGGGCAGATGAAGGGGAGGCCCTTTTGCAAAACGCGCAAAAGAACAGCGTACCACCAGAAATCGTTCTCCCCCATGCTGCTGCATCTGGCGAGCCACTGCATGCTCGTAGACCACTCATGTGCTCGTATGCGCTGGCCGCGTGGGCATGGAGATCCTGGTGCGGTGCGATCCTACGTGCCCCGCATATTCTCACCCTACCTGCATTCCCATCCTACGCTGCATTCTCATCCTACGCTGCATTCTCATCCTACGCTGAATGAGTACCCTAAATTTGTTAACGTGCGTTACATTTTCACAGGGAATTTGCGGTCGCACTCCTTCTTATCCAACTTTCTTCTTCGAGCTTGATACTTGTGTCCGCATATGGACTGGTGGACAACTTTGTAAAAGTTGCCTTTGGAGGTTCTGTTGGGGCTTATGTGGGCAGGTAACTCTTCTGCAGAGGGTGGAGCAAACGGTAAAGCCAATTTTCCGATCTTTTGAACTTACCCTGGCATTTTTAAACGCTTGCATGTGGAAGGGATAAAAATCTTATTTGTGCACATGCACACATTCATCTTAGATATGCATACTCCTCAAACGCAGGCGGTGCATTGCAAGCGGCACACGCAATTTTCTGCTCCTTCAAAATGGCTGCATTGCGGTGTCTGCGGCGTGTGCGGCAGTGCTGCTGGAGTTCGAGTTTACGAATGGATGGGTGGGTGCTCACCGTCCTGTCATGCTTTCCTTTTTCAGGCCATTACGTGCATTAGTTGGCAAGCAAAGTGTGCAGAAGAGTGGGCAAATCAATTCAAGGTATACGCACGGTGCAAGAGCGATTTTTGTCATGAGAAAGCCTGTGTGAAAGGAAGGGGGTATTTTCATCAAGGGAAAGGAGGAAGGGCGCTGTAAACATACAAGTACGAATGTGCATGCTGTGTTCCATCAACCCTGAATGTCCTCAAGGCTTGTGCGTGCTTCATATGATATATGAGCTTGTGTGCTCTTCATGCCTGCAAAGCAACCAACGTACGCCTCTGTGTCTGTGTGTCAACACTCAAGTGTGTGTGTCTGTGTGTCAACACTCAAGTGTGTGTCTGTGTGTCAACACTCAAGTGTGCAAGTGTGTGTCTGTGTGCCAACACTCAAGTGTCTGTCTGTGTGTCAACACTCAAGTGTGTGTCTGTGTGTCAACACTCAAGTGTGTGTCTGTGTGTCAACACTTAAGTGTGTGTCTGTGTGTCAACTTTTAAGTGTTCGTATGCATTGGGTCTGCATGTGGGTGTGTTAAGATGCAAGTTGCGGTTATGTGCGGCGGCAACAAATCCTGTAAGCCTGAACGCTGATTCCTTTGCTCTGTCATGTGTTCACGCATGCATTTGTTCGCGCCTCTTGATCTGCACAGTCCTATACATTGCTACAGCAGGATTCGGTGGCAACTTCACACTTCTGGCTGCTTTAATCATACAAAAGTGCAAGCACGTTGTGCGTGAATTCTGTCTACTCCTCCCCGGGAGCCTGATGAATAAGTCATGACTGTCGCATGTTATGTGCAAACCCGTATATGCAAGCACAAAATACGCATGCTGTGTGCTCTGTGCAGCTTTACCGGAGTTTCTTAATTTGCACGTTCATGTGCGGTGCCACCAGCAGCCCTTAACAGGATTATGCTGTATACTTATCTCTAAATCAAACAAGTATGTGCTTGTTTTTGTTTATGTGTGCAGATTCGCTGGAGCCTCTTGATCTGCACAATCGCGTGCGGTGCCACCAGCAGCCTTGGAAGCATGGGGATCCAGATTGCTGTGGAGAGACGGGCAATTCAGGCCATGCTCCGAGATATGCCTACGGCGCTGGCTGAAAGCAATGCTGGTGCGTGAGTCTGCATGCGGTAGGAGAAGTAGGAGTAGGAGTGAAGCAATGCTGGTGCGTTAGTCTGCATACAGTAAGAGTAGTAAGATTAATGCACTTCGTCTGCAGACAAGGGTAGTGTGCTTACTCGACAACGCTATGGCATTTGCACTTTCTTGCACTTGGATGTTTCAAGTGTATTTGTGAGTTTGAGTTAGAGTTGTCCTGAATCTATGTGTAGGTATGTTGTAACACACGCACAAATACTTTCTGGGAGGGCAGCGCTCGAACAGGATGACCAAAATGTATGTACCTACGTTGTGTTTGGTATGCATTTTGAGTTTTCCTATAATGTGTGTTCAATGCCTCTCACATCTGTGTCATTAGTACTTCTCAAGCAATGCATCTTAGCGTGTGCACTCTAAAAAAGCTCCTCTTTCGTGTAGTGTTGGCCAGAACCCAAATATATTATACATACACCGTATTTGAATATAAATTTGATAGTTTTCCTGACAAACATACTGTGTATACACTACTGTATGTACACCGAACATAACTATAAATGTCAAATACGGTGTATGTATAATATATTTGGGTTCCGGCCAACCCCTTGCATGTGCTCTAAAGAGCTCCTTTTTTGTGCCTCCAAATTTACCCCCTAACGCTTTTGGCTACAAATTTTGTCTGCCAGCGCTATAAGCACGGAAAGATATTCATGCCCTCCTGCCTCCATGCTCTTAGCACCCTCCTTGCCTCCATGCTCTTAGCACCTCCTGCCTCCATGCTCTTAGCACCCTCCTATCCTCACGGTCTTAGCAACTTTTCAACCTCTCCACTTTGTGCGGGGGACTCGACACACGTATTCCCTTCAGGTTTTCGGGCGATCGACCTCATCTGCCAGCTTGCGGCTCCTATCGTGATTGGTTTGCTCATGACGTTCACGTCCCCCCTAATTGCAACCCTCCTGCTGCTGGCGTACACGATGCTGGTGTGGGCGCCAGAACTGCACTTCTTCCAACGAGCAGTGGACTTATCACCCGCCCTTCGGTGCGTGCCTGTGTCAAGTTTGATGAAATGCTGAAAATACAGTGAACATCATGCTCATCCTGAGGTAACACCTGCCCATGCCTTAAAAGGTAACAATCAGTGCGTTGGAAGTGCAGTAAATCTTCCTCTCCCTCATTCTCATAAAAGGTAAAGTAAGGCATTAAAAGTGCTTCCTCCTCCTCAGGCACATCTGCCCGTAAAAAAAAATCAGTATTGAAATTGCTTCATCCTCTTCCTCATTCTGATGCACGCCTGTCCACACAGTTACTGCTCCTCTGAGCTCAAGCACTTCTTTGTAATGAAAGAGCAACGTGCAGTAGATATGTCCTTAGGTACATACACTTGTTACAGTGTGTGTATGCAGGGCAGGCCGGAATCATGTAAACAGACGTCAAGCTTATTTTAAAGGACAGAACATTGTTTTGTACGGTGTGTATACGGTATTTTGGCAGGAAAATCACCAATTATACGGTGTGTATATACGGTTCTGGCCAAACCTAGATTTTTATGTGAACATGTAGGATATTTATATGTAGGATGTGTCTATGTCAGGGTGTTGAGAGCTCCAAATTCTCACATTGCTGTCCGGTCAGGGCTGTGAATGCACACGTTCTGTGTCTGTGTGTACGCACGCTTTCTGTGACTGTATGTATGCACACCTTCTGTGACTGTGTGAATGCACACGTTCTGTGACTGTGTGAATGCACACGTTCTGTGACTGTGTAAATGCACACGTTCTGTAACTGTGTGTATGCACACCTTCTTTGACTGTGTGTATGCACACGTTCTGTGACTGTGTGTATGCACGCTTTCTGTGACTGTATGTATGCACACCTTCTGTGACTGTATGAATGCACACCTTCTGTGACTGTGTGAATGCACACGTTCTGTGACTGTGTGTATGCACACTTTCTGTGACTGTGTGTATGCACACGTTCTGTGACTATGTGTATGCACACCTTCTGTGATTGTGTGAATGCACACTTTCTGTGACTGTATGTATGCACACCTTCTGTGACAGTATGCATGCACACCTTCTGTGACTGTATGCATGCACACCTTCTGTGACCTTTCCTCGTGGGTGTTCCTGCCAAACAATCTGTATTTTGAATGCGTAAGCATGTATGTGTGCATGTGCGATGTTGTACAAAAATCGATGTACTTAAGTGTATGGGTCTGGCCAAGAAATAGCGTGCTGTATTGTCCATGAGTAGCTGTTTCACGAGTAGCTGTACTGTCCATGATTACATGAGTAGCTGTGCTGTTTCATGAGTAGCTGAACTGTCCATGATTACATGAGTAGCTGTGCTGTTTCATGAGTAGCTGTACTGTCCATCATTACATGAGAAGCTGTGCTGTTTCATGAGTAGCTGTACTGTCCATGATTACATGAGTAGCTGTGCTGTTTCATGAGTAGCTATACTGTCCATGATTACATGAGTAGCTGTATTGTCCATGCGTACCTGTTTCAAGGCGCCTAATTCATGAATAGCGTTGGCCATAACCGTATATATGCACCCTATATGACCGTAAATTTCGTGATTTTCCTGCCTAAAAAACGTGCATACACCATAAATATATGGCTCTGGCCAACCCTACCCATGAATCAAGCGCCTTAAAACAACTCTTGCCAATGATTTGGTTTTTTAATATGTCTGCAATACCGCACAGAGCACAGAGTTACAGAGTCACAAGCGTAGCTCATATGGCCTACAAGTGCTTGTGCCAAGCGTAACTCAAATACCCCGCAAATGTGTGTGCGCGATCAGCTGGGGCTTTTACCTAGTGTTCCTAGCAGATCAATAGTTGAACCGTGTGTGTGTGTGTGCGCGATCAACTGGGGCTTTTACCTAGTGTTCCTAGCAGATTGATGATTGAGCTGTGTAAGAGGTATGGGCAGCATACAAGGTTCTATCTTGAAAGACCTGAGCAGCTATCTTGCTCATGCTGTCACTCTCATTTCCTCAAGACAGCACACAGGAGCTAACTTGCTCATGCTTTCATTTCCTCAAGGCAGCGCACAGGAGCTATTTCATTTCCTCAAAATAGCGCACAGGAGCTATTTCATTTCCTCAAGACAGCACACAGGAGCTTGTTTCCAGGGATTCCATCAAATACACGGTCACATACATGGTCATATACACGGTCGGTCATATACACGGTCGTATACACGGTCGTATACACAGTCGGTCATATACACGGTCGTATACACGGTCATATACACGACTCTGGCCAACCCTGTACATGACACAAACTCACAATTACGTTCACACTTTCACACACACACACACACACTCACACACACGCACACACACACACGCACACACACACACACAAACACACACACACACACACACACGCGTGTGTGTACATATACACACAGGGCCATGTTACACCAAGAAGGTAGCCAAGATGGTAAGGGCCCGCGCAACTTTGCCGCTGCTGTCAGCAGCAGCACTTGTATGAGCGCAGTCAGCAGTTGGAGGGCTGGCTTCTCTGCGGTGCTAGCCAGCTTTGCGGTGTATAGCCGGCAGCGTGTGATGATGGCCAGCCTGTCCATTTCGATGCTCAGTTGTAGGTAGGGCCGGCAGCGCGTGATGATGGCCAGCCTGTCCATTTCGATGCTAAGTTGTAGGTAGGGCCGGCAGCGCGTGATGATGGCCAGCCTGTCCATTTCGATGCTCAGTTGTAGGTAGGGGAACTTAATTTTTTGGCGGTGTGGTGTGTGTACACTTTACAGGGGCTACAATGCGAGTCTTACAATTAACAGGGCTATAATGCGAGTCTTTTGTTATTCTCAGTTGTAGGTAATAACAGGGGCTATAGTGCTGACGAGCCTTTTGTTATTCTCAGTTGTAGGTAAGAAGCACGGGACGCACACGCAGACACACACGCAGACACACACACACTGTCTGGCAGGTGCATCACATTGATTCAGACATACCACATTTACCGCTGGCAGTTCTGAAGTTGCTCCTTTGTGGCACATCCTCCCGCATGTTTCGTTGCATTCTGCATTTTGCTCACGCATGTCAAGAACGCTCACTCCCGTAGCTCATGCCATCGGTTTCCACTGCCTGCGCAGTTGTTTCTTATTTTTGTTTCGTTTTTGGTTTTCCACTGCCTGCGCACTTGTTTCTTATTTTGTTTCTTTTTTTGTTTTTCCACTGCCTGCGCACTTGTTTCTTTTTTTGTTTCTTTATTTGGTTTCCCACTGCCTGCGCACTTGTTTCTTTTTTTGTTTCTTTTTTTGGTTTTCCAATGCCTGCGCAAATGTTTCTTTTTTGTCTCTTTGTTTGCTTTTCCACTGCCTGCGCAACTGTTTCTTTTTTGTGCCTTTCTTTGGTTTTCCACTGCCTGCGCACTTGTTTCTCGTCCTTTTTCCAGTATTGAACAGAAGGGGCCCACACCACCCATGCATTCGTCTCTTTCCCCTTTCTTCTGCACCATCTCTGACCTAGCTTGTTGGCTTTCCCGTTATTTGGCACCACCATTGGCACAGCTTCATGCAGCCTTTGCTTTTATATGCTCCACCTCCACTGTTTTTTCTCTTTTCTTGTCTTGCAGTGTACTCACGTTAGGGTTTCTGATGACTTCCTACCTGCACTGGGGCGGGCTGACAGAGGCGGAGGTGTGTGAAATCTTACTAACTCACTCTGTATGATCATGAATCTCTACCTGCACTGGGGCGGGCTGACAGAGGCGGAGGTGTGTGAAATCTTACTAACTCACTCTGTATGATCATGAATCCCTACCTGCACTGGGGCAGGCTGACAGAGGCGGAGGTGTGTGGCGTTAAAAATTTTGCAAACTCACTCTGTATGATCATGACTCCCTACCTGCACTGGGGCGGGCTGACAGTGGCGGAGGTGTGTGGCGTTTGAAATATTGCAAACTCACCCTGTATGATCATGAATCCTTACCTGCACTGGGGCGGGCTGACAGAGACGGAGGTGTGTGAAATCTTACTAACTCACTCTGTATGATCATGAATCCCTACCTGCACTGGGGCGGGCTGACAGAGGCGGAGGTGTGTGAAATCTTACTAACTCACTCTGTATGATCATGAATCTCTACCTGCACTGGGGCGGGCTGACAGAGGGGGAGGTGTGTGGCGTTTAAAATATTGCAAACTCACCCTGCATGATCATGAATCCCCACCTGCACTGGAGCGGGCTGACAGAGGCGGAAGTGTGTGGCGTTTAAGATATTGCAAACTCATTCTGTATGATCATGAATCCCTACCTGCACTGGAGCGGGCTGACTGAGGCGAAAGTGTGTGGCGTGTTGACGGCATAATTAAAACAGAGTGCATGCAAGCAATTTTATGTAAATGCTAGACCCTAGCCTGTGACTTCTTTTTGTTAAAAGGCTAGCTCACAGCGGCAGAGGCGTGTGCAATGACTTCTTCTCTTCCTTTACCAGCAGGCATGTTGCCCCCAGATCAGGCTTGCTGTAAGTGATACTAGAGTGTCTTGCACGTGTGTTATATTTTGTCTCTTGCTGTAGATGATGCAAAAGTATGATGTGTGGCAATGTGTTGTGTAGGTATGTGTGTGTCGGTTGTGTTGTGCACGTGTGTTATATTTCTCTCTTGCTGTAGATGATGCAAAAGTATATTGTGTGGCAATGTGTTGTGTAGGTATGTGTGTGTTAGTTGTGTCGTGCACGTGTGTTATATTTCTCTCTTGCTGTGGGTGATACAAAAGTATGTTGTGTAGGTATGTGTTGTGTAAGTGTGTGTGCAGGTTAGAAATAGAGCACGTGTAGGACACTACTGTCATGCACGTGCTAAATTTCTCTCTTGCTGTAGGTGACGCAACAGTATGCTGTGTGGCAATGTGTGTTTATTGTTTTCTAGCCGTAGGTAATACAAAAGTGTGGTGTGCATGTGTGCACATTTTCTAATGTGTATATTTACCCTATGTGTATAATATCTGAAGGTATGCCATGCGCGTGTGTGTATGTCTCTCTCTTGCGCTACATGGTCCAAAAGTGCGTCGTGCAATTGTATGTGCAGGGTTGCCAGAACCATATACCATATATCATATGATGTACGGTGTATATGTGTATATACGGTATTTTTGGCAGGAAGACCACCAAATAAACGGTCATATGCGGTGCAACTATATGATTTTGTCCAGCCCTATGTGCCTATGTGTGTTAGTTGTTCTTTATCCCTGTGATCCTTTATGTCTGGTCAGGCTGGCAGAGTTTGTGAGCTGTTCTTAGTTTTGACTGTCGAGAGTTCAGCACATTGTGGTCCGCTCGCTTTTGAATTGAGATGCCATGATCAGAGAAGGCAGGACTGCAGAATGTTGTCAACCATGAGCGTCTGTCTAGATCTGCCTTGCCTTGCTGCGCAGGTTGGCATGAACCAAAAGGTGTGGGACCCCTGACCGGATTAGAGGAGGCAAGGCCAACCTCTGTCTGTCTCTGCAAACGCACAGTGCCCCTCTGACAATGCCCTGCTGTGCAGATTAGCATGTACAGAGGTGTGGGCGCTCTGACTGGGCTTGGAGCCACCGCCATCTTCCCCTTGCTAGCTCCACGTCTGGGTCTACGGAAGACGGGGCTGCTAGGAATTTTCTACCAGGTGAAAGCCATTTCTGGCTAGAGTGGCTGCTCAAGAGCGTGTCCTTGAGCCTTCGCCCTCTTATTGTGATGTGTAAAGGTGACATGGCTACAATGGTTACATGGCTACAATGGTTACAAGCAATGGTTACAATGGTTACAATGGTTACAATGGCTACAATGGTTGCACTGGTTACAATGGTTACAATGGTTACAATGGCTGCAATGGTTACATTGGTTACAATGGTTACAATAAGCATGGCCTTCAGCCTTCAAATCCTTGTTATGCCTGGTAAAGGCTGCTGTCACCTTCCCCCGTCACAATAAGGGGTGAAGGCTGAAGGTCACCCCCTTCTTCCGTGAAGGCTGCTGTCGCCTTCACCCCCGTCACAATAAGGGGGTGAAGGCTGAAGGTCACTCCTTTCTTCCGTGAAGGCTGCTGTCGCCTTCACCTCCGTCACAATAAGGGGGTGAAGGCTGAAGGTCACTCTATTCTTCCCTGAAGGCTGCTGTCACCTTCACCTCCGTCACAATAAGGGGGTGAAGGCTGAAGGTCGCCCCCTTCTCCTGTGAAAGCTGCTGTCACCTTCACCTCCGTCTCAATAAGGGGGTGAAGGCTGGAGGTCACTCTTTTCTTTCCTGAAGGCTGCTGTCACCTTCCCTTGTCACAATAAGGGGGTGAAGGCTGAAGGTCACTCCCTTCTTCGGGCGACCTTCCTTCACGTAATACCCCGTTATTGTGACGGGCACTTCTTGACCAAATGGATCCATAAGCCCGGATATAAAGGAATCTCCAGATGGGAGCAATTGATGGTTTTAGTGGTTAGAGCAGGGGCGACTAGCTGCTAACCACCCCTTTCGGCCAGCCTCAGAAGAATGCACAAGCTTAGATACAAAGGAATCTCCAACTTGTAGTTGGGAGCCTTTTGGGATCAGAGAGGTATAGGGATTCATGCTTTGTGTTGGGAAGTGCAGAGCTTGCCGGTTTTGCATGGGGGGGCCGTGCTTAGTATCAAATTGGAGCAGGAAGGTATACATGCAGATCCAAGACCAATTGGTTGGTGCCATGTCCCCTTGCTGTTTGGCTTTACATATACATTCCAGAGAAGGAGCCAACCGCCCCTTCCCCCAAAAGGATCGCTCTTCGCTCTTTACATGCTCGTAAAGTTGCTGATTTGACACACTCTTGTTTTAAATGCCTTTTCCCTCCCTTTGCATTTCGTACGGCTTCCCTGCCTCTACAGCTGATCCGGTTCCAGACATCATTGCCTTGTGCCAAAGGCTGCGTATTTCTCACACCCATACCCCACATCACATATCTCACACCCATACCCCACATCATATTCCTCACACCCATACCCCACATCATATTCCTCACACCCATACCCCACATCATGAGATCACCATGTACTGACACATGGCCATAACTTATTTTACCCTTCACACACAAATCACACGTCGTCCCCTTTCTTCCTTTGCAGCTGGCATGGTTGACCTTGGGGCTGTCCTGCCAACCCATCCCATGAAATTCCATTTCATCAAATCACCAATAACTTGTTTTCAGTGGCTTCTTATTCCTTGCACCTTGCACCTATACTTTGTCGCGTCATTGCGTTTTCAAATGCTGCTCCCTTTAATTTTTCTGCTTTGACAGTTGGGCTGGCTGACCTTGGGCCTGTTCCCCTTCGTCACAATGACCATCATAAAGCCGGAAAAGACACCGCGCGTGGCTGGCATCTTATTGAGTGATCAGAATTTGCAGCGGCTCCTCATTGCTGGCATGGTACGATGGGTGTGGAAGCGTGCGTGTGTGTGTGTTTGCGTGCGTGCGCATCTGTGTGTCACAAACGTAGCTGGCTTCTTCTTGAGTGGTCAGAACCTGCAGCGGATCCTCATTGCTGGCATGGTACGATGGGTGTGGATGTATGTGTGTATGTGTGTGTGTGTGCATGTGTGTGTGCGTTGAGAGCATAGCTCGTGTGGAATTGAGTGTTCAGAACCTGCAGCAGCTGCACATCTCTGGCATGGTGCAACGTATGTGTGTGTGTTTGTGTGGTTGTCTCTTTCTGTGTAAGTACATCACAATGCTGTCATGGAATTGGTCAGAGCCTGCAGCACTTCCTCATTGCTGGCACGATGCCATGGACACCTCCTTGTATTCTTGTGTGTTTGCGTGCGTGTGGTGCGTGGGTGTTTTTGTTTGTGTGTGAGTGTGGTTTGCTTGGGTGTGTGTGTTTGTGTGTCAGAAACGACATAGCTGGCTTTGTATTGAGCAGTCAGAATTACGCAACGACTGCTCCTTGGATATGAGCTATGATCGGTAAAACATGATTCATTATAAATGTAAGTAACCTCCAAATATTTTATTGATACCCAGCTAGCCATGAAAGTGTACATGCAAACACACTCATACGCACACAAGTGTGCACGCATCTAAACGCACCCGCACGCACATTTGCACCTGCACACTGCACAAACATACACACATACCCATGCACAGGCCATCTCTCGCACTGGACTGTGGACTTTCGACTTGGCGGTCACACAACTGACGCAGGATCTGGTGGCACCTGAAGATCTAGGTTGGTGTGATAGCATGATAAGTGGTACATACTTACCTCCTTATTGCTACGCAACTTCAATTCAGCCTCATTTTTTGAGTCACGCAAACGTCTTTGTTGGTGCTGGAAGCCAGCTGTTGGCTTTGTGCGCCTCCCTTGTTTGCCTTCCTTGTAAATACATAATTACGCACATGGTGCTTGGCCTCGTGCGCCAGTCATGTGGACAAGGGGGGAAAAAGATAAGACTGTTGGCTTTGCTTGCCTTTCTTGTGGATGCACAATGCACATGGTGTTAGGCCTTAGATGACTATCGTCTGGACAAAAGGAACAAAGAAAAAAGGTAGAACTACACAGCATTGAAAAACGCCCCCCACATTGACAAAGGGAAAGGAGCCAATTGGTACCAGGCGCCATCAAGCTCCTCCACCACAGAGAAGAAGGAAAAACTCAGGACATGGAAGATACTTAGCCTTGCGATGATTCCTGGAGATTACAGAATACAAAGTTATAAATGTTGTGTGCATTCCTCGAGTACACCTTGCAACGATTAACTTGTCTCAACAATTTCCTCAGTCATATGTCATGTGTTCCCAGGCAGTGTTGATGCCTTTTTCCACACCTCCTTCTTCCTGGAGACGCTGTGTTTCGTCATGTTAAGTGCTGTTGACCTGTGCCAAGTTAAGCCATGCTCTGCACTCGCGGCTGTCCAAAACCATGCCTCAATTCATACACTACGCTGCCTTCCTTCTGTCAACGTAATGCTGACAAATTGTGCAATTCATCTATTTGTTATGCAGCTGTGTTGTGTCACAAATTTAAAAGTACCACAACTAAAAATGTGTGCCACGTCATTTGCAGGCCTCATCTCCGGCGGAAAAAAAAACTAAACACGTGTGCCACGTCATTTGCAGGCCTCGTATCCGGCGTGTCAGGCAGCCTGGACGCCCTGTTCTTCTCGGTGTCCTTTGTTGCAGCCTTGTTCGTGGCCGATCCTGGCCTGTTCTATTGGCTCATGGTTGCCTCTTGGGGCGTCACCACGTGTGCAGCTGCTTTGTACACCGTCTTCTACGTGCGCACATCGAAATAGGTGCACGCTTGCTGACCTGGCCTGTTCTATTGGCTCATGGTTGCATCGTGGGGCGTCACCACGTGTGCAGCTGCTTTGTACACCGTCTTCTACGTGCGCACATCGGAATAGGTGCACGCTTGCTGAGGGCCGGCCAGAGGGGGGAAAGCGTAAGGTTGTACGGACCAAAGTGGCTCCGTTGCTTTGACTACTGTGAGAGGGAGTGGCTTTCTTTTTCCACTTGTTTCTTGTCGAAATCATTAGTAGCAGAACTTCTAAGTATCAGGTTGTGTACACAGTCTTGATCCTCCTTGAACACACAGTCTTGATCCACCTTGAACACACAGTCTTGATCCACCTTGAACACACAGTCTTGATCCGCCTTGAACACACAGTCTTGATCCACCTTGTACACACTGACTTGATCCACCTGTGCTTTTGTTATGGTCCTGAGCTGCCCTAACAGCTTGAGGCACCATGCACCATGCCATGTTGCATCCCTGTGGTGCAGCTCACGCCACATTGAAGGCGTTGTCAGTACAGCTTGCGCCAGTACAGTACGCACTAGGTATACGCATCATGTTTATGCATCATGTGTGTGTTTTGTGTGTGAGTGTGAGTGTAAGTGTGAGTGTGAGTGTGCGTGCGCGTGTGTGTGTAAATATGTTACTTATGAAAAGCAGGGTCTCATGGGAAGGAGAGTTTACCTAAAAATGCTTTGTATACGCTGGTTTGAGGGACGTGGTTCTGGTCGACTCTACCCAATTTTTGTCATTGCATGATTGCACAATTGCATGTTTGCAGTTTACAATGTGTGTACAAGTGATCAACCTCCTTTTCCTCAATTTTTTTTAAAGTGGTTTTTGCCGTTGTTCTTCTTTTTGACCTTTTCTCCTTTCAGCACCAGTGATTTCCTCTAATTGTAGATGATGAGTAAGTATGTAAAAATAATTGAAATCGTGATGTAATGACACTAGACATTACATCCCGTGATAGTTACCCACTCTGACATTTGTCACAGATGTTTAATGCCTAGTCGTTCTGGGATATTGGTTTCGAGTGTGAACACTTCCTGCATATTTTTGTCTTCTCTCACAGCGCCCTCCATGTTCCCCCCCCTGCTTCATGGAGTAACAAGAATGCAGCTGCTCTAACTCCAACCAATCTTGTAATAGACTTCGGGCCTTTTTCTTTTTTGGGCCTGCTCAGTAAAAGTGATCGTAGCCTGCCGGCTGTCTGGCAGCTGCCATATAAAGGCACATTTCCCAATCTGTGTGTGTGTGTGTGTGTGTGTGTGTCAAATTCAAAATGTGCTCTGAGCCCTCGCCTAAATGGGGTTGTCAATCAAGCATACAGATAGCCGAAATAAAGGGCAAGCAGAAACGATGTTGTCATAAACTATATGCTGTTCCTCATGGCTGTTCCTGCTTGTAACAAAGAAAAACTCGAAATGACATTTTTTGTCCCACTTCGAACCAGGCTTTCCAATGCTACTGTCCGTATTTGCATATTAACAATAAAAAATTGGATACATTTTGAACTTTTTCCGCGATAACATGTTAGCCCGTACTCAGGACCCTTCCTTGTGTGCAGCTAGAAGTAAGGCAAAAGCACTCCCCATGAGAAGGATGACCAACTCCAGGAAGCAAGTAAAGTGCCATGCCAGCACTGAGTATGAAGCATTGAGAGGTGTGCAACAAATTCCAAGTCCATTCCTTTGCAATATTTGCGGCAAGCTGCGCCACAGATTAAGGCATATGTTTGCATAGAAAGTGCTAAACTTGTCACGCAAAGTTCACACGCACTTCGCACTGACCACACGCACAACGCACACACCACACGCCTACCTATAGGTGTTTCTGTATTGAAAGCAGGGTCAGGAGACCCCGTGCCCATCCTTGACTTATGGAAGGTAGAAGCGTTAGAAGTGCACTATAGCAACTGCTGGACTAGGCAATTAATAGTGCCAATTGCGATGTAGAGCAATGCCCCGCCCGCAAGTGGAATGCGCACATTCGACACAAATACAATTGGCTCAAATTCACAATGAAGGAGCACACAATTTTCAACTTGAAAAGTGCTCCCTGCTCCCACACTACAGGCAGACCAAGGAGCAAAGGTAGCCATCCCGTTCCTGACGCACTTTGCAGACCTCACATCATGGGAATACGCACGGAAGCTGGTGAGTTCACGCAGGCAGAGAGGAGGGTGTTTTGTGTGCTTGTGTGCATAATCACAAAGCTTTTTTCTTTGTACGCTGTGCTCTTAATATTTGAGCAATACCCAGAATGAAAAGAGTTGGCCAGAACCATACATATATTGTATGTGTCGTGTATGGTGTTTAAATGGTAATTTCTGCAGGAATTCTAAACTATACGGTCATATACGGCGTATGTACACAATTGTGGCCAACCCTAAAAGTTAAGTGTACGTACTCTTCCAGCCGCTTCAAATTAAAGTGTTCTGCAAGGGAGTGGTTATTTTTGCCTGTGATTGTTTCTTTTTGTTATACAGCTTCAATAGCTGAACCTACCTTCATACACAAATTGCGTCATTGAGAACCTTTGAATGAAGTACTATTTCCACGGCCATAATGATGACCAATTTATGCGACCGTTTACTAGAAATGTCCAATGTCCAATGAATAGGTCATTACCCGCTGTATTGATCTGTCCTGTTCTCAGGCCTCAGTCATTCCAACCCTGGAGTCGTCTGGAGTGCAGGTCATTGCGATTGGCCTTGGTTCTCCGAGCAATGCTCAGGTGTGTGAGTACTCGGTAATGCTCAGGTGCATGTGAAGATGATGAAGGCCTGTGACTGCACAGGTGCGTGGGTCCGCTGTCGTGCTCAGGTGTATGTTTGGACGATGTGAGTGCTCAGGTGTATGTGAGGAACACGTGAGTGCTCAGGTGTATGTGAGGAACACGTGAGTGCTCAGGTGTATGTGAGGAACACGTGAATGCTCAGGTGTATGTGAGGAACACGTGAGTGCTCAGGTGTATGTGAGGAACACGTGAGTGCTCAGGTGTATGTGAGGAACACGTGAGTGCTCAGGTGTATGTGAGGAACACGTGAATGCTCAGGTGTATGTGAGGAACACGTGAGTGCTCAGGTGTATGTGAGGAACACGTGAGTGCTCAGGTGTGCGAAAGGACGATGAAGGCCTGTGACTGTGAGGACGATGAAGGCCTGTGCTGTATCAGGCTGAGAGCCACTGATGTTCATGCAAGGAATACCTTAATTGTCTGCGTGGAATGAAGAAAATTGCACGTATGAGCAGGAGTATGAGCAGGAGGGGATGCTAGTACGTGTACGAGTTGGGTGCAATAATAAAAGCATGTATGAAAGGGTATGTATGAAAGTATGAGCAGGAGTATGAGCAGGAGAGGATGCTAGTACGTGTACGAGCTGGGTGCAATAATAAAAGCATGTATGAAAGAGTATGTATGAAAGTATGAGCAGGAGTATGAGCAGGAGAGGATGCTATTACGTGTACGTGTTACGCGCAATAATTAAAATCTAAAGGTGTGTATGAAAGGGTGTGCTCAATGTAAAGTTTGTAGGTAGGTGTTGAGCAGAGTAAGTAGCGGGTTGTACCGGTTGATAGTATGCTTTGCTTTGGACCAGGTTCCTTTGTTGAGGGGGTGCGGCTGCACGAGCGCCTGTTCTTCCCCCCCTACTTGATGATGGCTTGATTGTGCTGCAAATCACTTATTGTATTTAATGCTGGTACGTAATGCTGTGACGTGTAGCAGCTTGAATGAACGGGTTGGCCAAGTTATGCTTGTAACCGTACAAGTAGGGTTGGACAGAACCATATACATAGACACAGTAATTACAGTCATTTTTTGCAGGGATTTCATCAAATGCACGGTCACACACGGCGTACATATACAGTTCTAGCCAACCCTACATATAAGGACCGTGTGTCAACGGTGTTTTTGTTAGGGGATTTCTAAGATGAACGCTCATCTCAGTTCGTACAAATCGCCCTAATCCTCCACTTTACCACACCCCCACTTTACCACACACGCAGATGGTGTACCCCCACTTTACCACACACGCAGTTGGTGTACCCCCACTTTACCACACACGCAGATGGTGTACCCCCACTTTACCACACACGCAGATGGTGTACCCCAACTTTACCACACACGCAGATGGTGAACCCCCACTTTACCACACATGCAGTTGGTGTACCCCCACTTTACCATACACGCAGACGCAGACGGTGTACTCCCATTTTACCACACATGCAGATGGTGTACCCCAGCTTTACCACACACGCAGATGGTGTACCCCCACTTTATCACACACGCAGATGGTGTACCCCAACTTTACCACACACACAGACGGTGTTTATTGCCCTCATTCTGTTACGCATGCAGGCCCTTTTGGCTCCCCATATCTCGCACACACACAGCCATCTGCACCTCCACTAATGCTCAGAGTAAGACTGACAACCCATTGATTGACTGCCCATATCCTGCAGGAATTTCTCGCACACGCAGGCATCTGCACCTCCACTCATGCGCACAGTGTAAGACTGACAACCAGTTGATTGACTGCCCAAATCCTGCAGGAATGTCTCGCACACGCAGGCATCTGCACCTCCACTCATGCACACAGTGTAAGACTGACAGCTCCTTGATTGACTGCCCTGATCCTGCAGGAGTTCTCTAAGTACATGAGGTTCCCCATGGACAAGCTGTACGCAGACCCTACCGGCGCCGCCTACAAGTAAGTGAAGCGTGTTGCTTGGGTCTCTTTTTGTCTGCTTTGGTGAATGAGCTGCATGGTAATGAGGACATAAGTGGCTCCCTATTAGTTGGGTCACGACGTGGAACTGTATGCAGAATCGTTCTATTAGTCCATGATACTTACCATGTTGTTGCTCACTTTCACTATGTATTATCCATGGGAGCCGTCTTTGGTATTTTCGCTGGTTACTTATTTGCAACTTTTGTAAAATTAACGTTTAAGTTTTGGTCATTGAAGGGGGAAACTAGTACTAAACGTGCTCTCGCTCATTGGTCTAGCTAGGCGTTCAGGTTGCGTACCTAGGCCAATGTTCAGGCCTCAAACACAAGGGGAGTTGATCACACATATTTGCGGGTTGTCAATGAGCTTTGTACTTCGAGCGGCGCAAATATTAAGTGGTTTGCAAAAATTCGTGGTTTTTCCCAATCTTTTCTATAAGGTCTACAGCAGGAAAAACAAATAAAATGGATCATAGTGCTCTGCATTTGCAAAGTGTCAGCCTGACCTCTGCTTTGCTTTGAGCGTTAGGCTGTGCATCAAAGAAGACCTCTGCATTAGCAAAATATCAGCCTGATCTCTGCTTTGCTTTGAGCGTTAGGCTGTGCGCTGTGCATCATAGAAAACCTCTGCAATTGCAAATTACCAGCCTGACCTCTGCTTTGCTTTGAGCGTTAGGCTGTGCTGATTGAGTACATGCGTCACAGGCTACCAGAATAATCTCTCTGTGTTATTGTGTTATTCAAAGCTTTGACTTCAGCTCTGCTCTATTGCTTTGAGTAATTATTATTGCGTTGCATATGACCTTAAAGATGGTAACATTTCTTTGCTGCACACCTCCCCTGCAAAAACACAACCATATGCCGTAACAGCATCAATTGCTTACAAAACAGTACAACTGTTTCAGGGCGCTGGGCTTAACCCCGGCTTTGCCCCAGACATGAGCATCACCCCTTATGCCAACCTGATGGCTCTGTGGCATTAAGGCGCTTGTTGCTCACGTAATAGTATGACTGTTTCTG
>Ga0307951_1000458_pt1 | contig 23362 bp, 31 predicted proteins | sample OrgLakmetagen374_FD_201842 | JGI IMG/M metagenome (GOLD analysis project Ga0307951, IMG submission 201842) | Saline water microbial communities from Organic Lake, Antarctica - #374 | ecosystem: Environmental > Aquatic > Non-marine Saline and Alkaline > Saline | place: Antarctica: Organic Lake... | reverse complement strand
CTGGCCAACCCTTTACATTTCTATTTTCCAGGAGGACGATGACGGCAGCTTTGCTCTTATTGTGACTGTCCACGCTCCCGAGAATGGGCCGTTGGCACAAAGATTGGGCTTGAGCCTATGCGACGACAAGGGCAGCAAGCAACAGGTACACATTCTTGAGCAACCGAATCCTTGCTAATTCATTTGCATCTGTATTGTTTCCACTCTCACAAAAAAGAAGTTGTGAGGGTCCCTTGCAGGTGCAGAAAGGAAGCACTTTGCACGTCCTTGTCCGTAGTGCAAACCTAGCACGTCTTGTTACAATAATAAGCCACAGTCCTATCTATGTATGTATGCATTCTTTTTGTTCAAAAATTGCTGCTTGGGTCTAAACTACAGAATGTGTCTGCTGAGTTCTGCAATGAAGCTATTGAGCCCTTAGACAGTTATTTTAAGTCATGTTGAAAAAATTCACTACATTCGAAGAGCGGGGTTTAGCCAGAAGATGAGTGGATGTATCTTTTAAAGGGATAACATACAAAATCATCGTCATTGTCTCACCTGTGCTTTACTGCTCAGGTTTGGTTTATGGCTCCATTGGGGAACATGGCAACTCCCATCCGGATCTGGGACGCATTACAAAAGGTATTTGGAATTGCCGTGCGATGCTTGGCAGTGTAGCTCGATGTAAGGTTGGCCATAATTGTTTATATACAGTGCATATGTCCATATTTACGGTTCTTTACCTGCTTTAAATAACAATTCTTTGCAGTATACGTATATGTATGGTTTGGCCAACAACCTAGCAATTTCGCAATATTCCCGTAAGTTCCCTTGTCATAAGTGTGCCCTTCTTTATAAATCAGCCGTTGGTGCAATGCAATTGCAAAGTCAAAACATTGAACAATGGACCGGATGCTGTATTTATGCAATAGGTGTTGTATAACCTATATTTGACCTCGATATTTCTTACAAGGACACAGGCAAGTACAAAAGCACAAACGCCAGTGCACATACGCCTGCAGCAATCATTGTCCTGGATCCCCCTTTCTTGCAGGCAATGCACGCAGCGGGACAGAGGCAAGAGTTTGAAGAAGAGGAAGGCATGGATGGTTGGTTGGAGGGCGTTGATAGGCAGCGCCAAAAAGCTGTGCCGAGTGGTCTGTCCAGGGCGCTGCTCAAGGTGCAACATTCATAATTATGTGTAATGATGATATCAGCGTGAGGCTGGGAGTGGGATACCGATGAGATGAATAGCACAAATAGCAAATTGACTAGAAGGCTGGGAGGGATTTGATAGCAATATGCTGATGAGCATATCATTTCAGCCTTTCAGAGTTCATGATGTAAACGAACTGCACCTTACCACCTTTGCTCTCAGGTCCTGCCTGCAGTGCCACGTGAATTTGAGTGGCCTACTTCTGCTGCTCTAAGAAGGTGACCAGAAGTTTTCTTTGCAGCTAACAACCCGCCATTGTGTGCTGCGCAAATCATACCAAGTGTCATGCAAGCACAAATCCTACTGTGATGTAGGGAAGGCTATATGCCTCTAAAAACGATGCCTCAACATATTGCTCTTTTCAACCGTACTTTTGCATGCATTTCTTTACCCTCAGGGACAGCCCTCTTCTGGCACCTGTACTTGAAGCAACAGCCAATTACTGCCATAGCCGCGGCCTGAATGACAGTCAGGTGAGCGTGCCTTAGTTGTGCATGGAACAATGCTGGGCTTATTTCACCAGACAGAGCAGGAATAGTTGTGAAAAGTTACGTCACAATGGCTCATCTTCCGATGGGGTTTCTGCATGTGCGTCGTGCACATCTGCTGTCTCCAAAGTAAAGCTGGCAGTCGCAATTTATACGCACTGCACAGGAGAGGGGTTGCGTAGTGCATTGCTGCACATTGCAACTGCCTCCATTGCAGTCATTTGCAATCATTTAATGCACAGGCAGTGATTGGGAGGGAGAGTTACAGAACCTGTTATCCCGCTTAAACAAAGGCCTTTGCCCAAAATTGACAGAGGCACAGCCTTTCTGGGAGCACTCACAGGCATACAAAATGTGGCACCGGTACCTTTATGCAGGTGCAATCCATAGAGCATGCAGTGGCAGCATCACATGGCCGTGGGGGTACTGTGTGCAGCATCCAGCTCATCCAAGGCCCTCCAGGTATGACCAATTTCCTTCTTTTTCCATCACGTGCCAAGCAGATAAATTGCAGCAGTCCTGCTGTGGTCTAGTTAAAATGCACAAAGACGAACTCCTTGCACTCATTGGCCAACAATTATCATCAGCAGCTTTCCATATTTGAAGTTGCATCTCCACATTAGCACATGGCTTCTTTTTGTCTTTTTTTGTGTTCCTCCCTGCGTCTACTTATTCACCACTCTGTCTCCTTGTCTTCTCTTAGGCACAGGAAAGACATCAACCATTGTAACGCTGCTTTCTTGTCTGAGCGGCTGCGGTCGCACCGTGCTCTTGTGCGCACCTACAAATGTGGCCATTCGAGAGGTTGCCTCAAGGTTTCTGCCACTACTATCACAAGTGGGTGCTTCACACAATTGGATCGGGTGCTTGTATTTTTCCTTGAGTTATTGCAGTGTGTGTGCATGTGTGTTTCCACGTGTATGTTTGTGTTTGTGCGTGCGTGTATATGTATATGTGTGTGAGCATGCATATTTGGCAGACTGTTGCAAACATGTGTGTGCTCCCAAATGCATTCCTTGCAATAACGTGGCCATCACATTGCCTTAGCAGGACGAAGGAACTGCAGGACTGTTCACGTGGGATGGGTACAAGCCTTCTGGCTCTGAGACGGAGGCGGACTTCTCAAGGGCTGGGATGGGCCTGGGAGACGTTGTACTCTTGGTGAGAACAGATTAATGTACTCTTGGTGGGAACGGATAATGTAATGTGCTCTTGGTGAGAATAATTTATTGTATTTTTGGTGAGGACTAAATAGAAATACAGTTATGTTACGGCTCATCCAGTTGAAATTCTGAGTGGGAATGGATTGAACGGCTGAGGAAATAACAAGACTGGAAAATATAAGTAAATGGCTGAGAGGAATAGAGGGGAAAAGGAAAGATTCCGTAAAGGGAAGAACCAAGCAGGCAGCTGGGCCATTGACGTCTATGACTGCCCGCAAAAAAAATTCAACACGTAGAAAAATGACAAAGCAGCTGCACAACACGGGTAAGCCAAACCAAATTTGCCCCAAAACGCACAGATGCAATCAAAATGGACAAGGAAGGGAAGCATGCACTTTTGTGACCAACAATGTGCTAATAAAGGAGTGCGTTGTGATAGAAAAACACCTGAAACTATTGAAGAATTACCAAGATTTATGAGATAAGCCTGTAAGGACTGAGGGGTTTTCTGCATGCAGAGAGCTCCACAGTTATCACACGAATGCCCGTAACGCTGCCTTCTCTGCCAAATATTTTAATAATCATCTACCGCTCTGCTTATAAGCCAATTTCTGTCCCAGATTACTCACACTGCACGTCTTCACTAGGCGAGTGAGGACTCCCTGCCTGAAGACCATCCGCTTGCACAGCTTTGGAGCCAAGCAAGGTCAAGGAGGCTTGCAGATCTCATGAACAGCCAAGTGAGTGTGCTTAATGATTTGCTAATTGTGTCACTCCTTGAAATTTGTGCTGTGATTACGACATGGCGCCTCATTGCAAAATGAGAGATTTTGAGCCGCTCATTAATTAAGTCGCCTCTTGATGCATGTGATGATGAACCAGGGGCTGCGGATGCGTGGGCGTGATCTCATTCAGCTTTTGGGCAACGCCTCAGACATGTATTCCAGGTATATGTTTGGGCAGCTATATAATCGCACGATTGTGATCTGTGATTGTAGGTTTAATGCATCAATTTATTCCCGTTGGTAACACAATTGGAAATTGTGGCAAATGGTTGAAGATTACCAGAAAGGATTACAATCCTGAAGGCAACTATGACGACTGATAAGCCTGTTTGGAATTGCTCTACATCAACAGGCAGTACACCGCTGCCTTGCCTGAAGAACACAATGCAGAGGACCACGGCCAACCGCAACAGCCTGGTATTGCAAAACCTGGCTTGCGAGTCTGGTTTCAAGAGCGATTGGACATCATCAGCAAGGATTTGTGCAGGTAAAATGGACATGTACCTACTTGTGCCTGGATGTCAAACAAGGAGGGCTGCTTCAGTGTGGCGATTGCTTTGCTGAACAGCTGTGCCTATTGCACTGCCGTAACGCCTTTGCACTGCCTGTCTATTGCTCTGCCATAACGCCTTTGCACTGCCGCTACGCCTTTGCACTGCCGCTACGCCTTTGCACTGCCGCTATGCCATTGCACTGCCGCTACGCCTTTGCACTGCCGCTTTCTCTTTGTACTGCCGCAACGCCTTTGCACTGCTGCTACATTTTTGCACTGCTGCTATGCCATTGCACTGCCGCAACGCCTTTGCACTGCTGCTACGCTTCAGGACTGCGCATATTGTGCGCTGTGACCTGCCATCCTCCCTGCTGCTGCCTGGCAGTCGTCAAAGGCTGGCACATCTAGTGACAGACATGGTGCAGTTGCAGGAGTTGTGCCAGCAGCTGGAAGAGCCTGAGTTTGAGGTGAGGAGAATCATGGGGAATGCATATTTTGATCAATTATGGTTGCTTTTTTTAAGTTGGATCCAAGCCGTGCAAATTGTATGGAACTAGGCTATTTGCTTTTGCACAATCTGAGTACCAGGTAAAATGTAAGCTAACGTGCTTTCGTGACGACTGCATTCTTGCAGGCTGCTCTCGGTGCTCTCCACATTCAGTATATGAGTGATGGCGAGTCTACTGCACCCTTCTCCACCTCCTTGCCACCGGCAGCTCGAGCTTTGTTTGAAACTGGTGTGTAATTGTAGATCTCAGGAAAGGCTGCCTATTGCCTAATTCATGTTCTCATTATTGCCTGAGTGTTCATACGCCGTTTCACCCTTTGTTTTTCACAGGAGAAAGGTTGCTTCACAGGGAGGTGTATTCCAACCTGTACGCTCCATGCATTGATGCAATGAATGCCTCAAGCTCTGAATCACTGTACGCCCTGGTATGTGCACTTCTTTTGGTTTGATTTGGATTTGTAGATATAGCAGGATCTATGCTGACTTTGTGCAACGAAGATATATTTGGTTACTTTATATAACAGTAGTAACTGCTTTACATGCTGACTATCGATACCAGTCTCTCCTCTGATTCCACATTTCCTTTCCTTCAGTACAACCTTTATTGCGTGCAAATGACAGGAGTCCTTGATACTATCAACTGCAAGCGTTGTCTTCAGCACTGTCAGCAGCTCAGGCAGATCTGTGCTGATGCGGTCAAGGGTCCCTTCCAGGAACCAAAAACAGACAGACGCGACACTGAAGCAGGCAACAAAGCTCGGGTTTGACATCTGCATCGGTGTGTGTATGTGTGTGTGTGTGTGTGTGTGTGTGTGAGTGAGTGTGTGCGTGCGTGCGTGCGTGTGTGTGTAGTGTGCGTGCGTGTGTGTGTAAGCTCATAGGTGGATATTCCCTACAAGTTGTACGCAATGGCATACCTGCGCGCATACCTGCACGCATACCTGCGCATACCTGCGCATACCTGCACGCAATGGCAAATCTATGCACAAACCAACTTATGTATGCAGTTGATGAAGCTGGTCAACTGATTGAAGCCGAGCTTGCCATCATTGCACAGGTACTATACAATCCATGGTTGTTCAGTTTGTTTCTTGGGAGCGAGGGTCCGATAAGTTCGCGAAAGTTCTAGAACCCTCGAACTGTTCGAGCAGTTTGATGTGCAATTTCAAATTTGGAGGATTTCGCTGGTTTCTGTGGTCATACTCGTCCAAAACATGCTTGAATTGGCTAATATATGTAATACATTATAATTACTATGTATACAAAAAATCAGAACGTTTGAAGGCCATTTAAGGCTCTTTCCTGCATTTTGAACCCAAAATTTCAGAGGGGGTTATCTGGGCAAAAGCCAAAACATGCTCTTTTTTGCATGAAAGGTGCAACTACTCACACGTCACTTCATCAAATTAGACCCAACCTTGCTTTAAACTGATGCTGACTTTATAAGCTACCCGAGCATTAGCTCAGATTTAGACAAGTCGCCCTGCGTACAGAATGACACGACTAAAAGCACGCGTCGTGCACCTGGACCCTAGATGAGTGCTTTCCAGGGGGAATGGCACATAATTTGCATATCTCGCCAATCACTTAGTCTTTTTGCCCCATTTCTATTGCCATGATTTTAATTTATTATAAGGACTTCAAAAAACCAAACGTCACACAGTTTGGTGCGCTGGCTGGTTAGATACAGCATATGGCTGCTCAAAAAGTAGGGTTCACGCCGCGGCTGCTAAGGCAGGTGGCCCTAACTGGCCCGTTTCAAGCTCAGCTGCACTGAAATCTACATAGCAGAGCTGAGCTTGAAACATGCAAATTAGGGGAGCCATACCCTAGGAGCATGCCAAAACCGTACCATTTTTGGCCTCAGGTAACCCCCTCTGCCAAAATTTCAATAAAAGGGCATAAAGATTGACAAACTTTTAATAGCTCGCAAACATCATTTTTAGGGTTCGTTAAAATGCGTGAAAGTTTGCAAACCCGGACTTTTGACTGAACCCCGAACTGAACAACCCTGATACAAGCAACCTCTTCTGGCATTCATGTGCATTGCATCTTCAACACCTGCGGTTTACATGCATACTCGCATTCTCAAAATTTTCTTTTTTCTCTTACTCTCTTACACAATTCCTTTAAAGCATTTAACGCTGTCTTACATCTTATCTTTTTTACAGGGATTTCCACTCATGCCTGCCATGGTTCTTGTCGGGGATCATAAACAGGTACGGTGCTTTGAATAGTGAAATGAATTACGTGACGGATGACAAAGTTTCCATCTAGAGCTTTCGCCTAGTGTATAAGTTGATCTTATGCAACAAGCATGAATTTGCATTGAGAGGAGCTGCGAAACCCTCGTAAACTTTTGCTTATAACGCCTTGAGCTTAGTCATCTTTGCAAAACTAATGCATTGCAGCTCCCAGCCACGGTCCTCAGCCCACTGGCCAGGAAATTGAACTATGGACGCTCCCTGCTAGAGAGGCTGTACGCAAACAATGTTGACATGCGTATGCTGGGCGTGCAGCACCGAATGCACAGTGACATCAGCCTCTATCCTTCCCAAGCCTTTTATTCTGGAATGGTGAGTGTATGATCAGCCACTCTGCAACCAGCTAGACCTCTGCCTATCAAACATAGCTCCAGATGCACAATCTCCTCAAAAGTCGGACAACTTATAACGCATAATTCCTGTTTGCCATTCATGCAGCTGGAAGACGGAGCAGGGGTTGACAGTCCAAGCCGTCCTGGGTTTGCCTTGCTATCGTCAAGCAGCGTATTCAAGAAATTGAAGCACTACTCAATTATTGATGTGCGCCATGGCAAAGAGGAGAGGCAGCCTTACTCGACTAGTTTGGTGAGGAGTCCTGGATTCTTGGTTTATTTCATAGCTTCTATACCTTCAGATTTTTTGGCCCTTACCAGGCTGACACCCTTCTGATGCATACAAAATGCACCTGCACACACACACACACACACACACACACACATTCACACACACTGACGCAGGTTAACTTGTCAGAGGTGGAAGGCGTGGTCGGCATTGTGCAAGCTCTTGAAATGGCAGCAAAAGCCTACAACAACGAGAACAACACCATGATCAGCCTTTCCGTGGGGGTTATTACCCCCTACAATGACCAGGCAAGTTAGAGTTGGTGTTAAAGGATGCTATAATGTGATGCTTTATGGCTGTTCGCACATTGAATAGCAGCTTGCAAAGCAACGGAATTAAGAGATGGGCAGGCTTGTATTTATAAAGTTGGTATGGACTTGACAATCATACACTTGATTGTTATAACAAATCATTAAGTCGAAAGACCCAGTAGAAGCATAGGTATGTTGGCCATTTCATCAAGAAAATTAGCCAAAAAAGGGTGACGTTTTACGAATTTACCCAAACAACAATCCCCACAATTGTTCATATAATAGGATTGTATGATTTGTCTTTGGGAAGGAAGTATGCCCTGGTTTGGGCTGGATGGGGCCAAGTATGCAAGTATGCAATTTCCCTGCCAGAAGTGCAGCCATCACAACACCGAGGCCCATTGGGCCAATTTCACAGCTTTGCATGCTTCTCTAAAATTTGTTATTAGAAGCAATCTGCACAAAAAAACAAGCATGTAAGGTAGGTGAGTCGTCCCCCTATAAAGGGATGTGCGAGAGTCACGTCTTGCCTTAGTAAGCAATGCAACTATCTCTTCTTCAGGTGTGGCTGACCACCTAAATCGTAACAACTTGCTCAAAACACAGGTAGAGCTCATTGCAGAGCGGCTTGGAGTTCCGCTATTAAGAGCAGGTGACGCAGCATCTCGTCAGACAAGATCAGTTGCAGGAAAGGACTACACTGTGCGCAGCTGGAAACCACTGCATGTTGAGGTCAAGAGTGTGGATGGGTTTCAGGTGAGTAAGAGCCTGATGTCCACTTCCTTTGCATGACCATTTGTGCATGACCATAAAGCATGACCATTTGATCCATGACCATTTGTGCATGACCATTTGCATGACCATTAGTGTAATACAGCGTTCCCAACAATTGATTCAGAACCAAGTGAATTTATGTTTTCTCAATCAATGTTGCCCACTCAATCAATATTGCCTTCTCTCTATATATACAGGGTCGAGAACAAGACGTCATCATCTTCTCTGCTGTGCGTAGCAATGACCAGGATGGCAACGTTGGTTTCGTTGGGGTAAGGAGCTTTAGCTCGGGTTTAAGGTCCTTTGTTCAGGTATTTATGCTTCCGCAAGCTAGATCTGGGGCCAGCAAAGGGCCAACAACCTGCATTAATGATTTTAGCACCGCCAGTTAAACAGCTTGCCATTGCCTGTCACCTTGCCAGGATCAACGGCGTCTCAACGTGGCAATCACGAGAGGGAGGTTGGCTGTTTGGATCTTGGCAAACCTCAAAACACTTGGTCAGAATGGAGCCTGGGAGGAGCTGTTCCAGGATGCCAGTGTGAGGGGGCGAATTGTTCAAGCTGAAGAGGTGCGAGCTTTTTGAGTTCGGTGTACAGAACAGGACCATTGTTGACGCTCAGCTTAGCGATTTGTTGCGTTTGCCAATTTCTGCCATCTCCCAATGCAAGCATCACTCAAACGCTCCTTTTGTTGCTCCTTTTTCTGCTGCACAGCGGCTTTAGCAGAGCAGAATGCAACTTTATAAACACGCCCACTGAATTCAAAGCTTGTACAAATATATATAATGTGTATATTCATGACGTGTTTTTATGTTGCAAACTCACCTTTTGTGTGTGCAGGTTGACAGTGTGCGGCTGGGCCTTAGAAAAGTGGAGAAGATGTGCAAGCGCCAGGTGTGAAGACGGATAACATGCAGGCAGTTTAAAGTCAGCATTGCCATTGCACAGTGGTTTATTTCTGTCTGGATTTGGGCAAGGGCTCACAGTTGCAAATGGGTGCAAAAAGTTGTGCATACAACAACATTGCCTAAACTTTGGTGCAGTTGCCCTGTTATTGAACCATTACTAACCTATTTCATGCACTTGTGTCCCGGCACGTCAGGCTGACCTCAAGTCTCCAGCAATGCAGATGTTCCATGGCGCGCCTTGGCGGGTGCGTTCAATTAGCCTACTGTGTGAACGTTATTACGTTATTATGGTAGTATGAGGAAGAGACAAACAGGGTTGCCGACTTCCAATCATTGATTGGGATTGCCTTGCTTTATGCGTTTCCACATCCATTTCTGGCTTGGGCTTGTGCATTATTCTTGTGTGCCTCACATTTTTTGTGTCTTGCACCCTCTGTGGTTTCCAGACGCTGCTTACACCTCGACACACTCACCTTCTCCAGACGCTGCTCACCTCACTTTCTCCAGACGCTGCTTACACCTCGACACACTCACTTTCAGGTGCTGTTCAGTGACACCTTCTCAAAGCAGCTGCAGGACCTGCTTGAGGAACAAGATAGACCTCAGGTACAACAGCACCAGCGTTGTCATGCCCAACTGCCTTGCATATTTTTTCTGTTCAGTGTCCTTGTTTACACCAGTTGCAAGCAATCATAAGGTGCATCTGCATTTAACACGCTGTATTGCTGAAGTAGCAAGCATGCGCTATGATTTCCCCTTTATACGGTGTTTGTAAGGAGCAGCAAAAAGAGCTGGCAAGCCAATTGCGCTGTTGTGCTACGTTTGACTGCATGCTTACCCTTTGATGTATGCGCAAGATTGCTTGAATGCTTTGGTGCTCTCTTCACCACGCTGCTAACAACAACTTGCAATGCAAAGGAAGCACAAAAACGATGTGGGTGCACATTAGTATCCCTTTTCCTCCCTTCCTCCCTTTCCTCTGTTCAGGTCCTGGATAAGATCTTGCTCTTAATCAAAGGCCATCGCCCACGCAATTACCCACGGCCCAGCTGCAACCTGGTGGGTATTATTGGGCATTTCTGTTGTGGTTCGTGAATTCAGGAAGCCTTTGATAACGGTGGAGCACTGCACAGTACTCTAATTCTCTGTAAGGGTGTTATGAACCCATGAGTGGCACAAAAGTGTCTCGTAGTTTCACCCGTTAACAAAACCTTTAATTCTATACTCGGACTTAAATAAGGAAAGCAATAATTAATAAATATCTTGGCGGCAACCAAGGCTCTTCTCGTTTGAACCCCACTTACCCGCGTGTTTACCGATTAATGGTCCAGGTGACAGAGGGCTTTAATGAGGTTATCCACACCATCCCGGTCCTAAACAGCAAGCTGTTCATTGTGTACAGCGTGGAGGTTGACAAGAAGGAGCGCAGGTGTGGGGAATGCTCGTGGACATGACCTCCTCACACTTTCTGTAATGAAGGCTTGGGAGCATATATTGATTCAACTGTCGGCACAATAAGTCAGGACCCTCCTTTAGCAGAACTCACATATACGCAGCAGCCACTTCCACCAACACACACCTGCTCATTCTTTCATTGATAATTTTCTAAAGACAATTTCCCTCCTTGCTTTGCCTGCCCTATTTGAACCACAGCCAAATGCTGAAGATCCAAGGCTTGTGCAAGCAGAGCAGCCTTGTGGGCATCATTAAAGCTGTCGAGAATTTGATGCGTGTCCAAGGACCAGCTTACCTGAGCAGGTTTGTCACTTCCGCCATGTTAAGGAGAATGGTTGTTGTACAAAATATGAGCAATGTAAGACATGAAATATGTATCATACTTACTACTGCACATGTGTGCCTAGATCCCTCTTTTTTTCCTCCTGTGCAGATGCCGCGAGGTGAACCGGTCCCAGGTCATGGTGGATGGCATCAAGAACCCAGTTTTGCCAGTCCAGTGGTCCGCAGATGCCCCCATTACCTGGCATGTGCCTTCTGCTGCTTCCACCACAGCTGCAAGACCCAAGGCTGCAGCAGACCCAGAGGACACTCAGGCTGCTGGTGCCACAGAAGACGTTGCTGGTGGTGTTCCTGTGCAAGGAGCAGACGCAAATCAAGAGCAGCCACCCCTGTCACTGGTACTTGAGAAGTACTACGCTCTGACTTCCGGAACAGCTGCTTTGCTCGTCAGCTCAAAGAAGGTACGCTGTGCTCTGTGTGCTGTGTGTTGCGTGCCATCCTGACAAATGATCTGCGGCTGGTTTCTTTAGGCTGCTTGTGGATGGAAGTCCTGTGTCGCAGTCTGACTGAAGGGGAAGTGATTGCTGAGCTGCAAATTCGACCATTTGCCCAATTGCATTTAACAGGGCACGCCATTGGACCTCCTTTTTGAGATGAATGAAGATGAAAAGCTGATCATGGAGCATGAGGGGTGAGATTGTCACTGATGTTCACCAAAAAATGGGCTATAGATACTATACTTATCGTGTTAACAAGAGAACGATAGAATGTAGGTTGTTTCCTGAAATACCTTCTTCCTTGCACCAGGGTTTACGCGATGCAGAAAGGGAGAAGAATGACATGGTATAAGACAGGAATTGCTGCAATTGTTTCCTAAAGGATTGACTGCAATCCGCCATAGTACTGCAATCTGTCATAGTGGTCCACTCCTTTCCAGGTTTCTGACTGTTTTCCATCAACATTGACCATCCAGGACCATTTTTGTGCAAGGGCGCTCTGGAACAGGGAAAACGACGGTGCTTGTGAACCTTCGTAAGTTGTGTCATGTTACCGGTAGCTGCATCAAGAGGTTTACAAGGTACAGAGCTAGCAGTACAGGGCAAGCATCGATGGGTGTCTAAACAGCTCATCCCGAGGCCTCAAAAACGCACCCCTGCTCCTGCAACGTTTTAATATTTGTGATGGTATTGGGTGTGTCATATTGAGTTCAGTTAGCCTTGCTTCCAGGGTATTGGGTGATCTCTGAGCCAGAGGGTGAGGTGGCTTGGTGACAGCACCCTTAGTGTGATAAATTTTCGTGCCCTGATGTGCAGCACAGCTCTGGCAGACCACTCCTCTGGCAACCTGCATCTTACTTTCCAGCTTCTATTGTTGAGTTTCTGCAGTACTTGCTTCTAATGTTTATTTTCCACACAAACAATTTCTTCCTGATTTATCCAGTGGTCATCACACACTGTTCAGCCTGTGTCGAGCACTGCACACAAATCGGAACGTTAATTTGCTTTCCTCCCCTTCACGTTTAATCAAATCCTGTACAAATCGCCCCACGTTTTTAATGTGACAGGGAGTGAAATGCCCATCCTGCAGGTCCGCCTTGTGGCCATCACCTCTTTTGTGGCTTACCTGTATGGTTGGTCAGAACCGAATACATACACCGTATATGACCGTATATGACCGTGATTTCCCTGCCAAAAATGCCGTGTACATACACCGTATATACCTATATGGTTATGACCTACCCTACTTATCTGCCTGTTTTGTTGCACTGCAGTCCTAGAGTGGCAGCAACGAAACGCAGCCCTTGTTTTGTTGCACCGCAGTCCTCGAGCTTTGCCTTGCTTTGTTGCACTGCAGTCCTAGAGCTTTTGCCCTGCTTTGTTGCACTGCAGTCCTGGAGCGGCAGCAACGAAACACAGCCCTCTTGCTTGAGCAGCAGCAGCAGCAGGCAGCGCAGCAGAAGTGTGACGTACTGAATGGTGTTGGAGGCGAGGATTGTGCTGCCAATGCAGATGCTGCAAAGCAAGGGCAGCACCTGCGTCAACTGCTGGTGGGTGGTCAACAGCACGTGCCGTACATTTTGTCTTTGAAAAAAGGGATGCGGTCGTCGCAGGGCACATTGTTGTGAACAGGTGTGGGTTGCACATTTACAAGACAAGGGCTGATACATTAAAATGCACACAAGCATGATGTAGCTTGACCTTCCAATACTGTCATGGCTGTTGCAAAAAATCCCACTGCTCGCTTTTGAACATGCCTCAAATGCAACTTTCCCATGCTTGCTTTCTTACATGTTCCAAGTGTGCTTTCCCCCAAACAACAGGTCACTTTGTCTCCAACGCTGTGCCTCACCATGCGGGACTCTATCAATCGAGTTCAGCGGCAACACGCAAGCAAGATGGACCGGCGTGTGCAACAGGAGCATCCACAAAAAGAGCAGCAGGGGGATTTTGCCGCGGGGGAGCTGCCCCAACAGAGTGGAGAGGATGGAGGTGCCGAGGAAGGTACCTCCGGCCAGAAACTGATGGTGAGATATGTGTCTAAATCAATTGGTGGTCCTCCGACCTGGGGGGGCGCTCAATGAATAGAGGGTAAAGTGGTGAGATCTTTCACACTTAATGCCCAAATGAAGATTTGCCTCTGCACTTGCATGCATCACAATGTGGTGCACCTGAACCTGTTCTGTGCCTTAGCTCACTCTTCTTTTTAGCTGGCAGATGCAGGACAACAAAGCCTTTTACAAAGCGCACACTTTTTTATAACTTCGGCAACTCAGGACAACATGACCGTAGACAGCTCACACCTCTTTTCACCCGGCAAATGCAGGATGACGAAGCTGTGGAGAAGCTTCAAGGAGAGATCCCCAAGAGACTAGCCGATGTTCCCGATTCAATGTGCCCGGTATGATGAGAGACGAAAATTCCACATCAGCAGCCCAAATTTGTCCTGTGTTTGAGCTTATACCGCCTTCTTTGTTATTGGTATCAGAGAACCAAAATTTGGTGTACTTGTCCCTGCTGCTACTTGGTGTCCATTGCAGCTGGTCATCCCCTTGAAGAGCCTGTTGGAGATGCTCGACAATTCTTTCCCAGACCCCTTTCGTCCACTCCAGGTGAGTTTTTATAGCTCTCTCAAGGCTGTGGCAACACTTACACTCACACTTACAGCACTTCTGCATTTCACCCAGGGAGCTGTGTCCTTCCCTTTTTTGCACAACAACAAAGCAATGCAGCACGACTTGATTGCATGGCCCTCAGAATGCCACGGACCTCTTTTCAACACACAGGGAAAAGATGTGGGTGCTAGACAGGCCACTGTTGGTGGTGCAGACAGCAATGAGGATGAGGACAACAGCAATGGCAGTGGTAGCAGCAGCAGCAGCAGTAGTAGCAGCGAGGGTTCCGAGGATGAGGAGGATGGTGCAGAGGCAGGCAAGCAGAAGGAGAAGAGGCACCTGCGCCGCCGCAAAGCAGCAGATGGTTCAGGCAGGGAGGTGGACTTTGACGCGTTTGTTTCTGAATACTGGGTGAGCGATGTGTCTCGCGTGTTGTGAATTGCTTGCTGTGACGTTGAACCTGTTTACCATGAATCCACTTTGTTACGTTGCGCCTTCATCTGCAGACGCTGTCCAGCTATCCCCTTATCTTCTCAAAAGTTTTTCTATTTGCCAAAATTCTTTAAAGGTACCTCAATTCTCAATCTTGTCATTACTATCTTTCCATTGCACTGGCTTGCTCTCTTATGCTCAAATGTGTCTCTTGCATTATGCTTGTGCAGCCCCACTTTGATGGCGAGGCAAAGAAAGGTCTCAGTGCCTCGAGCGTGTGGACAGAGATCCAATCTACTTTAAAAGGGTCTGTCCAGGCTGTGCGCAACAAGCTGGAGGGCAAGCCATGGCTGCTGCAGGAGTATGTCGACCTTGCAAAAGTGTGAGTGCTTTTTGTGTTTGCCACAAAAGGTGCATCTGAAGAGGAGTGGCACTCGCAAGACATTTTGATGCCTTGGGCAGGAGGCGTCAGGGGTCATAACTATTTGACATCATGTGTCAAATGAAGTATATATTACATATTCGGAATCCTGACGTCAAGAGCTATTGATTGGTATGTAAATGCGTCGATTTTGAGGGGGTCCGGGGGGGGAAGGGAGGTCCAGGGGGGGTCGGAGAATTTTAGGGGGGTGCTCCAGAATTTTACTGGGCCACTTTCACAAAATATCAAAGTGGCCCCTAAACCCTAAACCCTAACCCTGGAATGCTCCCAAGTAGGCCGCTGGTATGCGTGTAGGTAGGTAAATTACCAGCAATTGATTCCAAACTTGCAGTCTGCATATTGGGTTATACACAAGTTGCTTGAATGAAGTAAAAAGTGTTTTGGCAAAGGTTTTGGCTGGATTTGTGCACTAAACAGGTGGTCAGCGCAAGAGCGTGCGCATGTCAGTTTTTGCCCTATAGCTCTTCAGGTGTAAAATCATCCGGCAAGATAAGTGTGCAGACAGATAGCTGCCTAAATTCTGATCAGTTTTACACCCTTTTCATTAGTGTGGTGGTCAGCAAGGGGGGGTTGGTGGGGGGGGCATTTTTGACCGGAGGCCCAAAATATACAAATGACTGTCAGGAATTTTATTTTTTGACGCCTCCTTTGGGTGAGGGTTTATAACCAAAAAAGCAAGAACATGTGAGCTTCATATTGATCGCATTACAGCTAACTTCTGTCTATGGCACCTCAAAAAGTGTAACACCATGGCCCTCTCTCGTAAATGTGCATTCTTCTTACTTCACCTGCATCATTTTTCAGTCGATCTGAGGCAGGCTATAGCCCACCACAGCGTGAGGCCATCCTGAAACTCTTCAAGCAATACGAGCGTGCTAAGAATGCCGTGGGTGACTGGGACTTGGGCGATTTCACATCTCACATCCATAGGTATGTCTAGGGTTCTGGTCTTGCATCCTGGTTTTTGTTGCCAGCTGTCTGAATCCTTAAGATAGGATTACATGGCTAAATTTTTCCCCTTGTAACACTCTATTCGTGTGCTTCCCAGTCGTGTGGTCTCAGAGTGGATTTTGAAGCCAGATCGCCAACGCTGGACTTTCCCTGCACTGGCCAAATTCCAAGAAATCTACATCGACGAGGTTAGCACAGTTCCTTATTGTTTGAGTGTTTATTTCAATCTTTAAGAGCACAGTTCCTTTTTGTTTGAGTGTTTATTTCAATCTATAAGGCATCTCGTCTGGAGGAGCACCACGCCAAAATTTTCTTTGCCCTTTGCTGTTTCTGAAGGGTTCAGACTAGCCAAAGCCACCTAATCACTGCACTGTCTCATTGCACTGTCTTCACTGCACTGTCTCACAGGTCCAGGACCTGACCCAGAGCACCATCGCTCTTTTGCGCTACATCTCTGCCATGACGCGCGAGACATCGGGACGAGGTTTTGTCTTTGTGAGTGTACACACACATACACAAAAAAAGCGCACACACAAGCATACATGCAAGCTCACACGCACACAAGCATACATACAAGCACACGCACACTCACACGTACACAAATACACACACATACAGGCTGGAGATTCTGCTCAGACAATTGCCAGAGGTATGTTGTTTGGTAATGTCATTCTTACCCTAGAGTAGGTACGCAACTGTAGACATATGAGCACCTTGTTAATAGGCCCCTACTATACACACATATACGCGTGCACACACACACACACACATACACACACACAACACATACACATACAGGCGTGAATTTTCGGTTTCAAGCGCTCAAGGAGCAATACTACCTGGAATTTCAGGGAAACAATGGCCGTGACAGAAAACAGCAAGCAGAGAGCCTTGGCGCGTTCAAGCCAAAAATGTTCCAGCTTACATTCAACTTCAGGTACACTGTCCTGCTATGCCAACAAAATAACTGTTTTTGCAGCTATCATTTTGATGTATTTCTATCTAGTTTGAACGACACCCTGACAGCCCTTCTTTGGCAGCTGACAGACTGATCATTTCTATCCCTATAGGACCACTGGCAGCATTGTTCGCCTTGCGTCCAGCCTGATCAAGCTCTTGGAGAATTGGTTTCCTCACAGCTTGGACAAGCTTAAGGATGAAGAAGCCAAGGATGAAGGCAAGTCTGCTCAAGTTTTTTTTCGTTTGCGTTGTGAGTGGCTTTTAGTTTAAGATGCGGCACTTTACTCCATGGCTAGAAAATTATCGCATGCTTGAAATTTTACTGGACCAGATCTCAGAGCCCAGCTGGCGCAGCTAGTAAACAGCTGTCATGACTCCTTCCTGTGTATTGCTGCAGGAGAAAAGCCCATATTCATCCTGACTGGTGATCCATTGGAGGCGCTCCTGTCTCGTTCAGCAGAGGGTAGCCAGTCAGCTCCCAGCACAGAGGAGGGGGAAAACAAGGGAACTGACCATAGGCAGGCACCTGCAGGGGGGGGTGGCCTCAATTTTGGAGCTGATCAGGTGCAGTCAAAAAGAGAGGATCTCCAACGCTTTGAAGCGTGTTTTAATGATGGAGCAAGAACAAGCGGTTGCTTGTTGTAGTGCTGCCTAGTATAGCATTGCAGAGTGAGAGCACTCCGGTGAAAAGGCAAATTTGAAAAAGACTGTTCAAAATTGCCTTTGCCAAAGGAAATTGCTGCACCCCAATCATGATGTACAAGTTGTACTCAATGTTAACTAAGCTGTTTTTTGACAAACCTTGCCCAGGCTGTGCTGGTCAGAGACGACGCCGAAAAGGCGCAGCTCAAGAAGACGCTGAAGGAGCGCTATGGCAAACGTGCTGCTAATGGCATCATCATCTTGACCATCCACGAGTGCAAGGGTTTAGAGTTCAAGGTAGAGCTGCATCGCTGGCTCTAATTCTTCAGTTTGATGGTGCCTGTTTGTGTGACCTTTCCTGTACATTGCCCTCGACTCACATTTTGTGAATTTTTTTGCAAATACACAAGCACATACACACATACATACAAACACACACACGCATGCACGTGCACGCACACATACATGGTCAACCACGCAGGTGGTGCTACTTTACCGTTTTTTCTCGACTTCGCCCCTCTTGACCAAATGGCGTCTCATCTACGGCTACATGGACGACAAGGGGCTGCTCACCCAAGCTCAAAAGTCATCCAGTGCTTATGCCTACCCAAGCTTTAACCCACAGGCACGTTGTGTTTAATGAGGCATCTGAGGCAGCACCTTTTCCCATCCATGCAGTCATGAGAGCTGTGCTTGCAAAGTACGCTTGTGTGAAGCTTCAAAACAGACCTGAACCGTCCAGTGCTGACCTCGCATATGTATGGTGTGACCGTACCATTCAAGCGCACCAAGCAGTAAAAAGCTGGTTTCAGTGTGAAACACGTGAACTCCACTTCTTGTAGTGCAGCAAAAGTGATGTGCCACTTTTTCACTCTTGCTTTCTACCTGTGTTCTCCGTTGTTTCTCTAGAGGGGGTGGACTGAGGCCCAAAATGGAATGTTTTATGTAAGCTCCCTGGGTATTTTCATAGCAACTGTTTGTGCATCAGAACGTAAAGCGTTTTACAGGATTTTTTTAAGTACTTTTGTCTGAACCCTTCCAATTGGGGTAAACATGCTTGATTGGCTGCCGCGTGAGCCCCATTTTTGCTGTTGTATTTTATTACAGTTTGTCACCAGGTTCATTCTTACTTTAAATTTCAGAGTCCTGACAATAAATAAAGATTGTTGCAAAAGAAATAAAGTGAACAAACCAAGGTGGTAAGCGAGATAAGCAAATGAATATGCTGCTTCCCATGGAAATCATCTAGGGTAAAGGTGCCCCATATGTGCGCTTTGTCTTGTAGATATGTGCGCAGAGCGACTTAGAGCGACTTACATGGATCTGAGCACAGTATTCTGGCAGCCTGTAATTTCAGCCTTAGTTAAAAGCTAGACTGAGTACATTTTGGAGCTTTTTGTTGCCCCTGAAACATCAAAAAGGACCCCTCTGTTGTTTCTCCACCTTTTCATATCCTTGCTCCTCACGGCTTGCTATTATCAGAAAATGAGCTGGATTATTCTTTTCCTTTGCTCGTTTCTTTTCCTTTTATTGTCTTAGAGCAAGTTGTGAAGGTCATTTAGCAGTTGTGAGTCCATTTTAAAATCCCACAGCCCCAAAGTTATTGCTACTAGCTTACTCACGCCTTACAACTCCAATATTACCTGCAGGAACACTCCCTCCTGTGCTCAGAACTTAAGCAACTGTATGTGCTGACAACTCGAGCCAAGGCACACGTCATATTTTTCGAGAGCAACCATGCTGCTGCCAAGCCAATGCTGGACATGTGGATGGCAACAGGAGTTGTGCAGTGCCTGTCTATGGGCCAGAAGGTGGGTAGTGTAATTGTGAGTCTGACTGAGGTGCTGTTGTTGTTGTGTTCTACAGTCCCACTATTAAGGTACATCGCAAGGGTCTAAAATGTACGGAACCTTTAGCTGGCAGTAAAAAATAATCAGAACATTTGATCCTGTACGCTTTTCACTTTTTTAGCTAAAAACATTTTATGCGTGAATGCTATAAAGCCGTGTGCCACTTTTTGCTAATTCATAAAAGCAACTCCACGACCTGCCTTTTGCAGATCATGGACATGTTAACACACAACAATTCCCCAGAGCAGTGGGCCGAGACTGCAGTAGCAATGTTCAACAGCAAGCACTTTGAGGATGCTGCCGCCTGTTTTGAACGTGCCAACGATTCGTTCAACGCTCAAAGATCACAAGTGAGTCGGTCCCTGCTCAGCCTGGGCTCCCCCACCGTTACAGTACTACCAGCGACAAAGTTCCTCATGCAGCCAAGCCAAACAGCCAGGATGGAAGCATACTAACCAAAAAATTACCAAACGCTTCCACACACGCGAGGCGACCTTGTGAACCCTAATTTGCATTTTTTTTGTGTGTTGCGAGGGCGTTTTGAGCGGTGTATGTCCATTCTGTGGTGTGTTTAGTGTTATATCACCACCTGCTTGTTAACGATGCAGGCCATGGTTCATAGAACAGCGTCAAAAAAGCTAGAACGCGAAAGCAGAAGCCGCAGCAAGAAGGAGGCACAGACAGCTGCAAGCTTGTTCCTCCACCTCGGAATGAAAGAGCAAGCTGCATCAGATCTGGTGCGTTTTTGATGGGCTGATTGAAATGTTGATATTGTTGCTCAGTTGCCTGCCTTCAAAGCCTTACTTTCAGTACTTTATGATCTGCCAATGTACCAACTTAATGAAGGACTCCTCTTCCAATGAAGGACTTCTATTCCAACTTAATGAAGGACTCCTCTTCCAATTGAAGGCGTTGAAAAAATCAGCATTATCACCGGCAGATGACAACAGATGACAACTTGCTAGGCAACAGGGAAAACCCTTGCAAACTTACACCCTGTGTTATGCAGTGCTTTGCGGGTGACTTTGCTCAAGCTGCTAAGCTGTACGTGAAACTTGGCAATCACATCAAGGCCGCAGAGTGCTTTCTGCGGGAAAATCCCGTGCCCTGGCCAGACGTTGCACTCTCCTTTGCTCGTGCTGGACTCGTCAGAGATGCCCTCAATGCGTCGATCAAGGTCAGGGGTTGCTGGAAATAGGGATATGGTTAGGGTTGGCCAGAATCATACATTTATAGGTATATACGGTGCACATACGGTATTTTTAGCAGGGAAATCACCATACATACGGTCATATACGGTGCAGATATATGGTTCTGGCCAACCCTTTATATACGGTGTTTATGTATACACGGTGTCTATTTACACATATGTATATATACGGTGTATATATGGTATTTCTGGCAGGGTCCTTTTACAGCATGTGTAGGGTCGGCCAAAACCATATATATATATATATATATACGGTTTATATGCAGTATTTTTGGCAGGGACCTCACCAAATATACGGTCATATACGGTGTATACATACAATTCTGGCCAACCCTAAGCATGTGGTATGTCCACCTTACCTCTTGCAGCATGTGCATGCCCTGCTCCATGCAGTGATGATGCAATTATGATCAGTGTTGTGCCAGTACGGTGTACGGTACAGTGTATGATCATAAGGTACAGTACAGTGTATGATCATAAGGTACGGTACAGTGTATGATCATGAGGTACGGTACAGTGTATGATCATAAGGTACGGTACAGTGTACGATCATAAGGTACGGTACAGTCATACGGTGGTTATTAATCTGATCATGGTGTAATGCATTTTTCAGCCCTGTACTACTTTAGGCCTTGGTCTTATAGTGTAATATATATGTTGCTTAAATCAGGTAGGCCTCCTTGTGATTTACCTCTGATGCTTCTGCTGGAATTCAGTTCATTATACAAAAATGAGAAAGTGCGTTTCTCCTTGTGTGATTGCTATTTTTCAGGGGATTGTGTCTGTCCCAGCCACTGCGCCCCTGAAGCACAGAGGCCGGGCACAGCAAACTCAGGCCGCAAGCCCCCCTAGCAATGCTTGCATTCAGCAAATGGCTGAGTTGGGCCTTGAGATAATCGAGCAAGTGAGTGAACAATAGAGCAAATACAACTGAGCAATTTCAAATTGCTGACAGTCTTTTGTGTCAGCTCTGCTTTGCAAGGTGACATCAATGTTACCTTAAACGCATGCACAAGTCCACACTGCTTCCTGAAGTCTGTCTGGATATAGCATGCTGTACAACTAGAGAAGAGAAGAGAAAAGGACAAGGATCAGGAAGGAGTGCAGCCATACTATTCAGGTACTGATCTCCTCAATATTTTTCTTTGCATATGCAGTACCTCAGGCCCAACCTCCACGCTGAAGAAACAGCCAAGGCTAAGCAGCACTTCTTGGAGCGTTTAGTGCGCAAGGTTGGTCATCAATCTGTTGAAGAGTAGAAAAGTTTAAAGACATTGACAGCCTAATATTTCTTATGCAGACATTCTTTACAATATCACTTTCAATCTTGGTTACATCGCAAAGTTAGCATGACCACTTGTTCCTCTCTTTTGCCTCTCTCTTTGCTAGATTGCTGTAAGCATGCCCGAGGAGGATCACAGCAGGCTGAATGCTCAGATGCTGAAGTATGTGCGCTGCATGGACACAGAGGTGCAAAGAAGGTTCCTCACCAGGTAGGTAGTCTGCTGCAAAATTGTGCAAGTGTGAGTGGCATCTTAGGGGATTGATCATCTGAGGCAATTTTCCTCCTGTAACACGTCCAGGGTCACACTAGTTGTTTTACCTGGTTACTGTGCGTGTAAGCGTGTGCACCTCTGGAAGTGGACTGGGAGCAGAAAGTGGCTTGACATATTTGCTTTGCCCGTGTAGGTACGAGATGTGGGGGCCCCTCTTGGTGCTGGAGCAAGAAGCACAGCAGTTTGAGAGGGCGGCTGAGCTCTTGGAGAGGCTTGGAGGTATGTGAGCTCCTTCAGTCTTGGAAGGTACTTTGCACAGAGCATGATGTCAGTTCAAGCAATTTGCTCAACCTTACAAAATGTTGGAACATTTGCACGAAATCTGTGAACGTCTCAGCCCAAACCAAGCACACACTGGATCTCATTGAGTACGTGAATCGCAGATGTAAGGGGTGCGGCTAGCCAGTATTCTGTGGCAGGAGGGAGGCAAGGACACACGCGTGCGCTGCAGCTTCTGCTCCGCCTACTGCGCTCGAAAGCCATGTAAGGCCTAGGTCTTCCGCGTGCTTTATATTCTGACTCCCTTGAGCACAAGTTTGTCTGAAGATGACCTTATTTTTATTGTGCTTTCCTGTGTTTTGACTCCGCTCAATTGTCAATGGTCCTGTGTTCTGACTCCACAGGTGGGAGAGGACTGCAAGCGGCACAGCTGGCAGTGGGTGGCCTCTGCAACTTAAGGTTGGTTGCATTACTCTTGTTGTATAGACAGACGATCAAGGTGCAATTGAATACCCAAAATCAAGTACAAGCGCAAAGGCACAATCCAGCTCGGCATCAATGCCTAGTACCCAATTTTTGGAGCCTCATATTTTGTACTCTCGTGCGTCTTTAAAGTTCTCTGTGACCAACTTGTTGGATGCAACTGGTGCACTCCCGCTCTGTTCTGTTACGGCTCGTTCAGTAGGCAGGAGGAATTATATCGGTGAAAGGGGCAATCGACCAAGAGGAGAGAAAGCCGAAATAATTACGAAATAAGCTGAGAAGGGAAGAGGGGGGAAAAGGAAAGTAGGCCTAAGA
>Ga0307951_1000453_pt1 | contig 23453 bp, 22 predicted proteins | sample OrgLakmetagen374_FD_201842 | JGI IMG/M metagenome (GOLD analysis project Ga0307951, IMG submission 201842) | Saline water microbial communities from Organic Lake, Antarctica - #374 | ecosystem: Environmental > Aquatic > Non-marine Saline and Alkaline > Saline | place: Antarctica: Organic Lake... | reverse complement strand
TTGAATGCTGGTTTGCGTGCACACGTGTTTGTGTGGCCTGGGAATGCAATGAACAGATTGGAAGAAGGGAGGTGCTTGAAAAAGCATCCACGCCCTTTTTTGTTTGTCTTCTGTACAACATTCCAGGTGCCATTGCAGCAGAGGCAGCAGAAATGGCGGCCAGGGTGGTAGAGCTCGAGCGACGGTGTGCGCAGCTGCAGGTGTGTGCCCATCGTTTCTGGTCCAAAACACAGCTCAAGCATGTGATCTTCAACTTAGAAGCCAGTGTGTGTGCAGGTCTGTGATCTTGGACGTAAGGGAGAGTTTGCTGGCCCACACGCACACGCATACACACACATCCACCAACGCATACATAGACACATGCATACACTCTTGGAACACTGCATATAAAAAGGTTGGTGGTCCTGCTTGCTCATGTCAGTCCTCTTGCTTTCGTAGAGGTGGGGTTTCATTCAGATCACAACCTGCTGGATAAGAAGCCTTGACTGCATATTGTTGCACATCTCTGCGTCCATTGAATTGCTGTTACCTCAAGTTTTACATGATGCATTGAATAGTTGTTACCTTGAGTAATTGCATGATACCCTGAAAATTTGTTACCTTAAATAATTGCATGATGCGCTGCTTACTCTGGCCCTTTTCTTTTGCCGTTGCGGCATCAGCCTTTTTCTAAATGTGCGTGCTCTGAGGTAAGTGCTGCACACAAAGGCCTGAAATCGTTACTCATGCCAAAAACAAATTCCTTGCCGATGTGTGTGTGTCTAGTCTAGTGTGGGTGTCACACGCAAAGGCCGTTGCCGTTGGTCAACGTTTGAGTATCACTCCAACTATATTGCGAATTGCTGATGTGTGTGGGGGGGGCTGCAAGCTTGAAATTGGCTCCTAACATCACCCTGGCTTGCATGCGCTCTTAAAGATGTTTGTGCAATTTGAGGTGGGCGCCGCCTGCGTCAGCCAGCAAGGGCCTGTGTGCTCAAAACTGGCTCCTAACATCACCCTTGCTAATCTGCGCTCTTGCTGAAATAAATATATGCAGTCTGAGGTGGGCGCCGCACACAAGGGCCTGCGCACTGCCCAAGAGGCCCTAAATGTTGCCACACGAGAAGCGGTATCGCTGCAGGTGGGTGTGCTTGTGTCAATTTGTTTACACGTGTTGGGTCTTGCCGCGTGAGATGCAGTGCAGGTGCAGGTGGGTTTGTAGCATGGGTGTGCTTGTGTGACTGTTTTTACATACGTCAAGGTCTTGCTACGCAAGAAGCAGCTTTGCTGCAGGTGGCTGTGATGCACAGGTGTGCTTGGGTGCTTTTGTCCACGTGCGTTGAAGTCTTGCTGTGCAAGAAGCAGTGTTGCTGCAAGTGGGTATGTTCCACAACTACCAAGTGTGTGTGTATCTGTGTGTGCATGTGCGTGTGTGTGCACGTGTGCGTGTGCGACTAGACATGTTTATATGTGTCTTAGGTCTTGGCGCTCAATTTGCTGCTCTTACATTGTTATGCTTAAATGTTTCGTTTTGCACTCTGGCTTTGGTCACGCACAAGGTAGATGGTGCAAGGATTGGAAAGGTTTGACTTGTTGTCAACAGTGCTATGACGAGCACGTCTTTCCGTATTTGTATGTGATTTACGCAACTCGTCTGACTTGTACACACCACCGTCGGTTCCAACATGCCAATTATGTGCATGTGAGCATGATCTAAACATTCATTGTTTCATACCAGGAATTCTTGCAACCCCTATTCATACCAGGAATACTCGCAGCCCTTACAGTATGCATCCTTGACACAGTGAGATACTTTTTTGCTCCAACATCAGGGCCATGCTTGCTGTGGGGGTGGCATCAGCACATCCTCCCCGTAATGACAGAGCCTTGATTTGTTAAAATTAATGCTCACACATACAGGAGGCCAATGCACGGCTCCTGCAGCAGCGGGCAGAGGCAGAGGGTTCCGCTGCCAAGGCACTAGATCAGTCTTTGAAGAGGAGCCCTGGATCGGTACCCACTGAGGAGCAGGCAGCTCGGCTGCAAGCACAGCTCAAGGTAACAGGAAGAAGTATGCAGGCAGCAAAAGCTACTTTTCACAATAGTTTTAGGAAAGAGATCCATTCAAGGTGACAGAAAAAAATATGCAGGCAGCGAGATCTGCTCCCTGCAGTATCAGAAACAAAAGCCACTCAAGGTGACGGGAAAAAGTATGCAGGCAGCAAAAGCTGCTCCCTGCAGTATTAAAAAAAGGAGCCACTCAAGCTACACACACTCAGCCTACAATATACAGCATCGGCGTCCAGCTTTGATCCGGTCTTCAAGCATTGATACGTGTTTTGGTCATGCCATGGTGCAACCAGCTGGACTGCTGGGAGTTGGCTGATACCTGTGGGCAAGGCTTTGAATTTACGGGAAACTTGATCAGCTCTGCTGCAATGACAGGGGCACACTCCGGACGTGTTACAAGACAAAAGAGTCTTTTTCCATTGCACGCTTCACTCCAGTGTGCTTTTCCTGGCGCTTTGGTACCTGCTGTGCCTTTTTTAGGTGATACTTTGCACTCCTGTATTCCTGGGTGGGCAACCAAACCATTACTTATCACCAAACAATGATTAAAGACATCCTAAACCATTTCACACCAAGAAGCAAGAAGCCTGCTATTTGTGCATGCACACACACACATACACATGCATACGCACGCATGCAAAACACACGCACACGTACATACACGTACACACATAGGATGAGCAGGCCAAGCGGCGGCAGGCAGAGCGCGATTTTTTGGAGCTCATGCAGAGCATAGAGGAGGGAGGCAATGCAGGGAAAGGAGGGAGCTCAGGAGGGGGAGGGGCTCTGGCTTCTCAGCGGCTAGCAGTAATGCAGGTGTGTGTGTGTGAGTGAGTGTATGCAGGTGTATATGAGTGTGCATATGTACTGGCTTCTCAGCGGTTAGCAGTACTGCAGGTGTGTGTGAGTGTGTGCATGCAGATGTGTGTGAGTTTGTGTATGCAGGTGTGTGTGATTGTGCATATGCAGTGGCTTCTCAGCAGCTAGCAGTAATGCAGGTGTGTGTGAGTGTGCAAAAATTATTGTATCTGCAATTAATTTGGTTTGTGAGTATGCATGCATGTGCGTGCACATAAGTGTTTGAAGGGGCTTTTGAGCATGACTGATGGTATGCACATGCTCAAAAACAAGCACTGGGTAAAGAAGGCGTTTGAGATTGTTTACAAGCCTCAGAGACAGTTGCCAAAGCTTTTTCATTGGCATAGCACCCTGGTCTGTGCATTATGGTTAGATGAGTGGGATGCCCGCCCTCACTCATCAGTCACGAGGCACTAGCCGTGCACTTTTACCAGTATTCGTCCTCCTACCATGCGAGAACCGTAAGTCAGCCCAGCCTAGCCCCACCCAAAAAGAGGGAATTAATGCCCCTTTCCTGAATGGCACATCTGAGGTCATACAATGGTTTATTTACATAAATGTAACACTTTTACATAAAAATTAGTGAGTTCGGGGTCAAGGATGTGACCGGGGGCTGGATTTGTTCCATTTCCCTGCCAGAAAGGTGTAGAAATGCAGGTTTGAGTCCAATATTCACCAATTGTCTTGTTCCCAGATAGGTTAAGGGTCAAACCATACCCATCAAAGCAAAAAAGGGGGGTTGAAAAAGTGCCCCCAAAGGACTTAGTGCGTAAACCTGTTTGCTGGGCAAAAATGGTGCATTTCTGGAAACCCTGGAAACACGCTTTCTGGCCACCACCTGAGTATCAGGGGCCCTTCAGTATGCTCCCAAGGCATATCCGATCTGGTCTGGGATGCTGGGGTTGGGCTATGGTGGGCAGCAACAGCTGGTCAAAAAAACATCACGCTCTGGTCAGCCTCTCCGAGCACAGACTGATTTGACAAACAATGCCAGATGAACTATGTGACAAAACTTGGTCGCTCAGACTTATGCGGGAGCTCAACAGGGGAGATTCATACTTAAGTTTCCGAAAACGGACATTATTATTATGTTTTATAGAATTCAGCAAAACAGACGCGACCCCAAACGGTTCAGCGGTTGTTCCCTGATTGTAAATCGCTCTTTTCCCTGCCAAAAAGGGATCGAAAACCAGACCTTCACCCCAGACCCCCGGACCTTCACCAAAATTTCCCCAATATTAACCCCCCTGGTAAGTTGATGGTGCCGGGGAGGAGCTTTTGGAAACCTACTTTCTGATAGGGATTTCCGCCTTGCCCACCTGGGCACCTCTTGCCACAAACTGAGTGTGCAGGGGTGTTTAGACATATCTAATTAAAATTTCTACATACTTAATTGTACTTTTCTGCTTTGGGGCAAAAAGTCTCACAGGGATGGCTGGCCTGGCCGTAAGTTCGCATAATTTAGACAAACACGACTCTCACCCTTCACAGTGAGCTTTTTCGATTTGCCTGTCAAACACAGGCCAAGATGGAGGCTCTTGAGAAAGAGAAGGTGCAGCTAGAGGAGCACATGTCAAAGACGCGAGGGCTCATGACTGCAATGCAGGTGGGGGGCAGAGGCAGAGGAGGGAAATAGGGGCAGAGGCAGAGGAGGGAGGGGAAAGCACATAGAAGTCGATAAGGGGGGGGGAAGATGTTAGGAAGTTTTAAAAGAAATGAACGGTGAAAGAGGGGCTGAGGCTGGAGAGAAGGGGGGGAGAAAAGGTAGGGCTGGGTCGGGTAGGGAGTGAAAAATTAAGCAAACCAGGGTGAAGAGGGAGGCAGAGAAAATCATTATAATTGTTTTTTCCCAACCTTGCTGTCCTCTTTCGTTCTTGTGTCACAGGTATACCCATTGTGTGTTTCTCACCCGGTTTCTCACCCGCTTACCTGTTGCAAGTGTTTGAGCAGAAGCGCACTTTTAGGACATCAAAGTGCTTTCAAAGTGTTTCAAAAGCGCATTTAGGGACTTGAAAGTCACAAAGTGCCGATCCAAATCGCACTTTGAACACTCCGAAATGCCACTTTGACCATACCAAGTGCGCTTAGAACACCGCCAGCTTGATGGTTGCTTTGTACGAATGGCAATTACAGACATCTGCCTCCACTTATACACTGCCGCTTATCCATTCCCTGCACGTCTCTGCCAAAATCATTATTTCAGAACAAGAAATTGACATGTTAGATATTAGAGTACGGTGTGGTGTCCAGGAGGCGCAACGAAAAGGGAAAAAAAAAGTTCGCAGGCAGTGAAAACCATTCCCCACGATAATATGTCCCCATCTGTCTACTTCTCTACACACACACACACACACCCCTGCTCATTCATCCCAGGTCGAACTGCAGCACATCCATGCTGAGTACGGCATCGTGTCCAGCACGCTGCAACAAGTCCTGGGCCAGCAACTGGACAGCACCAGCCTGCAGGGCAGGTGGGATCCAAGTTTTGAGTCCTAAGTATACGTTGCTCAACTTGTGTGTCACCCTGCCTATGTGTCCGTTCGTCCATTGCGTGTCGCTCCTTAGTGTGTATGTCTGCCTTTTGCGTGTGACTCTGCCCATGTGTCACTCTATGGTGTGTCCGTTCGTCTTTCACGTGTCATTCCTTAGTGTGTCTGTCTGCCTTTTGCATGTCACTCTGCCCATGTGTCACTCTATGGTGTGTCCGTTCGCCATTCACGTGTCGCTCCTTAGTGTGTCTGTCTACCTTTTGCGTGTCACTCTGCCCATGTGTCACTCCATGGTGTGTCCGTTCGTCTATTGCGTGTCACTCCTTAGTGTGTCTGTCTGCCTTTTGCGTTTCACTCTGCCCATGTGTCGCTCCTGAGTGAGTCCTCTGTATATTACTCTCATGAAAATCAGTTTTTGGTCTATTTCCACAATGCCCAGTGCATTACAAATTGAAACAGATGATGCACAGAATGGCAATGTCGTTTGGAGGCAAGCAAACTGGTGGTGACAGCACGTACACTCAAAACACTTGCAGCATGCTGGAGGGAGGCGGCAGCAGCGCCGCTGACGCTAGCAGCCAGCATACACCTCTTCCCCCACGAAAGTCGAACTTCCCACAGCACACACAGCACCCTCCATCTGTGGTGTCTGCAAACACCGCAGTACACGCTAGCACAACCACCACGACACCCGCGACTTCGTACTGGAATAGGTCGTGAGGCACTCCCTACCCGCTTCTCATCTCTTATTTCTATTTACCCGATCTTAATCCCTACTATTCCTTGAATGACGGCGCTTTGTATGGTGCTCTGAGCGACTTCTAAATGGCATTGCATCAATTGTTGACCTTATCTAGACTTACACAGACCGCCTGTCTGTCCCTTACGTAACAAGCAATTGATATATCCTCGTACTACGATTCAGCGATGCAAGAGCCAGACCTTGCGGTCAGGATGACCTCCTAACATATCCATAACGTCTGCAAATATTTGAACCTTTGTTGTGCAAATGACTTTCTAAATCAGTTTGAGATGATTTTTCTCGATTGCTTTTTTAATTGTGTTCTGCAGCTTCCTCACTCTTCACGCATGCATACAGTAATGCGTTATACACGAGGGTGCTAGTGTGCGCGCAATCAGCTATTGAAGGAGGTGGCACATCTTTGATTTTCATCAATTACAGGCCTCCTGGCCAAGAAGATCTCTTATAATAGTGAGAACTTGTCCGGGAGCGGCGCTCCACATATCAGCCAGGAGGAAAATTTGCAAGGCCGCCTGGCTCGCTCAGAAATCTACTTAAGGATTTTTAATGGAATTAAAGCGTATGAGGGTTTGCTGTAAGTAACTGCTGTTATTGGGCCTGCTCTCCCCAGTGTCTTATGCGTTGGGTACCCTGAGGTGGGGAGTGATTGGTTTTGGTTGCTTTGAGAGTTGTAGCCAGAAAAGAGGGGTTCATTACTCTCAAACAACCAAACCAATCACATCCCACCCCAGGGTTACCGACGCGTAAGAAAGACACTGGGGAGACAGGCCCAAAAACAGCACTGAAAGCATCAAGCACAGTCAGCATACTTTGAACACAGCCAACCAGGAAACACTACACCGCCCTTATGCACTGCTAGAGCAGGCTGGCTAGAGGCTAAATTTCCTTGCATGACAATCACAGTGTACAGGAACGAAACTAGTTTAAAGTCCAATGGTCATAAACTGCTGCAAAAACATGAAAATGGAGCAAAGCTGATTTGGGAGTGGGAGAGGTCAGCACACATATCCCAGCCTTCCACAAGCTTTGTCCTTTAACTCACCCTCCACACACAATGAAAGTCATTCATCGTGAAATACGAATCACCATGCCTAAAGATGAATTTCATCTGGACTTCAAGTCGAAGTAAAGCAACACCATGATGACGGCCGGAGCTGCCCTAAAAGTCTAGTGGCCTGTGGTCAGACTCTTCGGGGTCACGGGTTCAAATCCGTCTGGTAGCGTGAGTACTTCGCTGTCCGACAGCTCCGTCTCCGTTTCCTTAATTCATGCTTGTGGTGGTATCACCCCTTGCGTATGACTTTTTTTCTGGAGTTAAACTACACAACATACCACTGGGTACAGAGAGAGAGGGTAAAGAGAAAGAGGGTACAGAGTACAGAGAAAGAGTGTCAGGCCAAGAGTCAGCAAGTATGGAGCGTTGAGTTGTGTGAGTTATCACAAATGCTCACCTAGCCAAAGCCCTCAAGGAACTATCAATAAATTGGGCATGCCATAACGATAGAGGAAGGTTTGAGCCGGCCGGATAATTTAAAAAGAAGAACGTACTTTGTACTTTGTGTAGAAGGCAAGCTAGGGCAGTAAAAGCAAAAACTGCAAAAAGAACACTGCTGCTACAACACAGTATAGGAACAAACCACCTAAACTTGCTCACACAGTAAGGATTGGGACAGCCTCTATATCAGGCGGTATGTAAATTCAGAAGGCAAATCATGGGTAGCAAACAAACACTCGCGACAAGTGTATTTTGTGTTGGAGGAGTTTGACGGAGCTCGTAAGCTTAGAGCTACTGCTTTGATAACTGAATACTTGTTATTCTTCGATACTATAGCAAACACCTGGGGTGGACAGATTTCTGTGAAGGACCAAAAGCTTCCCAGACGTATAACCTCACTTCCTCAACAGGCACAGGGCGGCAAACTTTCTTCACAGTGGCAGGAGGCAGCTGAGGGAGACTGGGAGCATCTCAGCAGCACTTCCAACCACCCGCAGAGCCACCGTCCCCAGTCAGCACCGACCCAAAGATCTCAGCATACTTCAGCGTGACATTCACCTCATCGCAATCAAGTACTGTGAGGACACTAACGCAATTATAATCACGCAAGCCTCAGGACTGCTACTGACTCCTATCGGTCAACTGCAGCATGGCAGCCAATGAGGCTTCTGACGCGCTTTGTGGCCCGGCCCCTGCAGCATCAGGATTGAAAGAATTACATTGCTCAGGCTGACTAACTATTTGTTCGTTGTTGATATGGCTTTAGCGCTGAGAATATTGCTGAGACTGTCTGTCAGTCGTTGGTGTAATTGCAGCAAGCATGAAAACCTTTAGCGCTGGCTAAACGGTGTTGAGGTTCACATCAAAAGACTTACCTTAGCATGCAAACGCATTGGCTTGACGTTTATGTACAAGGTACGCAAAAGTCCTCTCATGCACAGCGACAAACCCAACCAACAGGAAACTGAAGGACAAAGGACGCGAGCAGCTAGCCTGCCTGACCTGCTAGCTCACAGCTTTTTCAAGCAGGCACTTGTGGGATTTCATGCTTGCACTTGGTCCTCTACGGCACGCTTGTCCAACACACTCCTTGCGCTATACTTTACTTCCTGGCAGCAACACGCTCCCCACTGAATCAAGATTTGAGAAAGAGGAAGTCGTCTGGCCACCAGCTATCGTAATACTGGGGCCACCACAGCAGACAGCATAGGCCAAGAAGTCTGATAAGAGGTTGTAAGCACCCTGTCCTGAGTTGCTCCCTGGCTGGCCACTCACCCCGTTCCCCCAACTGGCCCATCAGTCTTTTCTCCTCCGCTCTTATTCTCAAGAGCGCTTGCTCTATCACATCTTGTTCTGCAGCGAGAGAGCGGGAATGTCATGGGGGGGAAGTAATGGGGGAGTTGCGTGAATGGGTGCATGAATAGAGAGGTTGTTTAAAAGAACGCAGGATGATTTCTTCCTGTTCCCAATCCTTACTCCAAGCAAGACTGCAAGATGGCTGAGCACATGTGAGATTGTGTGCATGTGTGATGAGCTTGTGCGTGTTCTACATTGTAGTGTGTTTGTACGTGTTTGTGTGTGTAATGTATGTATATTCCTTTGTATCACGACGTGTGGATGTGGGTGGACATCTTATATACTGATCCATCACCATACCATCCCCTTGCACAAGTCCCCCTTCACCTGATTGTAAAGTGTCCTTCGCCTGCTGCGTGCCCATCTTCACCAGGATGCCACCTTTGAGCCTCAGCCACGCCTTGTTCTGGGAGCCAGGTTGCTTCCTGAGCGCAGTCAGAGCCTCACGATTCTCCTGGCGCTGGCGGTCCAAAGCAATGGCCTGCAGTAAACAGAAGCAAATACAAACGCATCGCCACTTGTTGCACACACATCCTGACCCATGTGCGCTTGCAAATCAGAAAGCCGTTTGTGTGCACCTCTTGGGACAGGGCTCAAGCTGCCCTGCACGTGCCGCACCCTGAGGAAGTGTACAAAAGGTGCACTCGTCAGACACACCTGCTGCCTCACGTGCAGAAATTGCTCGCCTAGTCTCTCCGTCTCTATCAGAGATGCCTGTATTTTTTGCATGGGTCAATGTAAGTCTTACATTCACTCCTAAAGGGTGCAGGTCTAGCAACCCCTTGTGAGTCTTTAAAATATTAGACCATCGTCTTCAGCATGACCAGCAGACCATGAATACCCATTACTTTTTATTTCCTTTTGAGGCATGTTGCTCTATCTTTGAGTGTGCTCGTTGGTGAAAAGCAATTGGCAAGCCTGCAATATTCATGTGCCTTGGGCACGACAATCTGTCCAAGGTGTAGAAAGCACCTGAAACTACTACTCAAACACGCGCAGGCACATTATCATGCACTTGCTGCATTCCACCCAGCCGGTTCCCTCCTGTAAACCAGCTGCTGCAGCAGAGATAAGAGCCTATGGCACATCAGCCCCGTGCCCACGAATTTGTCTCGGTCCTTTACCAGCACGTACCTCCTAATAAGACGGCCTGTCAGGGGCAGGCGCAGCAGCAATACTTGATGAAGAACAGGTATACATTGCTAAAACGAAAGTGGGATTGATGCACTCGTACCTGTTGTGGAAAATGTGTGTGTGTGTGTGTGTGTGTGTGTGTGTGTGAGTGAATACATGTGCGTGTGCGTGCACGTTTGTGTGCATGTGTATGTGCGCGTTTGACAAAAAGTATGTGTTGTGTTCGCTTGAGGCGCACGCACAGAGTGTGCATGTGTGTATATGTCTGTGTTTGCGTGTGTGTGTGTGTGAGTGTGTGTGTGTGCGTGCGTGATAACTGGCAAGCGACAAAATTTGGCTTGGCACAGTTGCTCAACACACCCTCGACCACATCACAGCAAACATATACAGAGAACACGCCCACAAGTGTAACAGCACTGTTTCAGATTTTTTGGCAGCAGCACAACAAAGCCGGAGCCTCACAAAGCCACACCGCTTCTCATGTGCCTGTGCACACAGGACTTGCTGGGCGGATTTAGGCATTAAGCATAAAATGGTCTTGGAGCGAGTGCACATCGACAGCCAACTTGCAGCGCTGAATTGTACATGCAGGCTTCTGCACATGGGCACATAGTGGACTGGCTGGCTCACAAGCGCGTAATCATTTTCCTGGTTTAGAGAGAAGTTCAGGGGATGCCTGATACCAGCACTGCGGAGTGGAGGCGGTTTGAAGGAGCCTCACCAACCACGCAACGTCAGGCTAGAGTCAGAGTTGGCAAGAAATTTTTACACGGGCAGCTTCAGCAGCTTAAGTGAAGGTGAGGGCTTATCCTTCTTTCACGAGCCAGTGCAAGCACACTTTTTGTTTGAAACCTACTTTTCGCCAGCTGGAGAGTTTCAAGGTTGTGGTAAGAGTCCTGCACTTAGGGCTTACTAATGAAAGCCTCTTGATTGCTCTACAAGAATGATGTCTCGGAGGAAGCTGCACTCTGGCTTGCTGGGGTGGCACACCATAGCCGTGGTTAAAAGACAAAGCGCCTTTGACGGCATGATGCAGGAGCTGGGTCAAAAGGAGTCAGAGCAGTTCAATGCAAAGAAAGCCAATCGCTAGCTCAGGCGCTTTGCTTTTAATTCGTGGAGGTGTCGTCAGAATTAACAGACAACAGCTTGGAATGGGGGTGTGCCTTCCTCACTTGCCGCTTGTGTTCAAGGTTTACAAACAAAGGCCTTCAGTCAAGAAGTGCGACTGCTAGTACAAGTGTGAATTGTTACATTCTTACACGCACTGTGTTACGCGTCTATTACACACATGCAAGGGTTGGCCAGAACCGTACGTGGGATTTCCATATACTGTTCATACGCCGTATATGACCGTATATACGCCTTATTTCCGTATATACCGTATATGAGGGAAAATGAATTCACTCAGAATTATTTATAGTTGTGTCATTTTGCAGCTTTTGAAGAGCTGAGTACGCATGACCCAATATTTTATACCCAAAAATGAATGGTTAGGGAGCTAGGCCTGCTTCAAGCCAAAAAGACCAAAGAAAGGCATTTTTCCAGAGGGGGCTAACAAAGGAAATGCCTGAAAATGTGCATTTTTGCATTCAGAAGGCAGCCACTCACAGCCACTTCATCCGATCGACACCTTTTCAGTACCGAAGTATAGCTGGCATTGAGAGCTACCCGAGCGTGTGCCCAGTTTTATGTGGGTCGCTTTGCGTGCTGAGATAGACTGGATTAAGCACACATGGTGCATTTAAGCCCTAATGTGGTGATTTCCATGGGAAAATGGCTCAAATCCTCATAAAACACCAACCACTCAGCCGTTTTCTTTCATTTTTGTTGCAATGATATTCGTTTCCAATAAGAATTCTACACCATAAAAATATTCCAGATTGGTGCAGTGGGTGAGTTGGTATGAACAATTTGTGGTAAAAAATGGCCTGCACGCCACAGCAAATCAAGCACACGCGCCAAAATTGGCAAGCTCCAAATTTTACATCTATGGACAGAGCAAGGATTCATATTTCATATTATCATATTAGGTATGTAAATTTTGGAGCTTGCCAGTCATGGCGCCCACTCAATTCACATTTAAAAAATACCCTTTTTTTAGGCTCAGTCAGCCCCCTCTGGAAATTTGCTGTATTGCAGTTAACAGTGGCATTTGGTTGTGATAAAGGGAGGGAAATAAAAACTATGCAGGTAGCAGTGAATATACACTCCCCTTGTTTTTAAAAGAAACCACTTTGGTGCCAATTACCAGACTCACCACAGAAAAGGAAAATCGAATGCATCGGATGCAAGAGGGTTGCAGGGTCAGCCAGCTTAACAGTATAATTAACAGAGTGCACATGGAGCTTAGGAGCAAGGTCCTTGGCCTTACTAATCAAATCCGCTTCTTTAAAGGCCAGGGAGTATGGAATGGAAGATGTCTGTTACGGATCTGATTGGATGCAAGGTTAAAACTTTCCATTAGTGCTGTGGCGTGTAGACCAGTGACTCCGAGCTGTAATTGGTGCCTGTTGCTCCTAGCAGGATGGTGTGGAGGTTTTGCGGTGTCTGAGTAGGTGAGTCACTAGCAGCTTATGTTGTTCTTGTGCATTTCTTTCTGCTTGCTTTTTGGGTAGGGGAAGTGTCTACACAGTACTTAATTTCGATTAGATGTATGTCGCGATTGTTTGGTTGTAATTTGGTTTCATTGCCAGGGGGTATGGATTGGCAGCGTCATCTGCTAGGTTATCACGGGCAAATCTTCTTGCATTATTGGCAGACTTAGTTTGTTGGGTATCGTTTTGGGCGTGGTTGCTGGGTCGGAGTAACTATGATTGCGTCTGGCTTGCTGAATTTCCGCCGCTGTTGTGCATTGAAATTGGAAGGTATAACCCAGGTTTGAATCATTTCTATCTGTGTCTCCTGTGAAGGGCGCATAATGCCTTGTTGTATCATTGTTCACGACTGCCTATGTCTGCTTGCGCTAGCAGGCACGCACCCTTTGTACCTCGTTGGGTCGCTATTAGAATCATTTGTGCAGCAGCGCTGTGCCTGTTAATAGTTATTTTATTTATAATGGGATGACTGCATGTAGTAGGTGCCATCTAGCTTCTGGCAGATGGGGCAGATTGGTGGGCCTTCTATATGGTTGCACTGAGCGGCACGTTTTTGGTTGTGTATCAAATCTGTGTAATATCAGACGAGTCTTTAATGGAGAGGAAGTTACAAGGGCCTTTTTTGTCTGCTGGTAAAGGAGCTTTACGGTACTCTGTACCATAGTGGCTTTCTTTTTAGTTATCAATATTGGGAGTGGTTTTCACTGCCTGCGGCAGTTTTCTTTTCTTTTTGATGCCGGTGAGGAGGCCCTGACCAAAGGGCGGAGTACTACATAGTGTGCCACCCACTCCCAAAAGGATGGTGTGGAGGCTCCTGGCAGCTGGAATATACAAAGATGTGCCCTACATTGTGTTCTACATCTGGTTCATGTGTCCTACATTGTGTTCAGCTGGTTCTGGGGACTAGGCTCCTCATATCTCATATCCCATAGTACTTGATTAAGATGGGTGGATGTTGCTCTAAAGTCTCTCAAGATCTCTAGCTCGTATGGAAATAGGTACTGCTGGTGGCCGCTGGTGCTGTGCAAAAATGCTTTCATTCTCCATCAATTGCCTCCTGCCACTCTGATTCAAAAAACCTTCCCATCCTTTAGTTCGTGGTTTCTGTTTTTAGTTGAGAGCGGAGCCTCAACTTCTGAAAAAGAGAGAAAAACAATGGGATCAGCAAGAGAGTTCCATGCTTGGATTGACGTATCAGACCAAGGAGCATCATGATGATCAGAATCATCTTTCTTAAGCATTTCATTAGTGATGTGCTCGAACAGCCATACTTGGCTTGAAAATACCTGCATCAAAAATACCACTAGCAGCTTCCATCTATGCAGCATTAAGACCCAGCTACCTCCAAGAATCTTTTGTTGCAGCATGCAGGTTGCTGATTTTATTCCTGAAATCACCAGTCACCATCTCATCGACCCTAGTTGTCCATTTCAATTGATGCGCTTTTGACGTGGAAGAGCTCTGTCGTGCAGCTTCTTAATTACACAATCACGCCTGCTGTTGTATACGATTTTCACCATGCCCAGAAAAGCGTTGGAAGTGAAAGATTTGGAGAATTCGAGTTTGCAATGTAAGCAGGAATTTAAATTTTGTGACGTTTGCTGATCAGAGGGACATGTGCACCTCACCGACGATCGCAAGGCTCTTAGTACAGCTATCCATACAGGCAGGGCCGCCAATAACGTCTCCCCTCACATTGCAGAAGCTGATTTATCTACCTGTCTGGATCCAAGCTTGTCTAAATGAACATGGCTGAAAGCTGATGTACAATTTACGTGCACATTTGATTAAGTTGGATTTGCTGTTTGCCACTCGGCAGCTATCACAAAATCCATGCCAAAGCACTGATCCTTCTCTCCCCACTCCCTCACAAATCTCTCCTCCAAAGCGCGCACGTCCTTTCGTAACCCAAGAGTCGTGCCCGGGTGTTTGCATTTGTTTAAATGGGTGTGTGCATCACGAAGCTGCCTCCATACCCACTGGGATCCATACATATTGGCAAATCCAGCCGATGTGTGTTTCATCCCAGCGTCTTGGAGCGTCTCACGGTACCAGTCAAGTGGAAACTCCTGCATGACATTGAACAAGCTTGCCAGAACATGTGCACGAGGAGTAAGAAGTCGACAGCAGTTGCACCACAAAATTAAGGGCCGCTACACGCCTCGTCCTTTTTGCCACAGAGCTCAGGATCCAACAATTTTAAGATTGGTTTTTACAGTTTTTTTGAAGTTGCAAGGATGGAAATAAATGCAAGGATGAGTGCAAGGATCCAGTCAGCCAGGTCTGGGGCACTTTCATGTGATTCTCACACTTACTTTTAGTTAAAATGCATGGAGGGGACTCAACAGGGTGAGCAAGGCGTTTGGGCAAGAAAATCTAAAATGAGACAATATGGAAACAAGCTTTGAGGTAGCTGGGTCTTAAGCTCGTACCTGCAGCTCTTAATTAATGGCAGTCCTGGACTATCTTGAGTCTAGTGTCTGAGAGCCTGCTAAGGCCTGTTACGCGATCTGGGGGAAAAGAGGGGTCCTGTTACTCCTACAAAAGATGGCTCACAATCAGGACCACTCAGGTGTGACATTCAATTATTAATGGAGCAGATAGTAACTCCATGGCGGTACCATGATACGCAATTAGTGGTTACTAAGAATGGTCTTGGACACGGTCTTGGACACTAGCCAGATATGTCCACCTGGCAAAAAACTATACAGCCGTGTATGGACGTTCTCCAGAAAGCATGATGGCAGCATCACGTAGTTCAGCAACAGAAACCTGTGCAACATGCAACATGTGTGAGTGGTGCGTGGGTAGCAACTTGGGCATTGGTCTACAGGCAGATTGGAGTGAAATGCAGCTGGTGTCAATTTGCCACCACGGATGGCAGAAAAGTATAGGCACGAAAGTATCAGCTCAAACAACACTTTTGATGGCTGGTAGGTAGGCATGTATATCACTAAATGGCGCGAGTGCATGCATCAAAAAGGATTGAGCGGACTTGACTCTCGTTACATGATACAAATAATCCTTTATTAAAACATGTAACAGAGCGTGAGGGTGGTATGTTTCTCTTATAAAATTGAAGAACACATTCATTTTAGACAAAAAAACAGCATTTTGCGCGCAATTACATCATCTTCCCAAAAAAAAGCACACATTTCACGTTTCATTTGTCCTTGGACCCAATCAGTCATACTCTCTGCCCTTGTAACAGCCATTAAAAAAAATCACACATTTCACGTTTCATCTGTCCTTGGACCCAATCAGTCATACTATCTGCCCTTGTATCAACCATGACAGTCATACTCTCTGCCCTTGTAATAGCCATAACAGGTCCCTTGGGTCATGCGCGCTGGAATGGCACAAACCCTAACCATGATGCACCCTACACAGACTGTGTGTCTGTAAACATACTCAACCTCCTCTTGTTTGACTTTTGTTATCTAGACAGGACTCACTGTCACCTGATCATCTGGGATGTGTTTTGGTAGGATGTCTTGGTGAGGAAATGGCTCCAAACCAATAATCCACAGAGTCCCTGTGTGTGTCAAACCAAGAGCAGCATACTTACAAGTACAGCAAATTAGATGCTTAACAAACCACCAACCCATAAAGTACTGCAAGCCGCAAGCTATGTTACGCACTCTCATTTTAAGCTGCAATTCTAAAACTTGCCCATTCCCAATAGCTAAACAGCAAGTGGAACAAGCATGCCTTTTCCTGTTGTTTAAAGCTGTTCTACTATTTCTGCTGCGTTCCTTGTTCCTTCTTATTTGCGGGGCATTATTCTAGACATTGTACCAATGCTTTTTAGTAAGCAAGCATTCCTGAGCATGGTATCTTCTTGGATTGTTGTGTATGAAGCTGCAGGTAGACAGAGATAGCTCAATCACACACCATTAGGAGTCAAGTGCTTTCTCAGCTCCTTGACGATGTTGGCTTGCTTGTAAGGCTCAAACCCATCAACAGCTGTAAAATGCAAGCAGTACCAACCTTTTAGCTTGCTACTGTTGGAAAGAAATGCAACGATAATGATATTAGAATTTGGCACAAATCAAAACATAGAAATATGGGCACATCAAAGACAACCCCGGAAATGCAGGTACTTGCATGCCTCCATATTGTAGAGCATACACAATGTATAACACATGCTATACAAATAAAGAGGTAGCTCACAAGCTGAGAAAATGCATGCGGGCCGTTATCTTCAGTTGCAACAGTTTCTTTAGTTTTTTACACACTAATGCAACTGGACCCCCCAAAAACGATTGATCGTGTCCTACCTCCTATCAAGTAGTCCAAGAGGATGTTGTCATACAGCTTGTTGCCTAGGAATGCGCCATCAGCCATCCATTGCTTGACGTGTATTATGCAGGGGATGTCTGAGCCTGTGCAAGCATGCACACTCAGGTGTGATTTTATTAAGCAAGGGTTTGCGCAGCAGCTCCTGCCGTGCACTGACACAGAGAATAGAAGAAACGAATTCATGGTAGTGGTAATGCAGCCAGCATGAAACAAGGCTGATTACAGCTACAGGGAAGAGCAGAAATAAGCATTAAGCATATTGTAAAACTACTCCCCGCATTAGGAAAGGAGCACATTTGCGTCAGATACCGGAGAACTCCTCCACCGCTGTAAACTGACATATCTGACAAAGCACATCCTCATAATGAGCTGTTAATGAGCAGGGAGTTGCTAGGCTGCAAATTGATATAACACGTTAGGTCTGTACTTAGGAACATTATAGCTCACTTCACCACTCCTTGTAGGTAGCATGTAACCATCAAGTTAGTCAACCTGCTTGCAAGCCCTCCCAAACATTACAGTTGCAAATGCTGACAAAATGCGTGATCTGTGACACATGAAAAACCTTGCCTGGATGAGGGTTGTGATGTAAAAGGCCGAGTACTTTGCATTAGGAAGACGCATCTGCTTGTCGACAGTATGTAAGGATTCTAATACATACCTCAGCAATGCCAAGATGCAAGGTCCTAGAAACGCATTGCACATCCACTCATGATCTAAGCCCGTTGCACCTGCCCAACACATTCATCTGATGATCCCGGTCACTACCGAACACTTCTCTTGTTCATTGCATGAAGCTGCGTCAGAATCATAAATTGATCAGCCATCAGAATCAGAAATTTGCAGCCATAATCCGCAGCTTCCGGCCCATGCACTCACCAATATGACTTTTGCGCTGGTAATATCTCAGCGCATCCCTTGCCATGGATTTACTAGCGGTCACAGCATCACACTGTGTTTTGCCTGGCAGCTTGGAAACCCAGCTGTACGAAATTGAGCCGGTCCTGCAGGGTAGCGTGTCCAACGCCGAGCATGGACCGGACGACAACTCTCTTGCATCATAATTTCAATCCACAAGAAGAAGTCCACAGCAAAGGGACTCAATTGCTGCTCTTGCACCCTACTTCTTGGGATTATTAAAGAAAAGGAGGAGAAATGGCCATGCATGCAGTGCAGTGCAGAGTAATGCAGTGCTCGTGCTAATGTAGTTGCTCAGCTGTATGCAGGTGCGTGATTGTCAAGGTGAAGGGTTTGTTTAATTGTACATTATTAACTGGCTGCCTTTATGCTAGCAGCATGATTAAATTGTGGAAAGGCCAGCACTGTCATTGCACATGAGATGGTAATTGCACGAGAGGTGCGCAAGCTGTCAATGAGTTGCAAGACCTGAAAATGTGACAATTGTAATTTGTGCTCACCCTGCATCTAAGACAGAGCCCCACGGGCCTTGGCCGTGTTGCGCCTCAATATAGCTGAAAATAGGATCAGGTTGATCTTGCCTGCAAGGAGCAGTGTGCGCGGACAAGCTTGCTCCTGGCTGTCTTTGCCAGTTGCACCAAAAAGGCAGGGCAGGCGTGCAGACGAAAAACACGTTACTTGCTTGCGATGACACCGGTGGCACGAGACCCCAACCCAATTTATGTCTTTGGTCAATGACGTCTGCTCGGCCGAACGCTTGCAGGCATCAAAGCAGACGCCTGTGTGTGTGAGAATGAGCACAGAAAGCGTGCCTCATTATTATTAGTGTTTGTAATGTCGAGTTACAATTATGTGCGCTCGTCATGCACGAGGCCAATAAGCGCTTACGCTTGCTTATCGCGTATTACTGGGTTGTGTAGCAGGTCAATGCCTGGCAAACCACCGCCAAGGAAGGCAGAACCTTGACGGAGAAATTGCCATATTTTTGCTGGTGGTAGTTTGCCGTTGTTTCATTGCCCTTATTAATGTGTCGCCATATCCATCATTAGCATCAGGACTGCATGAATGTAAATTCATCACCTCCGGCCAGGCAGATTGTTGGGTGGTAAAGTATAATGATAGCCTACCAGCATGCATGGTCGCTCCCGTGCAACCGAAAGCGTCGTTTTCCCGAAGGTCAGCCCGGGAACTAACCAACAGAAAGATTACAAACAACGGTAGCGAATGAAGCATTGCTCGCCATATATATTTCATTCACTCGATGCGCTTGATTGGGTCAACCGTGCCGGACAATGTACGTTTGTGTACCAACAATGTTCGTTTGTGTACTGGAATTTATTGTACCTTCAAATTGAACATTCAATTGTAAGCAAATTCATATTATTAATTTAAATGATAATGGTGCGCTCACCCATGCGTCTCTTGGCGCTACCCACCCTCGTCATGGCCGCGATGATGATGAGCACCGTGGAGAGCAAGGTGCACTGCTTCGGTAGGTGATGTAAAACGCGCGCCTAAAAGGCGTAGCCCCCGTTCCGACTTACCGGGGACGCGCTTGTATGCAATAATATTTATTAATCGCAAAATTATGAATATTTTGCTCGAGCATCGATGCAATCGCGAGGAGACCCCTGCTGATGCGGCCCTTCCACCGCTTTGTCTCTCTCTCATACTATGCATGCAGTGACCGCTGAAGAAGCTCTCACAGCAGACCATGCCCACGGCCTCGGAGGTTTGGACGACAGCGATCTATCAGTTGGATTTTACGGAGCATTTCAGCAACCAGACCTGGAACGGGTGCGTTGAGTGCTGTGCTGAACAGCCATGCAGTAGCTGAAGGTATACTTGGTCTGTGTGCTTGGTCTGATCGAGGTAACCTTGGCGCTCGTCAAAAACAATCTCCTGCTCAACTGATCTCCTGCGTGCGTGATTGTTCCTCGTACTTGTTGCTTTTGAACAATGCGCTTCCAATGATGTTTTGCAATGTTATTGTAGTCTCTCACCTGAGAGCACCACAGAGTGGGGAGTCAGTTGGCGGGGGAACCAACTATCTACAGGGTTCATCAATGATAAAAAGGCACGGATGTATAACCAACACAGACAGTTGTTACTGCAATTCAAACGTTTCCCAACGGGGTGATGGTGCAAGACCATGTAGCTTTATGGTTTAATTGCAGGGAGACGAGAGAATATGATGCTGTGGATCCAATGTACGCGCAATGTGCGACCTTCAAGGTCAAGGAGTTGGTGAGTAGGAGCTGGTGTGACTGCTGGAAGTTGAAAATGTTTTGTGAATGAAACTTAAGTAATAACTTGAGGCAGCTGCTTGAGGTGAGGGTTTCCATATACATTGCCTCTCGTGTGAGGGATGCTCCAGTTGAGCCTTGCATTAATGCCTTTCTATCCTTTTTTCATTTGCAGAGGACCTGCCTAACATGGCACGCAGAAAATGATTACATCTGCATTGAGCAAGGAGACGTGGTTGATGCTGACATCGGGACGTTGAGCGGTAGGTTGTTGCTCATTGCCACAAATGGGTTTTAATAATCTGACCCTACTTTCTGCGTTCCAATTGTGAGGGATTTAGCTTGCATTGCCATCAGTCCTTGAAAACGGTCAATAATCCTGACAGAAAATTTGGTTGAGCGACCGTACCTAGGCTCAAATAAAACATTGGTTTTGTGTGCCCAGTAAGCACGCTTTGGCCTTGTGTGCAGGGCACGTGCACATGGGATTTGAGGAAGCGCCAGCCAACAAAACTGAGGCCTTGCGCACGGCAGAGGAATGGATCAACCGCAGGATGCTTAAGTTTGGCAGGTAACTCAACATTTATAGGGTTGGCCCTAACTGTACACCATGTATGACATATATTTGGTGATCTCCCTGCCAATAGTACCGTATATACACCGTATACATATTATTCTGGCCAACCGTTAACATTCATCAAGCTAATGCAGCTAATGGTAATGAAGCTGGGAAACTTTACCAAAGCGGTTACAGGTCAATAATGCAGACTACCCTGCTTTTGCTATGCACAACGCACACCCACCTGCCTAGACTGAATCCTTTTGCTGTTGTTTTTATCAGGGGTCAAAACATTGCTGACATGACTGTTGGGACGATTGCTGAGGACGACATTTTACAAGAGTGAGTGGACAAAGGAAAAGGAAAAGGCGAGCACCGTTGTCAGTGTTAATGATGAGCCAGCTATCAACATGGCCAAAGTTATGTCTGCCTGACAATTGTATGGGACAGCAGCTGATTTGTCAGCGCTGCTGTTTTATATGCTAGGCATCTATCTATATATGTATATATGCTAGGCATCACAAAATATTCGCTCATTACATCTATAAGTGAAACGCACTTGCTGCCCTGAATAAAGTAAGCACCTGCATTTGTCAAGTTGTTAAGAATGCTGCTCATGTTAAATATCACCCACCCATGATTGACAATTCACATGTAAAACAGGCAGAAACGCATGTGCAATGTCTGTGCAGGTGTGCCGAAGACCTTTGCAATGATGCCGGCAAGCCAGAGGAGGAGGTACAGCTGGTGCTTGATGGACCCAGCTGCTTTGGTACATAACCTTTACTCCATTTTCAGAGTGACTGAGGTTGAAATTGAGGTGCCACAAGCAAGGGTGTGCAGAGGCAGTGTAGAGGCAGGCTTGCGTGCTTTTGGTGCTGCCATGCCAGACTGCAAGGCCAGAGAGCTGATTTTGATATCATAGCTCATTTATGAGCTTGCTGAGTGCTGTTTGTATTTCCACTTGCTGAGAATGTGTGCGTAGCAGCCACAAAATCTGGTCTTTGATGGTGCCACAGTCTTAACTTGCATCTCAATCCCTTTTCTTCAACTGTTCCTAGGTTTTTCAGGTTGGTTCAATTCAAATGCTTGGTCTTGGCAACATTCCATATCCCATCACCCCCCTGGCATTTGCAGCTCTGTACACCAATAGAGGCTCATCTGCCTTACTTCCAGACATTCCCTTTGCTGCTGACCTGTGCAGTGACGCAGGTTGGTCATGGATTGACACATGACCACAGCCATGGCAAGGATGTCGAAGAAGATACAGTGCAGTTCTACCCAGCGCAGATGAGGCCGTACAAAGCTTGCGTGTCTGTGACCATTCAACATCTGGTAAGCATCAAACTTAGTAAGTACCATGCACTCAGCGTACATACATTGACGCAAACCATTTTTATCTGAGCTGTTATCCCTCAAGTTTGGTCCACAGCATCACATGTCCTCTTTCTAGCATCGTGGCATTGTGGCACTCCTGGACCGCCTATCTGCCTGATCCACTGAGCAGGACGTTCAAGGCTTTTTCAGAAGCTTTAACACTTCACAACCTTAAATATAAGTCCGTTCTTGATGCCAATAACATGCTGTTTGCAATGTGTTGCGCTTACACAGGATGACTGCTCAAAGTGGGGTACAGGAAACGAGGCCCACGTGTGCAAGAAGCTTGCTCACAGTGAAGAAGAGGACCATGATGATGATCATGGGAAGCATGATCACGAGCACAAAAGGCGCCTGAGAGAGGACGATCATGACCACGAAGATGTTATGGTTTCTGGTAAGTCAGCTTGTGTGCAAAACATTTTCATAAGTACGCAGTTGCCAGAAATCATCGTAATAAGAAGCCATATTTTCTTAAAGAGATCCAGGCCTCTTTGCGATCTCTTCCCCTGTGTGAAAGTGACCTCACGCACGCATTCAACCGTCCATGCAACAGGGTACATCCACGTAGGCTTCCACCATTCACCACCAAAGGAGGCTGACATGGAAAAGCTGGAGGCGTGGATCAACCGGGAATTCATGCAGCGAGCAGATGTTGGTGTTATGCATAAGACTGTCCATCTTGAGCTGAAAGCCTTTGAGTAAGTACTATCACCATGGCATCACAGATTTCAAACACCGTTAGATGCATGGGCTGCAGCGTTTTTCCATGCACAAGCTCTCTTAGGGTTAGCTAACCCTAACCCTAAGAAGTGTACATGATGATTTGTGATGGCTGTGTACAACTGTGCTGTACAGGGAGGGCACCTGCACCTCAGACAAGACAACAGCCTGCAACAATGCAAAGAAGGACGACAATTTCATGATCATCATCGGTGCAATCAAGATCGCAGCAGAGGTGATCTCAAATGAAGTTATGTCAATGATTTGTTGTTGAACATTTCTTGCTCACCAAATGTATCAGTCCCAATGCAATGCCCTTGCAGCAGTTGCTGATATTTGGATGCCTGCTCTTGTGTCATTGACGTTGTAGAAAGCGATGACAGACAACAGCCGTGACGTGGACCTCATGATTGCTGTGGACGATGACGACACAATGGAAGGCCTGAGTAAGTAGCAGACTGTCACCCTTTCTCTCTCTCTCTCTCTCTCTCTCTCTCTCTTTTTCTCTCTCTCTCTCTCTCCTCTCTCTCTCTCTCTCTCTCTCTCTCTCTCTCTCTCTCCTCTCTCTCTCTCTCTCTCTCTCTCTCTTT
>Ga0307951_1000451_pt1 | contig 23467 bp, 20 predicted proteins | sample OrgLakmetagen374_FD_201842 | JGI IMG/M metagenome (GOLD analysis project Ga0307951, IMG submission 201842) | Saline water microbial communities from Organic Lake, Antarctica - #374 | ecosystem: Environmental > Aquatic > Non-marine Saline and Alkaline > Saline | place: Antarctica: Organic Lake... | reverse complement strand
CGGCCCATTTGAGGAGTTGTGTTGTGTAAAGCTCGGGACCTGCATCAAACCGATTGAAAGCTGCATCATCGTAATGCAGAGCCATTCTTTCCGTGTGTGACTTGCACGCAACATGACCTGCTCTTCTATAAGTCTAATGTAGTGCCATTCTTTCCATGTGTGAGCTGCACACAACATGACCTGCTCTTCTACATGTCGTAATGTAGTGCCATTCTTTCCATGTGTGAGCTGCACACAACATGACCTGCTCTTCTACATGCAGGTCATACCTTGAGTTGGGCTCTTGCTATGTAAGCCCTCATTCTGTGACTGTCTTGATCGTGCTGATTTAAGTGTGGACTCTCCTGTTGCCTGACACAGGTCCTGGCGCCAAGCCACCCGCGACAAGCCTGCCACAATGGCCCGCATTAGCTCCAACTTGTTCAGGTAAGGAAAAGGACAACCACTCCTCACGTCAGTTTAGAAAAAGGAGTAAACTCCCAGTTACAAGGTTGAGGTTGCACTAGGCAACACGGCTGGCTGCTGCTTATTGAAGGCCAGGACCTCTTGTTAGAAGGGGACCTTTTCTGCTTGCTTTGCATACCTAATCAATTAGAAGACTGCAAGCTGAGGTGATCAGTTGCACATACAAGGTGCTTGGGAGTGACGACAAAATGTGCCACCAAACATCCTCATTTAGCGCACGTCCGCCCTATGACATGACCCAAAGCACTCCAGCTTTTGCGTTAGGCATGCATACTGTTGTGCCAGGAATTCATAAATGAATCGACTTGTTTTTTTCAACCTATTCGGAAAGTTGTCACAACTTTCTAGTTTGCTTTGTCCGCTTGTGATGATGGAGGTTTCCAGAACCAGGTTAGAGCGGCTTTCTCTCTTTCCTTTATATAAGTGGGGCGTTTTCATCAGTGCCTGCGTACTCCTCTCTGCCTCAAACTGGTGTGTAGATGCCTGAGTCTCAGTCCTTATGGTCTTTGTGTTCTGTAGACAGTGTGTTTATTTTATACAGTGCGTTCTCATGGAGTGTGTGTGTATATGTGTGTGTGTGTGTGTGTGTGTGCGTGTGTGTGCTATGTACAGAATATGGGCAAAACATACTAGTTTGTGGCAGAGAGAAATATGCAGGCACGGATATTAACTCCCCACAAAGAGAACAATGTCATGCACTCTCCTTCGCCTCTTGGTCTCTGCTACTACTGTGCGCGTACATACATGCACGCACACAAACCCTGGCCACTTCATGCAGTGCCTTGCTCTTTGGGTGCATCTACAACCGTATGGGCCGTTCGCAATCCTCTATCCAGGACAGGATGGGCCTATTGCAGGTCAGTCGACGCTGATTCTTTGCGTTTGTACGCTACCCTCATGTACTCATGTATGTAGAACGTGATAAGGCTGACGCTCGCATCGCCGCTGTAAACAGAAACAAAATGTCAGACCTAGATTGGCCTTTGCCTGGTCTGCAAATGATGCATCTTGGCTTTGTCCCCAGTCATCCCTCTCACTCCCTCTCACATCACAGGTTTCCTGACAAAGGGTGCACACACATATACACACGCACACACACACGCATGCATACACACATACATATATACATGCACACCCATACACACGCGCCTGCTCTCACAGGTGGCTGCAATTAACACTGCCATGAGCTCCCTGGTCAAAACCCTGAACGTGTTCCCCCGGGAGCGCTTGATCGTGCAAAGGGAGCGGGCGAAGCACTCATACACCACAGCCCCTTACTTGGCAGCTAAGCTCCTGGCCGAGCTGCCTTTAGGTGAGGGTGGGAGAGGAGTATCGAATATATATTAGCATTAGTGGAAGGATTAGCCACCATCAAATAAGTAGGACGCCACAGCCCCCTACTTGGCGGTTGTGCTCCTGGCTGAGAGCTCCTTTCAAGTAAGGGTTGGAGAGGTCAATCAAATTTATATATTAGCATATGTGGAAAGATTATCAAAATGAGGACGCCACATCCCCCTACTTGGCGGCCAAGCTCCCGGCTGAGCTACCTCCAGGCAAGGATGGGAGAGAGGTTAATCAAGTTTATATTAGCAGCTGTGGAATGGTACCCCTTACCTGGTAATCAAATCGCTAGCTCTTGCCCTTTCAGATGCAGCTCTAGGTGTTGAGGACTGCAAGCGTGTTTTCTGGATGGAATATTAAGAATAGGAGCAGGAGGGTGTTTATTTTTGTTGTACAGCAGACTAATTGGAGGGTAAGAAAAAGGGTGCAGGGCGCAATCACCCTTTGCAGCGATGGATCGAAGCGTGGATGTTTTGAGGGAGGCAGGTCAATTGCACCTCTTAGCAGACACTTTATTGCGACGTCATTGGGTAGACGTACCCTTGTTCAGCTGGACGAAGGCACTCTATGAACTACATCTTGGGTATTGAGGCTGCGGGTCTTGCCTCTTACCTCCATAGTGCCCTTTATGTAGGGTTGCCAGAACCACACACCTACACCGTATATAACCCATGGGTATGGTGGTTTCCTGCTAAAATATTGTACATGAATCCCTGATACTTAGTAAACGCGTATACATGTATGGTGCTGACCAACCCTTCCTATTACGACCCTACCTTTTTTGTGCTGCAAACATGTGCTTTCAACGCAAAACAACGCAGGTGCTGTGTTCCCTCTCATCTTTGGCGTGGTGGTGTACCCTCTCACAGGCCTGAACCCCCACCCCAAGGTGACATTCTGAGCGCCCAAACCCAATCTCATCACAGGCCTGATCCCAACCCCAATGCGGTCACTTAAATGCAAAGAGATCCAGCTCATGTGTGCACTAAGTTTGCAACAAAATTTGGGTTGACTGGATGGCAGTCATTGACATTATAGGTTGCTTCATTCACAGCTTGAATCACTCCTCCTTGATTCAACGTATAGGTTCTGTTTAAAAAGAAATGATTGTTGTTTGAGGGCCAGGCATGCCAAATGTCAACTACAGCAAATATTTTAGGTGATCAGATTTCGGGAGGGTGTTAAGTTGGCCTTGCTATCCTCCTCTGTGCTCGAGCAGATGTCGTTAGAAATTTGATTCTTCCAACTGCTTCATTCTGATTCCACTCGATTTTTATTTCCCTCCCTTTTGCTCGTGCAGCGCTTCCTGTCGTTCCTTGGTGTCCTGACGCTGGAGAGCTTTGCTTCAAGCGCACTCGGCCTTGCTGTGGTGCGTCTCTTGCGCTGGCTGCTCTGATTATGCCACCCTTCTCTTGATCATGGCCCTAGGTCTTGAAAGACCAGTGCAATAGTAGCCAATTTGTGCATGAAGTAAACACTGCGCGCAGAGTAAATAAGGATTGGCAGGCAAGGTTTGCAAGGATGACGGTTTTTCACCTTCAAAGTACCCATAGTCTCACTTAGTGTTACGCATCATACATATCGGAACACTGACAAGATATGCAAAGGTGACCCCTGCCTTTTTTGAATTTGCATAGTCTCGTTAAGTGTTACGCATCACACATATCACATATCGGAACACTGACAAGATATGCAAAGGTGACCCCTACCTTTTTTGAAGTTGCATAGTCTCGTTAAGTGTTACACATCACACATATCACATATCGGAACACTGACAAGATATGCAAAGGTGACCCCTGCCTTTTTTGAATTTGCATAGTCTCGTTAAGTGTTACGCATCACACATATCACATGTCAGAACACTGACAAGATACGCACAGGTGACCCCTACCTTTGGAACAGGCAATCATATTCTCTCTTTGTGTTACGCATCATGCAGGGGGCAGCTGCTCCAAGTACTGAGGCAGCTGTCGCATTGGGTCCGGCAGTCATGTTGATCTTCATCGTGTTTGGTGGCCTCTATGTGAACGCAGAGAATGTGCCAAGGTGGGTGCCCACATGTGTTGTGTTGGCGGTGTGATTTTTCCAATCTTTGCAATACTTTGAAGCCTACAAAGACAATATAGCGCTTGTGAAAAGCATATGCAGTCCATTGCGTCCTCCACAAGGTCCATACAGGGCTTGTGGAAAGCACTCACAATCCATTGCTGTCCTGAACAAACACGTACACCCGCAGGGTGATGAAGTTCATTCCCAAGACCAGCCTCATCAAACAGGCGTTTGAGGCACTTGTGGCAAACGAGTTCAGAGGCGCAACCTTTGAACCTGATGCTCAGGGCAAGGGCATGACAGATGGCCAGCAGGTGGGCTTGTGATGTAGCGCTTGAAAATGCAGCACCTGCAGCACCTGGCTGACAATGTTGTGACTCGTATGTAAGTCGTGGATGCACACACACATACACACACACGCACGCACACACACACACACACACACGCACACACACACACACACACGCACACACACACACACACACACACATACACACGCACACAGACATGAAAAAACACACACACATACTCACACACATACATACACACATGCACATACACACACATGCACATACACACACATGCACATACACACACATGCATACATGCATACACATGACACTTGCGTTTGCAGGTACTATCTTGGCTGTCCTTTGATGATTGCAGCATCCGTACAAAGCTGGCAAGCCAGGCTCGCATCTTGGGCTTCTTTTATGTGGTAGGTGGTGAAAAAAGCACTGACATTTCTGGACTTTGTGTTTTGTGGATCAAAGGGGCTTAGACAAGTCTGACATTATGTCGAAGTTTATAAAATTTGGACTTGTCTGATCTTCTTCAGGAGGAGTGAAAATCTACATAATCTAAAACCCTTATGCATTCATGCCTCTGTACATATGTAGGTGATAATGAATAGAGATGGTAAGAACCATATATGTACACCGTATATGACATATGACCTATGACCTATGTATTATAATTACCCTGCGATAAATACCGTGTATACCATACGTACACATGGTTTTATCCAATCCTAGTAACGAGGAATCGGTTGAGGTATGTGTCTACAGTCACCAACATGCACGAGTTACGTGCTTGACGTCAAACGAGGCGATGAGGAATTGTTTTGATCACTAGACAAACTTACAACCACTGTGTAAGCCTGCACAGCTTCTTCAGGCCGAGGTGGTCGTCATACACGTTGTTCACTCTACTATGTAGATCAGTTTTCACTCAACACGTACATCGCAAGCTTGGATTGAAGTACACAATTATATCCTGTTGATGTGCCTTAATTACCCCTCTGATGTAGCCCAGGTAGGAGTAAGAAAGGTTTAAGGGTTGCCCTCTGTATGATTTTTTGTTAGGCTTGGACGGCATGGATCTCTTCCCTGGTTCTTGCTATGCGTTTGCGTCATCAATATATGATATATATATATGTATGTATATATGACACAAAACAGAGGTGCGTTCCCTTTGTAGTACGTTCTGTTTTCGCTTAAAATTATAATCTCCTGGTAAATTGTGTGCCCTTGCAGACCACGTTCGCGATCCTGAGTGCAAACAAGCCCATGTTTCAAAAGCTGCAGCCTGCCGTGGAGGTCAATGAAGAGAGCACACAACTACATGACCACGACAGATCCACATGAGCTGTGTATTATTAGAAAGACTAGTCCTAGACTTCAGAACTGACACTGACGATTGTGGCTGCCCCTTGCCGGTTATCCTGATTCATGATTCCAGTTAGCGGTTATGAAGAGGAGGAACCTTTGTACAAGTTTCTTGCATATTCTGATGCCCATCCAAGGGTGGTTTAATACATGTTTTTGCTAACAAAGCCCCAACATGCATGTTTGTGTTACCTAAACAGTGCAGCTGGAATATCCTGGTATAATGATGTGTGTGTGTATGTGTGTGTGTGTGTGTGTGTGTGTGTGTGTGTGCAAAATCACTTATTTGCGTGGGCATTTGTATCACTTGGGTGTAAGTTAGGGCGTGTGTGGGTGAGGGTGGGGTGTGCGTGCAATACAGAGTTTACAGTGATTAAAAGGTTCGCACGTTTTGACTGATGGCTCTGTCCGCACATACGAACGTGCGTGATGTGAGTGTGTGTGCGCATGTGTGCGTACACATGCGTGTGTGCATGCACATGTGTGTGCGCATGCTTGTTGTGTGTGCGTGTGTGTGTGTGTGTGTGCGTGTGTGTGTGTGTGTGTGTGTGTGTGCGTGCGTGTGTGTGTGTGTGTGTGTGTGTGCACGTGTGTGCGTGCGTGCTTGTGTGTGCGTGCTTGTGTGTGTATGTGTGTGTGTGTGTTTGCGCTTGCTTGTGTGTGTGTGTGTGTGTGTGTTTGCGCTTGCTTGTTTGTGTAGTGTGCATGTGTGAGTGTTTGTGAGTTTGTGAAACAGAACAGCAAACACACCTATTTGTACAATTTTTATAATTGACTAATACTTGAATTCAAAATGTTCGCCCTCCGATCCGCTTCCTCCACGATGATGGGCAGCAGGCAAGCTTGCCCCCGCTCTTCGGCATCATCCCAGTGCCGAACCGTTGGCGCAAAGCCCGTGTCTCGATCCAGCACCGTTATGACCTCCGCAGTCTTCAAGGGCCAGAAGGTGCGGAGGATGAGAGCTTCGTTCGCTTTTCCACCACAGAAGTGCCCCACACAACCAGCTGTTGTCGATGTGGCCTCTGTCCATTGTGCTGTTGTCGATGTGGCCTCTGTCCATCGATATTCGCGGTGTTGAGGGTGTCGAGAGCAAGTCACTCTCGGATCCTGACTGAAGTTGAGCTTAGCCTTGGAATTCTGAGCGCGCTCACACGATGCCCCACTGCCTGCTCACTGCCTGCTCAATGATGGTGCGGTATCTTCGCAGAAGGGCAAGGACGCCCCCGCTCCCAAGAAGCAATCCACCGTGAAGCTCGGATTGTGAGTGGAACATTTGGTGCAAGCCTGAAATGTCTTCTCTCTTCTTTCAATCATCTCAATAGTCTCAAGTGTCACTTACCACTTCCTACCTCCTGCACTGCCAATGCAGCACCAAGGACAACGAGTTGTTCGTGGTGAGTTCTCGTTCACATCTTGAACCCTCAAAAGCTCAAAACTTCACGTTACGTTACGTTGCTCTTTGTGGAGGCAAGACGCAAGGAGTGCAGCACATGGTTATGTTTAGGAAATTTCAGGCTCACCACTAGCACCTCAATGCTCTACAATGGAGAAACGTGCTAACATGCTAACCTAAGACTGTAAATACCTGGCACTGTCAAATTAATCACTTGATCTGCAGGGCCGTGCAGCCATGCTTGGCTTTGCCTTCAGCTTGGTGGGCGAAGTCTTGACTGGCAAGGGAGCGCTTGCTCAGCTTGGATATGGTAGGGATTGGCAACATAGACACATGTGAAATAAATTGCACACGCATTTGTAAGTGCAATCATGCACTCGCAAACACACACACACACACATATGTATGTATGCACACTATAATACACGTACACACATGAATGTTATTTCAGAGATCTTCGACGACAAGCTGAACATCGACCAAATTGATGAGCTTGTGGTTGGCCTCATCTTGTTCAACTTGGTAGGTTGAAGGCATGCTTCAAAACCGTTGCTGGCGCACGCGTTCAGCGCAGCTCAGGTACTTTTGCAAAAGGTATACTTTCCTTCGCCACGTTATAGCTCCCCATTTCGTAGGTAATAAAAATATTCCAACTGCATCGTGATGACTGACGTGCAATCACGGATGGTACGTGCTCCCTGTTGTCATACACACAGATTGCCGCCATTCTACCTGCTAGTGGCACCTTCAAGCAGGATGAGGAAGAGGAGGAGGAGGAGGAGGTCAGGGGCCCTCTGCAAGACCCCAAGAAGTCACTGCTCAAACCCTTTGAGTTCTTTGGTATCAAGGTATGAGCACAGGGACGGTGTGAATTTGAGGACAGATATTCATGGCTTTCAACCGTTTTGCACTGAAAAGTGGAAAGGCTGAGTCACGCACTTTGTTGCATGGGTATGTTCAGGGTCGGTGCCTGCGGGGTAATTGCCAGTAAGCTCCGGGTGTACTGTCATACTCAGTGTAAATACCAGAAAGCTATATACCTGTACTTGGGTATAATAAGGGAGAATGGCATCCGTCTATACCCCAACAATGCCCCAGCTGTCATGCACACACACTGACTGCAAACGTTCTCTGGCTGTACAGGGATTTGGATTCACAAAGGAGAATGAGCTGTTTGTTGGACGTACGGCGCAGCTTGGCTTCGCTGCCTCTCTCATCGGAGAAACCCTCACTGGTAAGTGCTACTCCTTCAGCAAACTGAAGTGCTGATCTGATGCGAGCCAGCCACTGGATTTTTGTAATAGCACCGCAAAGTTTTTCGTCTGACAAGGGGCATCTGCTGCTTTTAATTCGAGAAAATAAAGTGAACAGACAAGGTTCGTAGCATGATGGTCGCAAGCTGTTTCTTGTGCTAGTCTTCTGCCTTATTTGTACTTATATGCTATGAGCACAAACGTGCTTTCTTGCTTGGCCCCACCTTGGCAGCAACTACATGATTCGATACTTTATTGTCGCAGGCAAGGGCCCTCTGGCTCAGTTTGACATCGAGACAGGAGAGTCACTGAGGGTGCGTACGTAGATCAGTATGAACACGTTTCTCCTCCGAATATTTTTTGTTCAGAAGCCTTTGTGTACAAACCTTACCTGCCTCTCCAGTGTTCAATTTGTGTGCTTTGGTTTGACACCATTGGGCTTTTTGCTAAGTACGGTAGATCTTGCAATAACCAACCGCTTAGCAAGCGCACCAAGGTAACGGAGAATCACATAGGTGAAGCAGTGTTAGTGATTACGCTCATGCATAGTTAGTGATCTTGCTCATACACTGTGTATGCGGGCCCTGCAGTCTTACCCTTGGCAGCTTGCACCTCGCGCAGGACACTGAGTTTGGACTCCTTGTCTTCATTGGCTTCTTCTTCTTTGCGGCAATCAACCCTGGCACGGGCAAATTTGTCAAGGATGAGGAGGAGGTGGAGGAGTAAGGTCCACTTGACGAGCCAAAATGTTTGCTCCCTCCTATTGACACGCTTGCAGGACACCGAGTTCGGCCTCCTCGTGTTCATCGGTTTCTTTTTCTTTGCGGCGATCAACCCTGGCTCAGGCTCATTCCAGCCGGAGCCGGAGGAGGAGGAGAAGTAGAGAAGGGAGCTAGCCTGTTTGTTAGGGAGTGGCCAACTCGGGGCACACTGTGGCTGGCACTTTCTTGTCGGTTCCAATTTCAACTTGCACAGGGATGCCGAGCAGGAGCAGGAGTAAGCAGGCCATGCATTGTAATGGCCCCCTGATGGACTGTGCTAATTTTGCTAGTGTGTGTGTGCATTGGTGGTTTGTGTGTAGAGAGATCATAAAGGGGAACTACAAGATGAGCCTTGGTGAACGGCCATGTTTTTCAGCGAGACATGTCGCCTCTCCATTGTTGCTTTGAGGTGGTTATGGGGAGCTAGCACGACATCGTAATCGACAGACATCAAGTCATATCGGATGCCACTGTCATATTTCATGTGGTGACGTGTATATTTTGCCCTGGCCTGTTTCTGTAAAATCATGGGAGAACCAAGGATGACAAGAATTTATTAGGGGGTGTTTGGCGGGCTTGTACGTTGGGCTGATGGGTTTTTTTGCTGGGCACAGCCAGCAACAAAGTTAACCACAGAATGTTGAGTCAGGAAGGGGGCTCTTTTGCTTCAGCCAGTCAAGCTAACTCGAAAGTCTTGAGATAGTGTGCACCGCCTCAGGTAAGGTAAGGCTACATCGCTATATACGCCTCAAAGGGCATCTCAGCCGAAGCTTGGAAAAAGCCTGAAACCACACCTGGCTAATATACAGAATAAATAGGGTAAGGGTAAGGGTTACAGAATAAATAGAAGCTAGAGGAAACATGAAACAGATGTATGTAGAAGAGAAGGGTATTTCAAGGGTTACAAGGATGGCCTACAGCCCGAGACTCTGGCTGATGGCAATTGGCTGGTGAAACAAAATCAACCAGTGTCGAAAATTGAAACTAAATCTGACACAAACAGAGAAGGGTATTGGGGAAAGAGAACGTTTGTTTTGAAGAAGCGCGAAGGGAAGGCATTAAAGAACACGAGAAAAGGTAAGGTAAGGTTACATCACTATGTATGCCTCGAAGGGCATCTCAGCGGAAGTTTGGAAAAAGCCTGAAACTACACCTGGCTAAACAAAAGAAACAGAAGCTAAAGGAAATGGGACTGATGTTTGTAGTAGAGAAAAGTGTATAGAAAAAGAGAACGTTTGTTTTGAAGAAGCGCGAAGAGAAAGCATCAAGGAGGACAAGAAAAATGATGTTGATACGTCTTAGGATGTGTGTGTGTGTGTGTATAAGAAGCCTCAGTCAGACACGAGAAAAGCTTTTGAATGTCTCAGGACGTGTGTATATAAGAAGCCTCAGTCAGAAGCAGGAAAACAGAGGCTGAGAGAGCCTCAACCAGGAGTGCCAAGAGAAAAAGTATATCAGAAGATCGAGATGTGTTCACCACCTACGGTAAAATTAGGTAAGGTACACTGCCTAAACTATGCCGACCTCCTGTGTTTTCAAAGAAAAAGATAAGAGGATTTTAGATAAAGCAAGAAGGTAAGGTTACGCTATATATATGCCTCTGAGCCTGGGGGGCATCTGAGTGGAAGCTTGGAAAAAGCCTTAAACCAAAACAAAAAGGCGCTAGATGTAATAAATAAAGGGGAAAGGGCTAGGCACTCAGCCACAAAAGAGGCAACACTAGTAGACAGTGGTTCCAAAAGGTCCTCAAAAACAAGCTGGGCTATCCTCGCTCATGCTGAGGTAGGAAGACAAATAAAATTGAGTGAGTGTAACCACTATCGGCCAAAGGCATGAGAAATACTTAGGCTACTAATGCCTCGCTTAGTACTCGGACGCCGCAAAACCCTCCACACCATCCTGCTAGGTGCAACAGGCACCATTTACAGCAGCCACAGCATAAGGAACCCACTCCACAGCCTCGGAGTTACTGGTCTACATGCCACAGCACTCATGAAACAATTGAGCCTGTATGCAATCAGATCCACAACAATAAGCGACGAGACATTGAACTGTCGCGTTCAACTCAAGCGCTCGTTAGATGCTTCTGTGATTGATGGAGTGAAATTTGCTGCGCATCCTACAACGCTGCTCTCCTGAAGCTCTGCTGTTTTGTGCTGCCAAGCTTGTCGAGTGGGATTGTGTGTGTGCTTGGTGTTTGAGGCTGGCAGGAGCCTGAGGTGGATTGCTTGCTTCTTATCTTCTTTCTTGCTTTACTAGTTGCTTACCTTTCTCTCTTGCTTACCGCTACTGACCTGTGTGTCTGGATGGACGGGCTCTGATGTATCTTAATCTCTGCAAAGATTACAGAAGAGAGTTTTACTCGAAATTCAGACAGTCGTAGACTCAACTAAAACCCAAAGAGTTCCTCGCACAACATTTTCTAAATAGAACAAGGGCAATAAAATTATCTACAAAAGAAAGCCCTGGAAAAAACAGGCTGGAACACTGTTGATCCAGTCATAGATCTCACACGAATCCTCACACAGAGTCTTCCAACGCTGGGCTTCATAAAACAGGTTCATCCTAATTCTGTAAATGTTCAATCAATGACCAGTAATCAGTGCGCTGCTGCAGCTAGGGCGTGTGACAGAACACAACCCCCAAACTTATTTCAGCAATGCTGCCTGATGGTGTGCAGGCTTCTGCCGGTATTGTAAACACTGCAAAAACTGTGCGTAGAGGATGAAAGACAGATTGATAAAACCGCGCGCAGCAAGCTCAGGCAAGCTACTGAATTTGAAAGCAGTCCAAGAAGGCAATCCAAGAAGGTACACAGGGTGCATGGCTGCTAGCATAAGCAGACGTAGACAGTCGTGAAAAAATGGTACAACAAGGCAATATACACCCTTCAGCCGAGACGCAGCAAGGAACGCTTCCAATCTGGCTCCTAACTCCTACTTCAATGCGCAACAGCGGCAGAAATTTAGCAAGCCAGATGCAGTCATAGTAACTCCGACCCAGCAACCACACCCCAAAAGAAACCCAACAAACACGTACCAAACTAGGTCTGCCAATAATGCAAGAAAAGCTGCCTGTGATAACCTAGCAGATGGTGCTTCCAATCCATACCCCCTGGCTACGAAACCAAGAGACATACAACCAAACAAATGCCACATACACTTCGAGATTAAGTGCTGTGTAGGCACATCTCCTACCCAACAAGCAGAAAAGGCACAAGAACAACATAAGTTGCTAATGCCTCGTTTATTGGGACACCACAAAACCCTCCACACCATCCTGCTAGGAGCAACAGGCACCATCTACAGCAGCCACACATGGAACCTACTCTACAGCCTCGGAGTTACTGGTTTACAAGCCACATCACTTATGGAAAAATTAAGCCTACATGCAATCAGATCCGCAACAAAAATTATACAGATGAGACGAGACATCGAACACAACCCCCATAAATCTCTGAGCAATGATCCTGGTGGTGTGCAGGCTTCTGCCTTGATCCCCACTGAAAATCTCCTCCTCTCTATATGCTCCAGGTGGGATGTTGTGAAATGATTGGATGGTGCAGGACACAAAACGGCTGGTGGTGATTACCTTACCAGCGTTTTTGTCCTCTACTCTAACTCAACGGCTGCGCCCCGATAGAAACCCAATAAACACGTACTAAATTAGATCTGCCACCAATGCAGGGATATCTGCCTCTTCCCACCAGGTGGTCCTGCCAATCCGTAGAAAAAAGAAGAAGGAAAAATTACGCAGGCAGTGAAAAACTCCTCTCCCCACATTATTAAGGAAAGAGGGCTACTTTGGTAATGGATACCATAAAACTGCTCTACCAGAGAGAGATTTAATAAAATTTATGGATCAGGGGGGCTGCAGGCTTGGCCTGGAACTGGTTGGTAATGGTACTGGAAAGTGCACGTCTGGAATGGGCAAATTCAGCAGCGTTGACAGGATGCATTTGAAGCTTGCAGGCAACTTTTTTCAATTCCTTGAGAATTAAGACCTAATTTCTTGAGAGACTCCAGTGCGTGAGTGTGGCAGATCGTGCCACCCACGCCTAGAAGGATGATGTGGAGAGTAGTAGAGGCTTCTTAATAAAGAAGGGTGCACAAATTTTTGTGCTGTTCCTTTGTGGCGTTCATCTGGCTCTGGGTTAAAGTCTCACAGTGCTTGATCTCAATGAGGTGAATGTCAAGTTTAAGCCCTGCCATGATCTTTGGGCCGGGGCTGTCTGGTGATGGTTGCTTTGCAGGTGGCTGGTGCTAAAGTGCTCTCATGATCTTCATGAGTTGCCCCTTGCCACCCTGAAGAGCACATTCCCCTTGTAAGTATGTGGTTCATGAGTTGTAGCAGGGATGAGAGCAAGAACCAGCACGTGGCAGGACGGCTGGAGGTAAAATCCACGGCTGGAGATAAAATCCACGGGATGGATAGAGCCATTTTTATTTCGAATGTTCAGGATTTTGAAGACTCTCCCTACGACAGATGCGCATATCTTGCTACCTTCCCTCGCCTTCCCCATTATTACAGCCTGCTCAACAGTAGGTGTTAAAAATGTTTTGGGCGTCTCATTTGCTTTCCTTTTCCTCCCAGCAACTGCCTTTAACTGAAAGCCCTCGAATTTAAAAAATGTCATCCCGCAGGACTTTTAGCCGTTTTCAACACCAATAAGCTCTAAATGAAAGAGAACATCATAATAGGGAAAGGAAATGTTGTAGCCTGACGCTCTTTGTTCTCCTGCCCTACACCTTTTCTGCCCGGGCCCCCCCCCCCCCCCTAGTCTGCTTCTTGTAGCCGCTATCACTGATGCTGGCGCTCTCCTCGCTCTCCTCATTGCTGCTGCTGCTGCTGCTGCTTCTGCTTGTGCTTGTGCGCATGCTGATGGTGCGGCTTGGGTGCGGGCAGTTTTGGTGCTTGACCTTGTTTGCCGCACCAGCTGCTCCACCTGCTCATCTGTTAGCTGCTGGGCTCTAATCTGCTCTGCGTGCGCAAGCATTGCAGCTTGGTCCTCTAAAACCAAGGTTTTGTTTTGCCTGCCACGGAGGCCTCGAGGTGAAGAGCTCTTCATCGCTGCTTTCTGCGCCTGCCGCTCAGCCCGTTCCACTTGCTGCTGCTGTTGCTGCTGCTGGGGCGGGAGAAGGCCATGGTGCTTCTGGCATTAATTAGATAGACAGGGATCCTTCCACTGGTGCAAGAAGAACCGTGCTACGTCCCACCAAGGCAAAGGAGGGTCTCTGGCCAAATGTCAACAGTCAGCAAAAAGCAAAGAGGAATACAGTGCACATCATCCCAGGGTGGTCACAAAAATACAAACTTTACAAGTTATAATTCGTAATGGCATGAATGGCAATAGAGTTGCGCAGACGTGCTTCGTGCTTTACAAGGAAACGTTCCCCACTTTATTTAAAAAGAGACACTTTGGTACCATTTATCATAGAGTCCCTCCACCACAGGAAACGAAAGAGAAATCAATAGGGCATAAAACTGGCTCCCGATCAGAGTTTGTGACAGTGCTGGAAAGGGCGCGTATGGAAAAGATTAGCTGCACAGCGAAAGGTGTGCGTGAAGCTCTGAGGCAAGCTTTTTCAGCTCTTAGAAAGGCCCGGCTCCTTTTTTGGCTGTTTTATCCACCTCGTGCACTGTCTTTTACTAGCCATTTCATTTATAAACCATTCTCAGGAATAATGTCATTGTCAACTGACTGGCGTAGTGAATTATGAATCGGAAGTGTCTATTTCAAAAGGCTTGCCTTGCTCAATACAAATTATGTGTGTGGAAATCTGGTCATAGCTATTAATAAAAGCCCTGATGCGATTAAAAAAGTTGAGGCGCTCATAAAGAGAATTGTCAAACAATGCTCACGATCATGTCAACGTATGAACTAAAATTTGCATGCAGAAATGGATACACGCCAACATAATATTAATAAGGTAACATTTTCCCTTTCTCTTTCAACTGCCAAATTACCAACCAACTGCCTGAATCACAGCAGACATCAAACTTGATCATCTGAGGAATGGACAAAATGATAGACCTATCAAACTCAGATCAGACTCCTTATCACAGCATGTCAAATACGATTTCTTTCATTAAATATTTCCGTTTAGAGTAGCTCCGCACAAGCTGATACAATCCATAACACGGCCACAATGGCTGAGCTTGCAAACCACACACCTTCCCACCGAATGTTTGCCTGAGATTCACAAGACAAAAGCAAGGTAGATGTGTACGAGCGTGTCTTGGAGATGCCACAATCATAAAACAGTTTTCCACCCTTACAGCCGGCAGCAGAGCACACAGGCGTTGCCCTCAGGGTTTACACAGATCAGCTTCATTTAGTTAAGACGCGGAATGCAGTTGCACAGAAAGCAGCGGCACATTCCGTTAGTTCTGCATGCATTTTTAATCTAAAAACCTCGATAAGTATTCCAACTTGCTGGTTCATCCTTTTGGAGTGTGTCATATGTACGTATGTAACAACGCCCTTTCAAGAAACGCAGTGGGATTTATAAATTTATATTACACTTTACATCTTTTATCTTTTCACGCACCTCAAGCAAAACCCCCCCCACAAGACCTCCCAGGCCTGCACCAGCTCCGAACCAGACAGCGCTACTCAGTCCCTACGATTAAGCACATGGCCAGTTTCAGGAATGAGGTGCATTATACAAAATGGCGTGGCACCAAACCGCTCTCTTCTAAAAAGATGATGCATCGAATTAAAACTTTGCTCAAATGCACCAAGGAGAGTTTAAACTCACATCATACCACACTTTACAGGTCCCTACCCTGATCTCTATAACATTTTAAAAGACGAGTCAACGAGGTTGCTATAAATTAGGGGCAAAAATCCAGGGGGGGGGGGCAAAGGCAGGTACAAGAGGGCCACTACTTACCTGACTCTTCATTTGTTTTGATCCAATTTAGCTTCAAAGTAAAGCTGGCGTTATAAGCTACCAGAGCACGTGCTTATGTCACATTGCCCAAACATAATTATAGGACTCAAAAGTATAAGTAGGGTACATATATTCCAAGGGAAGTGTTATGCTAATTTGCGTATCTTGCCAACCACCATGTTCTTTTCAAACAAATTCTTCAGCAATGCTTGTTACTTTTAACAACCTAAAAAACAGTCTTTGAAATGGTGTTGTGGATGTATTGTGAACATCACTGACGATGGCAGCGAAAAAGAATGGCTTCCGCTGCGGTCAATAGATACGCGTGTCAATTAAACACGTGCGTCAATTAGTGCGTCAACTAGACAGTCAATTAGACAGGCAATTACACAATCAATTAGACAGTCAATTAGTCAATCAATTAGACAGTCAATTAGTCAGTCAATCAAACAGTCAATTAGTGCGTCAACTAGTGCGTCAATTAGACACGTGCGTCATGACTTGCACTTCTCCAGCTGAGCTGCTTGGAAAACATACCAGTGCCGAGCTTGAAAAGCAGATATACCCTAGAACGATTGAAAAGCATGCCCGTTTGGGTCTCTTTTCTCCAAATAAAATCCATGCTTACACAAGCTTGGTAACTTGACACAGGAAACCAGCAAGATTTTAGACAGCTAAACAGGACACACTGGATTTTCCTGAACCTTACAAGTTGAACTTTAGGTATTGACACGTTTTTGGATGGCAGTTCATCAGGTGCTATGTGAAAATAAAAAAGCTACTCAAGTCTTTTAAGTGTCAGGCCAGGTCCATGTATTACCTGGAGAGTTGCTGCCAGTCCATCAGGGGCTAAGGTCAGGCACAGCACGCACGCTGCAGACCATCCAGCCGCAAACGTGAGGCCCTGTGTGATCAACACATGCGTACATATTAGATGGCGCATTTACTTGTCTTGCTTGGTGCAACATACTTTCCCTCCACACACACACACACACACACACACACACACGCACACACACACACACACACACGCACACACACACACACACTTTCACACACAAATGCACACACACACATATACACACACACAAACACATACACACACACACACACAAACACACACACACATACACGCATGCACACGCATACACGCTCACTCTCTTATATTTTTTCTAGAGGGAACACCACAAGCAGCAGCCCAAGGAGGGAAGCTGGACGGGTATATGATGCATCTTAATCAGTTTTATGAATTTGATTGACGAAGGTTCTTTGCCACACTCATAGTAACTCACATTCAACAACGCCACAGGTAGCAGCAGCCATTTAACATGCAGCTGTGGGAGGATGCCGTAGAGACACAGCCGAAGGATCAAAGCCCCCAGGGCAAGGTCCAGCAGTTTGCTAGATGGAACCATATCCTGCAGCTGTGCCTGCCACCAGAATACGGCCACCTGTTCCCAAAACAAAAAGAACCCTGCTGTTTCAACTATGTATGAAGAGTAGATGGATGGGTAGTCAATCGTAGCACAGTCTCATGTGTCATGTGAGTGAGCGGCATTGCTCAATATTCAGGCTTGGGATTGTTCAAGTTAATGAGGAGTTAAAAAAGCGGACGTTCAATGTACCTCAGTGATGCAGTCTGCTGCAATTAGAGAGCCCATCAGAACAGCGCTTGCTCCCAGGTCACGAGCAAACTGCAATTACAGGAGGGGGGGATAGGGTGAAGAGCATGTTATCTTCCACTTTACTTATTTAAAAAGGAGGCACTTTGGCACTGCCTGAACCAGCTGTCCTGACAAGCCTGCAAATTTGACTAAAAATTGTAAGGGTGTTCAAGCAAATATGAAATGATGTTCAGCGCTACTGAGCGGCTTTGCTCTGTGGCTTATTCTGGTAACTAACGAGGGTCTGGATGGGTGACGAGGGTCTGAAGAAATGAGCAGGTTTACCAAGTACAAGAATGTGCCCATGATGCCCGTTCCATATCCGCAGGCAAAGCACTGAAGCAGCAGCCGCCACACAGAGGGACGTTTGAGGAGGAGCTGCAGCTTTGCCATGAAAGAGCTGCTGCTGCTGCTGCTGCTGCTACTAGTGGCCCCTCTGTGACTAATAGACAGATCCCCTCTTGAAACATCCCCTTGCATGTCGCCACTGCAGGTGCGCTTTTCTACCTCCTGCCCTCGCTCCACTCGCTCCAAATCTGCACTGCCACAACATCCACCACCACGACCGACACCTTTGTCCTCTCCTGACTCAACCCCCTTCTGACAAGCCATGAACGGGCTTTCCATGAACAGGCTAGACTGTAGGGGCTCCTGTTGGCCACTGGAGAGGTGCGTGTGTGGCAGCTGCTCGTTTACTAGCTGTATTTGCGAATGCTGCTCAATGTACGTAGGTAGTATGTGAGGCACGTGCATGTGGGGCAGCTGATCGTGTGAGAGTTGGCATTGCGGGCTGTGTTGACCATGCAGCAGTGACTCATGCAGAAAATGATCGTGCACAGGCAAAGTCTGACTTAGTCTGAGGCGCAGGTCCCGGTGATGGATGGCTGAGAATGCCATGGAAGAGGCTGACAGGGCGGCAGGCACGGAAAGGAGGAGGTAGGCGACAAAGCCTAGCCCTGCATCCCAAAGGGTAGAATGAAACTGCTGGTTAGAGTGGGTACATGTCGTCCTGTGCCTGTTGTGATAGTACAGCTTACGTCTGGGGGCGTTTTGCTCCTCACCTCTTATCACCACATGTCTGAAAGGAGTGCAGTGATGAATTTGTGAACGTGAGAGGATGAACATAATTCTTAAAGGCTGCAGTATATCATCATGGCAATATGTGGTTACCTATCATCAAAATGCGCAGTTGTGGTCACTCGGCACATCTAGAAAGGCCTTTTGTGCAAGCTTTTTAAATGTTTTTATTAGGAGGCTGTAATTGTACTCTCATTACACATGCATGCACGCATGCACAAACAAGTGCAGGATCCAGATCAGCAAAGCTGTCCACTACCTAGACCCTGCTGCGCAATTGCAGCTCCTGCTATAGGCCCCGAGATCCCGTAGGCAATGGAAGCAAACAACCGCTGCCTTCCATAGTCTGATGGCTGCAGGTAATAGCAAGAACAGATCAACAAAGGGCAATTACTTCACAATCGCTTTTAATACCGGCCAATTTAGGTCAATGCATCATGATATTGACAGGGCAGCCTGCTAGAGATATATGATTTCACTTTTTGCAATGTGCCTGTATAATCTCTCTGATAAGGATAGATGTTAGTACCTGATTTAAAGCATCCGTAGTGATAGAATCAACGAGTGGGCCCACACAGCCTCCCAAAACTTCGCTTAGGAGAATTAAGGTAAACACCTGAGGCATGGCAAACAGGGTAGGTATATAATAAACTTGCGGCAATCTGTGAGCTCGTGTAGTTTGGGAGCTTTCCTGGCAAGTGATTTTTTTTTTTGCACTGAGTCTGCCTCGGCAAGACCCTTTCTACATTTATACGTATTCAGTATCTTTCAGCTTTCAGTATCTTTAAACAGCCAAGACAGGAAAATGTGATTCCAATTTAACAGGAAATCCAGCTCGATAGGTGCACGCACATGCGCCATCGAGTCCTTCAGTAGCCAGCACGCCGACCTGGAGACTGTCGTGCCTATAAATCCCAGGATGAGCATGCCTGTGTTCAACAATGGACGGGGTTGCACACAGCCATACACAAATTTGTGTATGTAATTGTACTAATTATATACACGAATGCAAATGCATGGCGTACGTACATTATACGCATGAATAATTTAGATAAGTCTGGAACTAACAGTGTATTCAATATCATGCCTGGCTGCTACGTAAGGCAAGCTTTGGCAAAAAATTAACAAAAGACCCATTCAGACACAAAGGCACGCACACGTTGATGAAGCTTCGTTATCAGATGCTCCCAATTACACTTAATGTGCTAATTTGTAAAGTCCTTGGTCAGTCTTTATACGTCAGCCCGGTGAGCGCATACCTTTGTGACAGCGAAACGCATCAGCTATGGAAGGTCCAAGCATCGAGGCGAACATGCCTTTGCATAAGGAAAAGTGATAATTGAGAAGGTGATCAGGTAATCATCTCAAGGGTCTCTGCTTTCCCCTTGGACACCTCATTGTTATGCGCGCACGTGCCTTGAAGGAAAACGACCAGCCGAGATGTGTCTAACTGTATAATCTATGCCGAGATATAACACACTAGCATGAAAAAATGCACTTTCCACCAAGTATGAAAGGGCGTCGTCCAGTAATAATGCACGTCCAAACCTGCCTAGCCAGGGCCGAGCTGCAGACATAAGCCCGATGGTGCTTTCCTGTGATGTGTGTAGGTAGAAGACCTTATGCTCAATGATCGCTAAATGATGCCCCAGCTCACGATTCAGCGGGTGTCCAACTTTATTATCATCATCTCTCTATTATGTCATGGCAAATAAACTCACAGTTGCCCCAATATCTTCAAGAAAAATTGGAAGATATGGCAGGAGGAAAGCCGCCGCACAGCTTGACGAGATGTAGAAGATCTGTAGGGTGTTGATCATACAAGGAGGCAGAATTGAGTGCTGTGAGTAGCTTTCCATGTTAATCTCTTGAGCTTGGCAAACACATCCAAGAATGAGCCCTACCTTGGCGGAAATCACTGTCCTTTTCCTCTCTCTTAGGTCCTCTCTCAAAGCCTGGAGGGAAGGCGGGAGGTCCCTTCCAGAGGGCATTGATTGTCAAGCACGAAATTTTGCGTAAAACTTGTATGCAAACAAGAAAAGAATAATTGAATAAAATGAATAGTCGAAGAAAAGAATAATCGATGTCGATATGCCACGAGAGCCAACATTCCCCGCGATGCAGATTCTAGTCGATACTAAAATTTGGGGAAAAGCTACGACACGAGGCGTCGTTGGCGCTATGGCGCTATGGCAGCCCGGCCTAAACCTAGCCCGTGGGTTAGTAATTTACTCTTTCCTTTCCTTTCCGCGTAAAAACTGGGCAGAGGGCACCAATAGTTACTCTTGAAAGGGCCTGCAGGCTCACGTTAACGACTGGAGGGACAGGATTTGGGCATGCGACCTGGCAGGGAGCCTGACTGCAACAAACAAGAAAAAAGAAAAAAATATGCAGGCAGTTAAAAACCACTCCCCACATTAATTAAGGAAAAAGAGCCACTTTGGTACCGGGTACCGTAAATCTCCTCCACCAAAGAAAGGAAAAAAGGGGGTTGCAGGCGTGACCTGAAACCGTCTCCTGATGAGAGTTGGTAATAGTGCTGGACAGGACACGTCTGGTTTGAACAATTGTTTGTAAGTTGCAAGCTTGGCAGCGTAATTGACCCTACAGGAGTCCCCTCCTCCATACGGAGGGTAAAACCTCCTTACGGACCTCCTTAAAGGCCTCAGTGGGAAGGGAGGCTATGGAGGTCCGTGGATTTGGCTGAGCTCCCTACGGACCTCCTTATCTATCCTAAGAACCTCTGTTAGGACCTCCTTATCTTTCCTAAGGACCTCCCTATCTTTCTTTGCAACTCTTTAAGGACCTCCGTATCTTTCTTTGCAAGTCTTCAGAACCTCTATTTCTTCCAGGTCCAGGTGATCTGACACTCTATTATGACCCAGATCAGGCACACTAATATAGATCACAACCCTTTTTATTACAATGACTGATCAAGTGCACTTGCACATACATTTAGGCCGGTAATCAAAACATCAGAACTGCAGCACATAACTACTTCAATTCCCAAAACACCTGTCCAAAACAAAAAGCAAACCAGTAATAACAACAAGTACATGGCGTTGTCAAAAAATCACTGCAAATGAACCTGGAGAAACTCCAGAGGAAAGCATGTGCTTAAAATAAGTTGAAAAATCCAGATCCATTTCGTTTGCAACGTGAAGGGCAGTATATTATTTGCAAGGACCGATCACAACTGCTCAAGAGCGGGTCCTCGCCACTGCCCAGCCTAAAAAGAAAGACACAAAACTTTAGTGAGCTATTAAGGAGGAGCAGGCATTTGGGAGGTCCTTAAAGAGTTGCAAGACGGTTGTGAGGACCAAGAAAATAAAAATAAGGAGAAGCCGAAGAGGAACTGGGACAACAACAAGCAAGATCAATTTGCATCACTCCAAGAATTGGAATGAAGTGCTACACACTGAACTGAGCAGTTCCTTAAACATTGGCACTATAAGAGAAACCTCACCCATCCTAATTTATAAGCCCTACATATTTCTCGCACAGTTAGCTCACCTACATATTTCTCAAACAGCATATGCTTCTTCAAAATCTTTACATCAACTTGACACTCAGTTTCGCTTTGTTTTTCCGTCCGCTGGCTTGCTGCCCCCCTCCTGTTGCCTTTACTCTTCCCTTTGACCTTCCTTTTCTCTAGCCTCCCCTACCAGCCTCGCATCCTGTGTCCTTTGGGACAATGTTCTTTGCCACTTGCTTGAATCTAACATTGATACGGAGCTTGGCAAAAAGCCTTTTATCTTTGAAAATAAGACCCAAAATCAGCGTTTTAATGTCATAGGCTATGCTGGTAGTGGTAACACATCCATCATACGTTACCACTACCAGCACGTGTTACCACACGTGCTACCATAGACCCAAAACTAGCACGTGTTACCACAGACCCACCAAAACTAGCACGTGTTACCACAGACCCACCAAAACTAGCACGTGTTACCACAGACCCACCAAAACCAGCACGTGTTACCACAGACCCAAAACTAGCACGTGTTACCACAGACCCACCAAAACTAACACGTGTTACCACAGACCCACCAAAACCAGCACGTGTTACCACAGACCCAAAACTAGCACGTGTTACCACAGACCCAAAACTAGCACGTGTTACCACAGACCCACCAGAACCAGCACTACCATATTATTTAAGGGCGGGATCAATTAAGTGCCACCAACTTAAAGCCCCCACCGCCAAAATTGGTATAAAGCGATTTAATGAGAATCGGGGGAGGGGGTGGCTTTAATCAATATTGTTATGTAAAGCGGTGGAAGCAAATGTACGTGCAACATACAATGTGCAGTTCTGTATAACACAGATCTACAGAACCTGCTTACCCTGGATCAGGTACAGCTCCTCGGCGCCATGCTCCCTCTGTCCAGCCTATGTGTATGCACATGAACACAATTATAGGAAACTTACAGATTATGTACAGAAACTTTACAGTCCAAGGACTTTTGGCGACCCAGCCATTGCTTTAAGTCACTGCTCAGCTTATTTGAAAAAGAATCCCTCTCAGTAGTTTACTAAACTGTACCCGAAAAAATAAATTCTAATTCAGTTGTCGCTGGCAGAGACGAACTAGAAGCTGACCAGCCAGATTGGCTGCTGGTCTTCCTCCATCGTAACCTCATTGCAACCATAATAAACAGACAAGATGTTTGGGTCTTGTGTACATTGTATGTGAGTGTGTCTGTGTGTGTGTGTGTGTGTGTTTGTGTGTGTGTGTGTGTGTTTGTTTGTTTGTGTGTGTGCGTGTAAGTGTGTGTGTGTTTGTTTTTGTGTGTGTGCGTGTGAGTGTGTGTGTGTACGTGTGTGTGTGTGTGTGTGTGTGTGTGTGTGTGTGTGTGTGTGTGTGTGTGTGTGTGTGTGTGTGTGTGTGTGTGTGTGT
>Ga0307951_1000446_pt1:7500-23535 | contig 23535 bp, 27 predicted proteins | sample OrgLakmetagen374_FD_201842 | JGI IMG/M metagenome (GOLD analysis project Ga0307951, IMG submission 201842) | Saline water microbial communities from Organic Lake, Antarctica - #374 | ecosystem: Environmental > Aquatic > Non-marine Saline and Alkaline > Saline | place: Antarctica... | reverse complement strand
CTCTCACTCACTCTCTCACTCACTCTCTCTCTCTCTCTCACTCACACACACACACACACACACACACACACACACACACACACACACACACACACACACACACACACACACACAAGGTACATATATCTGTGCTGCAGGCGTACAAAAGCTGAATGGCGAGAGTTGCTGGGAACAGATAACTTCTTGCAGCAGCTAAGTCTTGGTCTGATGTGGCTGTGGATTGATGTGACTGTGGCTGTGAATTGCCTTTGCTTTGGCTACAAGCAACGACTGCCAACAGCAAATTCAACATTATTCCTTGCAGGAATTTTACTGCTAAGAACAAGGGTGTGCGGCTGTGCATTTGACACGACTTCACAAGCGCATGGCACATACAAGTGCAGTACTGTTAGGACCTCCTCGTGTGTATTACAATAGAGATTATAAGATTTTTAGATTGCATACATAGAACCAGCACTCTTGTTCCATTCAAAACGCGCGCACCGCAGCGTCTGAAGGGGCTGAGGACCTTAACAGGAGCTCGTTCTGCCCAGGTGGGACTTGTGGCGTGGTGCTCTGGCCCTGCATCACAGCAGCATTAATGTTGCCCGGTGCCGATGCTAACGAGGGCAAGCGCACCAAAGCGTTTCCACGTGAGACTGACAGCTCAAGCGAGGGACGCAGCGGCGATGCTCCCTGCGCAAGTGTGAGGGTCTTTTGATTTGCCAAAGTGCATGTGCGCAAGTACAGAAATGCGTGGTCGCACCTTTCTGGCAATGAGCAGCAATTGGCGGTGATGCAAAGTAAAAAGGGGACACAGCAGACCAACGTATGTTCAGGCTTTTGCACTGAACCAGCAGGCTCCTATACTGAGTCGTAAAGGGTGGAATGAAAGCACCTAATTATAAAGATCAGAGTGAGGCTACTGCTGCTGCTGCTGCTGCTGCTGCTGGTGCTCATGGTGGCGGTTTCGCTCCTACTATTGTCATGCAGCGTGAGAGTCCATTTGGTAGAGTACCCTAACAAAAGGTGCTGCAGGAAGGGTGGTAGTAGCACGGTAGCACTCACCGCCTGGTTGTTTTGCTGCACTGTGGCGATGGGGGGTCTGCTCAGGCGGTGAGAGTTGCGGGAGGGGTTTGCTTCATCTTTGCTACTGGACAGGTCAACGACTGGTGGCTGGGCAGGTGCTTGGCTTTGAAAAAGGCTGTAGGGGCCATGCTTGTCAATGGGGACAGAAGCGAGCGGAAGCCCTTTGGGTTGCAGACCTACAGTAAACGCACACATGTACACAAAAACAAACACACGTTCGTATAACTCACAAAATAGTGATCTGGGCGAAGAGCTGCTCAGGCACATGACGGAGGGGCAACAAGTATTTAGTGCACAGGCAGAGGTGCTGAGTCAGACAGCGAGTGATAGAGCAAAGGGTGGCGATGGCTCCAGAGTCAGAAAGCAAGGACAGGCAAGAGGGGTTTGTGTTGGCTGCAGAGCAATGTGTGGCTGCAGATCAATGTGTGGCTGGTTGATGTGCAGAGCAATGTGTAGGCTGATGTGTTGGCTGCAGAGCAATGTTTTGGCTGCAGGGCAATGTGTGGCTGGGTGATGTGCAGAGCAATGTGTTGGCTGATGTGTTGGCTGCAGAGCAATGTGTTGCAAAGGATGATGTGTTGGCTGCAGAGCAAAGGGTGGTGATAGCTCCAACACAGAGTAGGTTGGGTTGACCATGCAGAAAGCAAATTTCATTTTGGCTGGGGAGTCCCAACATGCACGGCCATTTTTGTAGGTCCACAATCTAGGCCAGTCCTGGAAATGGGGGACAAGAGATATCTAGCTAGCCCCCCATTTACACCTATAAATCACATGGGTACGCGTATTGCCAAAGGGCTGAAGCTTGAGTGCAGTAAGATTTTGCTCTGCCTCAGAGAGTCGGCCCTCACTCCTCCACTTCTGCTGCTGTTGCACTTCAAGGTTCAACTTCATCATAAAACTCTCAGCCCCAGCAAAATAACCCCACCTGCCGACAAACTTGAGTATGAGGCCGTGTGCGGCGCTGTCGAGGCCTCAAGGTGCTTGGTGTTGGGTTTGCTCTTTACATTGTTGGCCACACTCTCCTCCCCCTTGCCTGAGTCCTCCCATTTCGCCGCTGTGATCAAAGGCAAAACAGAGATGCAAGATGCTGTGTGAGCTGGAACACAACCCGCTTTCCCATATCAATGCTTGAGGAGTCATCACCACTTGCGTATATCCTACAACCTGCTATCTAATGTCCTTCTTCAACTAATTAATCAAACTATTTTCTGCTCTTGCTTCCTCTGCTACAGCGCCGGAATCAACTTTTCAAATGAGGCTGAACAAATAGCAACTACTTGAACGCATGGGCCAATGTTGGTCAAAGATTGTTTGATACTTGAGTGCGGTGTATAACTTGGAGCACAGCAAGATGTGTGAAATGGCAGCGGGGAAAGTAGCAAACAGCCCAACCTGAGATGCTGGAAGGCGACAAGGGGGTCACTCGGGGAGAAATAGGAGGGTCAGTCCTAGACGCCTGACCGCCCTTGCCGTACGAGGATTGAGGGGGCACACGAAGGAGGTTGGAGTTGGAGATGGCCCTAGTAATGCTGCTGAGGCGCTGAAAAGGCGTGCCTGGGTACGCGTCAGCAGAGGAGAGGACGTAGGTTGTGTGTATATGTGTGTACGTAGCAGGAGTGATTACCGGGGGTTGGGATCGTCAGGTCGCGGACACCTCTGTCTAGGAGCTTTGAATGCTGCTTTAGGGAGCTACGGCATCTCCATGCAGGTAGTGCTTGTGTCAATACATGTGTGTACTTGTGATCCGCAGTTGTTTTGTATGTCATGAGAGAGGCTGGAATTTGCTTGATCATACGCTAGGTGTAGGCAGCTGCCTACGCCTGCACCAGCAAACCATACATGTTCATAGACAACGTGAAGCAATACGCGCCAAGCACCCGACGTGATGTGTGTTGTGTGCCATGTGCCATACATCAGGCTCACTGCACTGTCATGTGGATCCTTGGCCCTCTGCGTTTTTAGTACTGCAAATTGTTGCTTCTGTCCCAGTGCATTGACACTGAGCTCAAATTACAAGTGCTAAAACCTCAAACACATTCAGATACTATAACAGTGGCACAACGACAAAGCTTTCAACCAAATGTTGTGCCTCAACTTTGTTCTATATCAGGTGCTTTGTGCTGCATCACAGGGTCTGGAATCAATACATACATATGCATGCACAAGGTTACACATACATACGCACGCATGCATGCATACACACAAACTCTGACATGCACACACACAAACGTGCACACTCACTCACATGCACACACACACACACACACATCACACACACACACACACAAACGTCTTCACACGAAAATGCAAATGCACAAGCACACACGTACGCACACACATAAACAACGTGCATTCGTGCCTACACCGACAAGTACACACCTTTATCTACGTCAGGTGCCATACGCTGTATCATAGGGTCCGGCATTGTTTCTGTGTTGCTCTTATTCCACCTGAGCAAAGCACAGTTTGCAAGGATCATAAGGATGAATCACGGCAGGCACCCCTTTGTCTAGTTCTCCGTGTTTGCCCCAAAAAACACAGTGGAATTGTGGTGGGGTTGAGCCAACTGATATTGAAAGCCGTTCCCTCTCAAACATACTTAGACATTAACTTCTTAGACTTTTAAGATCAGGGGGAGGTCAGTCCTGAAGGTGAACTTTAGGCCGGGATGGATTTTTTATTGCATTGTGGTGCAGTATCAGGGTTAGCACACCATATTGTAGTGTTTCTAACATAATTTGCGTCCTGTATCGCATTGCAAAGGATGATCTGTGCCAGAACAAAAATAGGCAGGGAAAATGCCAGAACTCTACCCTCTTGGAATGAAGAAATACTACGCAGGCAGTGTAAACTACTCCCCACCTGGCTCTGAGACTTTGTGTGCAATTTTAACATTGAAAGTGTTTTCTGGACACTCATGGTGACGAAACACGCTATGTGCTATGTGTGTGTTTGCCAGGCTGAAAATGGGTGCAAAAAACGAACCGTGAGTAAACTCGTCCTCCCTCATATAAAATGTTTCAAACAATTGTTGATGAGCTTCCACAATTTTGGATGTGCGAAGAACAGCATTGATGGAACTGTTTTCAAATGTCTACTTACCCACGGCCAACCACGGGCCTGATTGAGCCGCTTTCACTTCTTTAAACCTTGTAATATTTATTAAATTCAATCGTTGACCAAAAACTGCCGCGATATCAACTGTTGTCAGGCTCCGATTTCGCCTGGGACAAAAGTCCGACCTTCCTCTCCTGTCCATCTGAAGATGCAGGACGCTTCTTAAACATGCCTAAACTTACTCTAACTATTTGGGAGCCAAATGATGGGCAGTTCACCCTGCCTGTACTGGGGTATCCCCTTCCTCTGTCTTCCTTCTGCATCTCACTGCATATACATGAGCCCTCCTTGTCCCCAACTATTCCATTCAGTGAGGTGCCTTGGGCTCTATAGAACAGGTCTGTGGTGAAAGATTTGGAAACTGTGCGGCAAAAGGAGCTGGCTGGAGATTCCCAAAAGCAGACCCTCATTTTAGGGGTAGTGACCTTCCCCTGCTTTTTAGTTAAAATCAAGCTTGTTAGTCATGCTGTCCTCCTGTTTTCTGTACTAATTTTCTTCCTCCTCTCACGAGGACGAAGCAAAGCAGGCAGGGAGGAGCTAGGGCAGCAACACGCACCACACCGGGATGTACCTCACCTTTGAAATGTCTTCGGCCCCATCATCACCTGACCCCCGCTGCCCAGATCACATATTTCGCCACACAGGTCATACTCGTCGCCTCGGTAGTCAACATCAGTGGTGAGGTGATGCAAGAACACCTGTCAGTGTTTGAGCGGTATTTTGCCACATTTTTGGGAATTTAACCAAGGCAGCATACTGACCATGTGCTAGAAGGATCGAGTGCTAGAACTACCTTGCATAGGAGGCCTGCCTGTGGTGCCCTTACTTTTACTTTTGGAGCACTTCATCACCGTTCTCCGACCATGGACACATTTAGGTTTATGCACGCAAATGCGCACACACACACACACACACACACACACACACACACACACACACACACACACACACACACACACACACACACACACCATGCAAAGTAGGGCAACCCAACTTACATCGTCTGGGAGGCCGGTATTGATGCCCATGCGCACGCGCAGGCCCGCTACAACAACAGGACCTTGGCCTTTGGAGCCAGGGCTGGCTGTAATGTCTCCCACAGTCACAGGAGAACACAGAGGGTGGTCCAACAGCTCTTGGGGCCATGCCAGGTTCATCAGCGCCTCTTGTGCCTGTGTGTGATGTGAGGACGCGTGATGGTAGTCATGTCCTCCACAGGTACGGATTTGCACAACAGGAACTCCAGTAACTCTTGGGGCTATGCCAGGTTCACCAGCACCTCTTGCCCCTGCGTGTGATGTGAGGACGCGTGATGGTAGTCATATCCTCCACAGGTACGGATTTGCACAACAGGAACTCCAGTAGCTCTTGGGGCCATGCCAGGATTGACAATGCCTGTGTGCCTACGTGTGCAAGCGTGCAAGAGTCTTGCAGCAAGACGTATGGTGTGCCTGTGATGTCCCACACAGCTACACAGTGAGGACCTAGGGTGTGCCCCTAGGGTGTGCCTGTGATGTCCCACACAGCTACACCGTGAGGACCACCCACACAGAGTATGCCTGAGGGGGTCTCTGGACAAAACGCAGGCAGGTGCCATTTCTAGGGTTAGCCAAAACCGTACGTATGCACAACGTATGTATATGGTTTTAGCCAATCCTAAACATTTCCATTGCGATTAATGTTGAGGTGCATGAGGGTTGTAGTGCGTGCTTGCATAACGACGCTCAGCGTGCTTACCCTTATGCATAGCACGCTGACACACAAAAGACGCACAGACACTCGTAGACAGACACGTGCATGACACACTGCAGCACATCCATATCCATACTCGGCTACACGCTGGCATGGCAAAAAAAACTGCAAGCTCACGCATTGGTGTCCAGCATCTCTTCCTATCCTTCCCCTAAGGATGAGGAAGAGGCTCTCTCTAGCCAGAGGAAAAATGTGTGCAAAAACGCCCCTGTGCCTCAGGTTCCTCACCTTGAGGCACAGGTTTCTCACCTTGAGGCAGAAGTGCACACCGTCTGGGCCGTCATGAAAGGAGCACACAAACGAATCACCCTCCTGCACAGCCACAATGTTGTGATGTGATGCAATGTGATATGGGCATATATGGGCATATATAAAAGAAGCTATTGCCACTAGCATGCTCACTTGCATGTTTTTTTAATCATTCTTCCCATCCTTCTTCCATACAAAAGCATGGAGGTATGCTTGGCATGAAACCAGCCGCACCATCGGCCATCACCGCCTTCTTCAAACACGTGCTCCACAACCACAACGTTTGCGTGTGGTCATGTATGTGTGCGATAGGTACGCACATTACGGATCTCGTGGCCGCCATGGTCTTCAAGCAGATCACGTATGCACGTGTTGTGCATGTCAATGGCACTGTCCATGATCGAGGGGTTCCACTCCCATAGCCGCGTTGAGTTTGCCACGTCCGTGCAGACCCTGTGCAGTGTGGACCGGGCAATTGTAAAATCTGGCTGCATTTAGGTGCGTGGCTGCTGGAGCTGTCCCCTAGGCAGAGAGGTTTGACGCCCACAGTTGCAACAAATTTGCCACGTCCGTACAGACCCTGTACAGTGTAATCCGAGCAATTGTTATGAGGATGTGCATGTGGTTTGTCAGTGCGCATGCGTGTGTGTGCGTGTGTGTGTGCGCATGCCTGTGTGTACGCGTGTGTGTGCGCATGCCTGAGGACGGTTTGTTCAGTGCATGGTTGATGGCTATGCCTTTGGGCTAGAGAGAGCCTACTCCCAAAAGCGCATTGAGTCCTTCACATTGTGCAGACCCTGCGTGGTGGTAGCAGGGGTCAGTGCAGTAGGTGAAGGGGCTAGTGCTGTGGCAGCAGGGATAAGTGCAGTGGCAGTCATAATAAAATCCCTGAAGCCTGCCGTCCAGGAACATCAGACCTTTTTCCACCCCCAATCCTCTGCCAGGCACCTTTTTGCTACACCGTACAAGACCCATACAAGACTCATACAGTTATACAAGTCTGCCACCTGTACGAATTCTGCAAAGCCTCCAAACAAACATACACTCACATGGACACACACACACATGGACACACACACATGGATACACACACGCAATCGCTATGACCCACCATGTGACCATGACATCCCCCATAGCAATGAGGCCCTTCCCGTCCTGCATGGCCACCCCAGGTGTGCCAGGGACCTTTCCGCGTTTGCGAGCCAGCTCCTCCTCCTTGGTGCGCACAATCTTGTTCACCCTGGCCTTGTACCTGATCATGAAAGGGAGAGCCTCATGTACATGTGAGCCGCTTCCTTGTCCGTGATGCGCTCAATCCACCCTGTACCTAATGGTACTGGATGGATGATGATGCCCCAATGGAAGTAGGGAATTACTTTTGCAATGCCCTTGTAGACAAGAGCCTCTATTTTTACGTGCATATGTTTGCTCGGCCTATTTACGTTCTGGTATAGCTGGTCAGGCTTCATAATTACCACTCCTTTTCATCCACACTTTGTGTTCATTCGTACGTGGGCGCATTCAAAGGACGTAGGATGCAGACAGAGGGATAATAGAGCAATGACTCTGGGAGCCAAGGAAAATGCATACTACGCGATTCAGTGAGGTACCATGTACTCAAACCCATGGGTTACAGCCTGTGTTTTTTCCTTTTGACCTGTAAATAAACATATCATGTGCGAAGGACCAAAAATATACTGAGAACCTTTTTCTCATTACCATTTTTAGGCTGCGCAAGCAGCCCGTCAAAGGACGTGTATATGCTACGTTTGCAATGGATGAACAAGCTCTTCTGCTAATTGCAGCCACACAAGCATGAGCGCACAAGACTACTTGCACAAAACAACTTCCATACAATTTCCGAAGAAAAAGGCACCTGTTCAACCACCCCTTCACCCTACTTCACAACCACTCACTTGACAAAAATAAGGATGCCCAGCCCAATAGCCAGCTGTGGCAGCACCGCCACCAACACAATGGCAATGATCAGACGCCTGTGCATGTTGTCTTGATCCTTGCCCATGCATTCAGCGACCCCCGCCACTACCCTCAACTCCCTCCCATCCCCTGTGTTGCATTGGCAGCCGAAGAAGTGGGTGAAACCCGCATCCGCAACAACGGACCCAGGTGGAGAGGGAGCGGGGATGGGTTGGGTAATGGAGTCGGCAGTGTCCGCGTCCATGTCCTGTTTGCGCAAATCCGAGAGTCACAGGAGCACTCAGTTGGCAAAGCTTTGGACGTTCCAGTTGTTGTGCCAAATTTTGAGCAATTTGATTTGGGACGTGCTTGCATATCGTAGGGTGGTGCACCAGCATGGTGAAACATAGCACGTACATACACACACATTGTTTGTGCAGCACCACAGCTTTGAATGACGCATCACAAACACAAGCTGGTCCTGTGTGCCCTGCTGGCATGCTTATGCCAGGAGGAATTAGACACTTCCTCCTGTCTTGCCCAACAGAGTGCCATCTCAACACGTGAAGGACCTACTCAATTCAATCCTGTTGCACAAAAAAGCATGCCCGGCTCATTTGCCTTTGCACGCCATACCTACCAAGCAAAGGCACGTGCTGCCCTTCGTACCTGAGTGAAGGATTGAAAGCTTTTCATGATCATTACGGGGCATCGCAAGGGTGCGGCGGAGGACGGTATCGGAGCACGCTCAGCAGAGATCTCGAGGAAATCTGGAGGAGTGCAGTCCTTTGCTGGCAGCTGCGTACACACAGGGGAGTTGCAATCTTATTGCAGAGACGGTTACAGATGCAGAAACCTTGAGGAAAATGGGAGGGGTGCGTCCTTCGCTGGCAGATGCGTGTATACAGCAGAAATGCTTAACCTGCAGGAGTGAGGGGGAGATGGTACTGGAGTAAATTAGGAAACAGAAAGGTGGGGAGCGTAACCTTTGCCAGCAATTGAGTGCACAGGTAATTTATAAGGTAAATGATTTGATTGGCAAACGACCTTGTTGCAGAGTTGACGGTAATAAAGCATGCTCGGCAGGCCCTCGTGATTGCCAAGGGTTCTTTTTTCCATGGCAACTGTTTCAACACAGGCAAAGCAAACTAATGTTATGCAGGATGGATTTGGACATTCGGTCAATTGATTCGGTCAATCAAATTGATTAGGGCGTGAGTGCACTTCTTTGCTTGAAATGCATGTTTCAACAAGATAATGCTGGAGTTGGCGCAAGAAATTCCCATTGTGCACGGAGCTGCTGTGAGGTGAACAGTGGTGACACGGTACGTAATTGCCAGGCACCTTGAGGTCAATAGTCACCAGCACTGCGATCTTACATGGTTCAACATAGAAATGCATGGATGCATGCGTCTGTTTCTTAACAACTGGCTGAGTTACCGCCACACAATAATATGTCGTAGCATAACAGAAAATATTCATTGAGCTAATTGCTGCAGGCTGGCATAGACGTCGTGGTCCCAAACTCACACACAACCAGAGGTCAAGGAGGTCGGAGGCTGTGTGAGTATGTGTGCACAGCTATATGCATGCGTGCGCGAGCCTCACCTGCTGCGCGCTGCTGCTGGTGCACGCAGTAAGAGCCGTGCCTTGCACAGACATCCACAGCAAGGACTGCAAGGCTTGCCAGTCATCAGGAATGCTCCCGCCCAAGTCAGAATTATCAGCGAGGTTAAGCACGACGAGGCTTGAGAGGCTGGAAAGGCCGGGGGACAAGGTGCCCTGAGGGTGGGAGGAGCAATGGGGTCAGACAGTGAATGCAAGAGGTGCTTCTGCTATAAGCTGACAAGCATCCTTGAGAGTTGTGGGGCCCATTGTGAGAATGCCTATACTGTGACAAAGGGACAGTATTCGTCCCGTTGAGCGAGACTCAGCAGAACACCATGCATCAAAGGACACGCTCCAAAGTAGTGCTCACACTAGCCTGAGCCCCACCACAGAAAGCTAGTAGCATGAAGGCACGCAACCAGGCCAGGCCAGGATTATTCAATGCACAGGGTTGCATCACCCACGTAGTCGTTGTGCATTACCTTCAGGCCAAATCCCTCCAAGCTCAAAATCACCACGTCTGTGCTGTTCCCGCAAGGGACTTGCACAAGGGGGGAGTTGGAGCAGCAAACAACACCAGTCCAACTGCATTTACACACAATGGACACATGTGTGTGACGTAATACTGGCGCCAATTTTGCTTAATTACATGTGCGTGTGCATTGAGAGGTTTAAAAATGCGTGAGTCAACCTGGATATTACCACAAGTGCGTGCGCCTCTGAGTAAATATGTGTGTGTGTGGTGTGTGTGCGTGTGTGTATGTGTGTGTGTGTGTGTGTCATGCTTGATTGGAAATGAACATGAGCCAATTGTGCAAGCATGACGGGTGGCAATATTTAGCCGTCCATCTACCTGCAGTAGCTTGTGCGCGGCGTTCCCCACTGAACGAATGTAGCGGAATTTCTTTCCCAGACATCCCAGGCATCTCCCTGGGTGGAACGATATAGGTCTAGCAAACCTGCTTCTTGATTGGCATCCTGACCCTTAACAGGTCCTCCACATAAAACCAGGAGAAGCACAGTGGCCCAGGAATGCATCATTCATTTCACCTTCCTATGAGCATGTCAAAGCATGGTCATGCAACCCCATGTCTATGTCATGCAACCCCAATGGCTTGCCTAAATATTTTATTGCATGCTTTCTAGAGGTAAAAATCTGTTTAAATATATTAAACCCGTCACCTGTATTGGAAATTTGAATTCACCAAACAACACGACTTTCGCAATGGCCGAGCCGACCGCAAAGAAACTTAAGACCATTGGTTACACACACACGAGGGAGGTATGTGTGTCGAGGGGGCACACAACCGTTTGGTCGCCAATGTCCATGCCCACAGAACAGAAGCTGATCTCTTGCGCACATCCCTCAGACACTCATACACATACACACACACGCACACACACACATACACACACACACACACACACACACACACACACACACACACACACACACACACACACACACACACACACACACACACCCACACACACACACACACACACACACACTCACACACACACACACACACACACACACACACACACACACACACACACATACACAAACATGCATACACGTATACACGCGTGCACACAAATGTACGCACATGCGCACACACATACACACCCAATACACGAACACAATTAAATACCTGTACAAGCATACATACAAACACACACAATACACGCACACACTAACACGCACGCACACACACACGCACACACACACACACACATACCTACACACACACAAACACACACACACACACACACACACACACACGCACACACGTGCACACACATGCTTTCACGCACACACAGTACATGCACATTTGTGCAAGCATGCACGCATATACTCAAGCACACACGTACGTTAATTCACTTGCTTTGCCTGTTCCAACAAAAGGTAGTTATCACATGACCTGCGAGCCAGGAATGAGCTGTCTTGTTGCTCATTGCTGGTCATTGCACGAGCACACTGCCGCTCAATGGCTATAGAATGCCACAAGTGTGAATTGAAAAGCCGCATGTGTACGACCCATTAATCCCTCCCTCTTGTGTTCAGAACTTTGTGTCCGTGTACGAGAAGCTGCGAGATGCTCTGCTTGAAGACAAGCTGCTGGGACAGCAGCCCGGTCATTCTAAAGAATGGCTGAAACAGGTATCAGGATGCAAAGATAGAGTGGTCTCATTTTTATTAGGCAAGGAGTAGCCTTGCGTATTGGTTGGCTTAGCATCAAAACAGGCAGCACACAGTGGGTTTGGCTCAGATTCACCTTGTTATGCGAGGCATGGCGTATCAACTGTACGCATCAAGGCAGGTGAAACACGGTGCTTCCAGGCTCAAATCCATTTAATACTGTGAGGCAGGTAACAGGATCAAAGGCTTGCGTTGATAACAGTAATCAGCATGGAAGAAAAAGTCCAGCAAATGTTCAAAACACAAGAATCTTTGGTTTGCTGTGCAGCCTGTCTCACTGTTGCACAGCATGCATTCAGGTCGACAACGTGTGCAGGCAAACCACACTTTAGCACACTTCTGCATGTGGGTTAGACACAGGGAATGGACAGAAACAAGTGACAAAGGCACCATGTTGCTTCTTTTGCTTGTAGTGAGTTAGTGTAGCAAAAGGGCTTCTTGTTCGAGAGCCTGTAACACATGTTTGTTGTAGTGCATCAATGTCATAATCGCTCATACCCTACCCATGCCAGACAACGAGCGAACGAATTAGCGCTCTTACACACACCTTCCCATGTCACCCTTTCCTATTCACGTGCACCCAGGTCCTTGACTACAATGTGCCCGGCGGCAAGCTGAACCGAGGCATGGCAGTGTTTGATGTGCTGGAAGCCATCAAAGGTAGCGAGGTGCGTCACATTGCTTGAAGGCGCAAGGGTAAAGATAGGGTGGACGTGCCTGACATGCTTTGTGTTTGCTCTAAGCACAAAAGTTAAGGACCGAGGTAGGGACAAGTGGCATGAGATGCACTTCTTTGTTCTTTGGCTTTGAAGCTACAAATTGGAAGTTGTGATGAATGAAAGGGTGTGATGGAGCAGGTGGGTCCCAAAGGAGTTCAGGCAAGTTAATGAAGAAAACAAGGCTATAAGGAGGTAGGAACTACCAGGGTTTAAAGAGTTTTGAAAAGGTTTTATACGATCTAGGTGCAAGTACGCACATGTGTTTCAAGTGACAGTGCTGTGATTTTACACCTTACTGAGATCCAGTATCGCTCTGAGTCAAAGAAGGCCACAAGGCAGAATGTTTATGCGCACCGACTGATAAAGGATGGTAAAGTGAGGTTAGCCAATTCGTTGAAATCATTTGGTTCAGTAATTACTTTCTGCATGATTCCAATCCAAAGAGTGGCTTCCTGCACAAGTGGCGATTGCAAAGAATGGCACATTGGATTGCTTGTAGGTCTGGGCAAGGTTCTCAATGACCGACAACAGCTGCTGGCATGCAACATGGTCTGATTGGTGGTCTTAGTTCATGCTGTATAGTCGTACTTTTAGTGGATTTTTTGTACAAAAAACTCTTTGCAAAACTTTCAAAGGTGGTCCTCACCCATCATGCAGTGTCTTTCCTTTTGGTTCCAGGCTTAGCAATTGGTCACCAACGTTGTATCGTAAATTAATAAGCCAATCGTTGCATCATCGCAAACCGAGCATGCTTTCTTGCCCTACCTTGCCCCTGTGCAGAGCCTCTCAGAGACTGAGGTATTCCAGGCCAACTCGCTGGGGTGGTGCGTCGAATGGGTGAGTTGCGCGCAGTTTCATCTTGCGTCCATTCTGATGTTACAGACATGAGCCCTTAGGCTCAGAACTGAACCAGATCCAGAAGAGGTAAAACATGAGTAGTACCGCACCGGTGGTCTGTTGCCGCAGAGGCAAAGAGGTCAGTCCATTTTGTTGAAACCTTTGTCCTGGATGGCCCGTCTTGTCGTCCAATGGGCACAAGCTCACGCACTGTCGTGCATACCTGAGCACAAATGTGTGTAGTCTGTCGCTGCAAGCCTGCTGTATTCAATGGTGAGCGATACAGTACAGTACGCACCACGATAAATACTGCGTTCTGCATCATACGTGCCCCTATCCTGCTTGCTTTGCAGCTGCAAGCCTTTTTCCTTGTGGCCGATGACCTGATGGACGGCTCCATCACGCGCAGAGGCCAGCCCTGCTGGTACAAGCAAGAGAAAGTGAGTACCCTGTGTTATGAGTTGGCCCTGCTGGTGCAAGCAAGATGAAGTGGGCATCCTGTGTCATAAGTTGGTCCTGCCGGTACAAGCAAGATAAAGTGGGTGTCCTGTATAATAAGTTGGCAAGTCAAGCCTAGTCGCCTCAGCCATGTGAACTGCATTTCAATCGCCAATGCACATATCCTTGCCCCCACTTCCACGTTTGCCTCAGGTGGGCCTGATTGCTTGCAACGACTACATCCTCATCGAGTGCTGCATCTACCGCATCATCAAGTACAACTTCAGTGGCCACCCTGCCTACCTGCAGCTGATCGAGCTCTTCCACGATGTGCGTGCTTCTTTAAGGGGGGTTGTTAGCTTGGGTTGGGGGGGGGGGGGGTTTTGTGTCTGATTATGCATTTGAGGGCAGCCAAAAGACTGGCAGCTCAGAAAGAAGGCAACCATCCTGTATCAATAATCCTCCAGGAAAAAGTACATACAAAGTGTAGCGCAGCCAATAAACAAGTGTGTCATGCTTCCTGTCCATCTGCGTGCAACCCATTTGCCAGGCCTAGCACGGTCAGCTCTAGGCCCCATCCCTACTGAGGGCTTGTTCAAACTCCCGGCACACTACAAATGAACGACGAGTCAGAAAAAATATGCCAAAAGTGCATCTCAACCTGCAGGCCACCTTCCAGACCTCGCACGGCCAGCTCCTGGACCTCATCACTGCTGCCCCGGGTGGAGAGGTTGACCTGGACAAGTACACCCTTGACAACTACATGCGGATCGTGACGTACAAGACTGCCTACTACTCCTTTTACCTGCCCATCGCATGCGGCATGGTGCTGGCAGGCATCACTGACCCACAGGCCTTTAAGGTAGCTAGCTGGGAGCAATGCCATCAGTCAACCTATTAATAGCATGCTATTTCACAAATGGGACGTTCCTTCAGTTTTTGGGGACTGAGATTGCGCTTCAGTCACACTGAGTAGCTAATCCCTCGTCCTGCTCCCCAGGTCGCTGAGGAGATTCTGCTGGAGATGGGCAAGTACTTCCAGGTAAATTACAAACAGCGCAGCCAACCTGTCTGTTTGATTTTTTAGCGCACTTACAAGGGCGTCTTTCACCACCAGGCCTTATTGCAAACATTTTGAAACGCAAAATGTTTCCTAGTAGACAGTGTGTCAACTTTTTAATGACTGGAGGATTGACGTGTCACGTAAGGGTACGTTTCTTTCCAACGCACACAGTGCCTGTAATAGGAAAGCCGGTCTTGCATTGTATGAAGAGTATGGGCTACAGTTGCTGAAATCCACCCCAGCTGCACTCACACCAGTTTGTGTACCCTTAACGTTCAGATCCAAGATGACTATCTGGACTGCTATGGGGACCCCCAATTCATCGGCAAGATTGGCACTGACATTGAGGACAACAAGTGCTCATGGCTCATCTGCACTGTGCTGCAGCATGTCAACAAGGAGCAGCGGGAAGCCATCAAGGTAGGCCCTCCCGCCAGTTGTGCAGCACGACTGACGTAAGAACGGGTGTATTTAGGCCCTTTGGGGTCTTAAATATTTGTGTGCGCTGCCTTGAAGATTAACTAGCAGGAAACAGCGAAAGACATTCGCCTTCACAACGACCTTCACCTTAGCCTCTAACTAGCGAGGCCTCATTGACCATTAAGATAACGCGTCGCGTGGAGAGAGCACTGCCCAGGGTGAGGAACGACAAGTTTCAGAGGCCGACAGGTCTGCACCAACATCCCCACGCGTGTGCTTTGCTCACACTACATGCACAATAGTGGGCACTCACAACAGGTCAAACACAGGACCTCCAGATCTGAACTTGCAAGTATGCAGTGAGCACATTCTGGCATTCTGGCAGCAATGCTTGCATTGCACAGCACACGCAAGGCTAGCTGGGGTGGGCAGGGAACCAGTCCCAGGAGAGGGATATACGTATGCTTGCATTGGGCTATTCAGGCGGCGGTTGATGAAGCGCGATCGAGCATTTATGCCTAGCATAGCAATGCCTTGGCATTTATGGAAGAAGAAGACAAATCCAGAATGCCTTGCTCATGCACAGCCAATTGGCTCTGCTCAAGGTCTCTGACTGGTTCCTAGTGACCCCAAGCGCAGCGTCA
>Ga0307951_1000446_pt1:0-2500 | contig 23535 bp, 27 predicted proteins | sample OrgLakmetagen374_FD_201842 | JGI IMG/M metagenome (GOLD analysis project Ga0307951, IMG submission 201842) | Saline water microbial communities from Organic Lake, Antarctica - #374 | ecosystem: Environmental > Aquatic > Non-marine Saline and Alkaline > Saline | place: Antarctica: Organic... | reverse complement strand
GAATGTGATGCGCTGAGCATGTTATCTGTCAGGACGGTTGAGTCAGAAGAAAAGACAAGGTTGCACTAGTATCACACATACATAAAAGCACTAGTATTGCACATACATAAAGTATTAAAGTATTACACATACACTATAAGTAATAGTCTATTATACATAACTCAAAGCATTACACATACAAAAGCACATGTACACATACCTTGAGAGCCCTCTTTTCCTGCTTTGCACGTCATTGATCTACCTTGTCTGTAACTGGTCATGGGAATGTTGTTATCAGGCTCGCAACGGACGTTGTTCTGACTTGACGGTGCCCTGCTGTGCGTGCCAAATCACACGGTTGTCATGGGTTGCGCCCTGCATGCCAAAGCTGCTTTGTGCATAGGTATACAAGACAAATGCTAGCTATAGAGCCGGCCAGATCCTTGCGAATGCGATGTGTGAGCAGTACACGTGGCGGGAGATCCTCTAATACACGGGCATATGCTGTGTAAATCAATCATTCTGTCCATATTCCTAAAGTGTATGCTTTGAGCAGGTGCTCATATCATGACTCATGAGTCATCGTGCCATGGGTGGCGCTGATGGTGTCATGAGTGGCGCTCATTTCATGAGCCGTGGTGTCATGAGCCATGAGTGGCGCTCATATCATGAGTCATGATGTTTGAGTGGTGGGTTTTATACGCCAGTGGAAACCTCTATGTTTCTCTGCAACTAAACAAGCAGATGGTAGCAGCAGCTGCTTTCTCTACCATATTGCACAGGGTATCTATAACCTGCTTTCCGTTTGTATATACTGTATATACACCATTTCCGTTCTGCCGTTTGCAGGAGGTGCAGCAGATGGAAGAGTTGAAGGTTGAGTTGTACAGCGTACGCCGTACTTTGCACCATTTACAGGTAAGCGGTGCAGAGTGGTGAAAAGTAAAAAAGGAAAGGAAAAAACTACGCAGGCAGTGAGAAAACCATCCCCACATTAATTAAGCAAATGGAGGCAGAATGGTGGATCTGCTCCTGTTATTCTGATGCAGAGACTGCAGCACGGCCGCTTCCTTGCCGAGCGAACACTTGGTGGCTGAACAAGGGTGACTTTCTTTTTTATCACCAAAGTGCATGTGTGCTTGCTCTGTTACATAAGAAGAGCCAAAACAAGCGATCTGATAATGGCCGCAACTCCAGCTCTCTACCTTGCAGTAATGATACAGTACCACCACCAAGGGGCGGCCAATCTTATAAATTTCACCGCCTTGCTTCCCTTATGACCTGGTGCCCGCGTCTGAGCGGGAACACACACTCCTGCTCTGCGTCGTGCCCGTTCTCACGACGCAGGCGGAGCAGTTCCATCAGCAGCATCTTCAAGAATCAGGAGCGCAGCAACAAATCTTGCTGCCCCCCCAATCTCTTCCACCCGAACCACATGGACAGCAACGGCTAGAAGGGAAACAGCAAGCACAGGAGAACGGGCACGCAGTTGCCCCAGCAGTCCCTCCCCTTGTGCACAAAGCAGAGTTGGAGGTGCTGCAAGCGAAGGTGGGATGGCTGTGTGTTAGATGGTGCTGGTATGTAAGTACGTACGTACGTACGTACGTACAGATGCAGATGGTGCTCAGCCTTCTCTCCTCTCTTGCCCAACCCTGCCATTCGAAATATTTGTGCAAACTAACGATGCCCACAGTTTCATGTATGTTTTGCGGCGAGCAGGTTGCGTGGAGTTATGGAACACGCTGGCTCGCACATGCAGAACATTTGTGTGGCACTATTTCCTTGCAGGTAGCCAAGCTGAAAGCCAGCAGAGACAAGCTGTTGGAGCAGATCGATAAGCAGTGGGAGGAGCTAGATCGTGTAGGTCTAGAGTCCAAGGCTGCCAACGATGAGCTGGCAAGCATGCGGCGGCTGGCAGCCAACTGGGAGGCGCAGGCACAAGACAGCTTGGCGCATGTGGACCGCTTGAAGGTGGGCTGTTGTGTGGACATGTGTGTTGTGTGCTGTGTTGCGAACATGTGCTCTGTGTGCTGTGCAGGCTTGACCAGGACTTGGGTGCTTATACACCATTAATTTGACCGTTCAGTTTTTGAAGTTGTTCTAATTTTACATATACCGTACCTTCTCGTATCCTTCCCGGTGCCTAAATTCCATAATATTAAACGTAACCCCGGGTAACTCCAGAGCCTCAAAATATATATTTCAGCCTTTCCCGTATGAACATCGGTGGGCATGTATCCCAGGCAGTGCGTGTGCGTGTGTGAGTATGCGTGCACATGCGCGTGTGTGCGTGCGCATGTGTGTCGTGCTGTGTGTGTATGTGTGCTCACGTGTGTGTGGTGCTGGGGCGCATGTGTGTCGTGCTCCAGGTGTTGTCCAGGAGTGTTGTGCTCCAGGTGCTGTCCAGGAGTGTCGTGCTCCAGGTGCTGGGGCGCATGTGTGTCGTGCTGCAGGTGCTGGGGCTGCTGCAGGTGCTGGGGCAGGTGCTGGGGCTGGTGCTGCAGGGGCTGGGGCGGGGGCG
>Ga0307951_1000433_pt1 | contig 23819 bp, 16 predicted proteins | sample OrgLakmetagen374_FD_201842 | JGI IMG/M metagenome (GOLD analysis project Ga0307951, IMG submission 201842) | Saline water microbial communities from Organic Lake, Antarctica - #374 | ecosystem: Environmental > Aquatic > Non-marine Saline and Alkaline > Saline | place: Antarctica: Organic Lake... | reverse complement strand
GACCACTGGGGTGGTCCTTTTGGCCCCAAACATCATGAACCATCTAGTTATATCATCCAAACATGATTTGAATCAAAAAAGTCACATTTCAGGACATTTGCTCCGTTGACCCCCTCTGGAACTTTCCAAAACGTATTTGAATATGGAAAGCTCCCCACACACTGCACCGTTCCGCAGCTGAGGGCATCGCTGAAAAGCTAGAAACTTCAGCTTTCTAAATCTGTGCTCAAATTTTGAAATTTCAAGAATTGAACTTTGTTCAAGAACCGGGGCTGCTGGGTTCCCGGGGCCAAACAGAGCTAGCGTGGGACAGAAGATGGCGAGGCCCTCCCACGCCTGCTGCCGCACGTCCAAAGTAACAGAAGTAATGTATATGATTAGAAAAGCTTATTCTCCGGAAGTGGGACGCCCAAGGTCTCTGATGAGTGCTGGCTTTCTGCAGAAACTGCCTCCTCGAGGTGAAATCTGAGCTCAGATTTCACCTCAAAGCAATGCTCAGATTCCAGGAAAAAGCACATGCCTGGGCTCCTGAAGTCATAAACTTTGTATCCACTTTCTAGCTGGTTGGAGTAACAGTCCATTGAAAAAAAATGAGGGCGCTGATTTATAGCTTACACTCTCAGCTTTCCAACGCACTAATTTTTATTTCAAACGGAGAAAATATTCCCAAGGGTTCCCGAGTCCAATTTTGGCTGGGAGGTCGTTTGGGGACTGCGACTTTTCCCTCATAAGAATTTCTGAACCCGCAATCCAAAGTACGCACGAGTAGTCGAATTATAAAATCCAGTATTGAAATACAAATTATCAAAACCATAGACCAAAACTATGAAACCCGCGACTGTTTGCTGAGAGTGCGGTTGCTTTGAGCATTTGAACCACATAGCAACAGCTTCTGGCTCTGGCTGGACTTGTGAAGTCTCCAGGGGTCAAGAAATTCAACGCTGCGACAGCTGGCAAATTTAACCTCAAACTACTTCCTGGTTGGGACACCATGTTACTTCAATTTACTTTTAGCCGCCCGAGCATCATATAGCCGCCCGAGCTTACTTTAGCCGCCCGAGCTGCCTCTGCAGGTGGGGATGATAGTGAGCGAGCTGTGTTCGGTTTGTTTCAGTCACAGTTCTTGAAAATAGGAATGAGCTAATTCATTTAGCAGGAGAGGATTGGCCATAAATAGAAGCACCTTCACTCAAGTCTTCAGTCCAGTTTGCAAGAATTTCAGTGATGTGCCACTACGGTGTACGGTACGGTGTACGGTTATACGGTACGTTACGGAAATACGGCGTACAGCCGTATTTAAACAGTTTTAGACCGTATATACGGTAAAATACGGTACGGCGTACGGTACGGTCCAAACTTTGAAAGCCAGAGTCAATATATAAAATTGAGCTTTGTTTCAGCTCTGCAAATGGCTAAGCGCCTTCAAATCTGCCCTGATGTTGGGTGGTGCTGCTGCTGCTCTGCCTCAGGGACTTGAGTTTGCCCTGCACCTCTTCTGCTGGGCACTCAGCTGCTGCTGTAGAGGATAGGAAACCACACATCTTGATGTTCAGCAGGTGCTCCTTCATGCGGGCCTTGTGCGCTGACCTCACATTGGGGCAGTGCTTGCATGCATACTTAACCTCCACCGCTGCTGCCGCTGTTGTTGCTGCTGCTGCAGGAGCTGGGGCTGCTGCAGCCACTTCTTCCTCTGCCATTTCCTGGTCACCCCCCGCTGCTGCTGCTCCTGCTGCTGGAATTGGACGCTTGTCAAACTGCTCCCACACCCAGGCATTCTTCCTAACGCTTGCCTGCTTCTGAATCTGGCCCATTTGAAGGCCTGCTGAAGGGGGGTATGCAGGGGCCCTCAGCAGGCTTTGGGGGTCAGGCAGGCTGGCCTCCCCCAAAGCCTGCCTCTTTTGTGTTGGGCCTCTATTCATCTTTATTTCATTCCTTAATTATAAGTATGATATAATGATAGTTGTTGGGACGGAAATTTTGAGTGGCGGGCGGGCACGCGCCTCAAAACGGGTGGCCATGCAAGCTTGTACGGTCGACCGGTTTCCCGTACCGTACCGGAACCGTACCGTATTTCCATTTTGACCGTATTATACGGTTTTGGACCGTACCGTACCGTAACCGTACCGTATATACGGTATGAAAATGGAGATATGGCGTATAAGCACATCACTGAAGAAATTAAGCAATGCAATTTGCAAGAACAAGGCCCTCCAAAAGTGTTTTGAGCCTTTTAAAAAAGCCTCCTCGTAAGATACTTGGATCAGGTTATACACTTGTTTGTGCAGTACTCAGACTCCTTCCCTCAGTTAATGTGAGGAGTGTGTGGTATTCATTGCCTGCCCTTTTTTAACATGCATAAGTAAGGTTAAATTTACTTATCGCACATTCTCCAGGTTGACCATTTTGGCCGCAACTTTACACAATTTTAACCCTTATCTTTTCCTCAATGAGCGAGGGATTCATACCAATACAATTACTGCATTAACGAATTTGTCTAACTGCAATCCTTCTAATCTGGTGTTGATGCAGAAGTTAAACCGTATATCCTAGTTCACATTTTTAAGCCTACTCAAAAATCTGAGCTGGGATGCTAAGAGCTTTTAAATAATGAAAAGCGCTACCTGCCGAATAACCGTGGAGGTACAGAGAGAAACATAGCTGCTGGTACCAGGGCTAAGGTGCTTTCAGTATGAAATACAACCTGTGACAGGTTATTTGTTGTTTTATCTATTCAATTAAGGCATGATGTCAAGTTAGCATATGGAGCCTGATGAAGGCCGTCTTCCATCTGACCTGTGGACAGGTTACATAGACTGGACAGAAATCTTCTCATGGAAATATTCTACGTTACTCTGTTTTCTCTAAAAGTTATACAGATTGGTGCTCGAAATTGCCAAATTTATTGATTATGTCTGTGAGAAAGGAAGCATCATATGTAAATTTTTTGTTAGTTGCAAGCAATACCGTCCTACTCTTTCAATATAGCAAGCCCAACTATTGCAAAGTGTGCTTAGCATAATTTGTTTGCAATAATTTGGGCACTGTGAGGCCTATCAAGATAATACATTACTTGGGAATTTTAATCTTAGATGCGCTATGCTCTGTGTTCAGTGCGCACATCCATCAGGGGGTTTGATTCCTTTTATATCCCGGCTTTTAAAGCAGCAAGTTTAGGGTGAATAGCAAAAAGTGCGTTGTGGGATTTGAATTCAAAACCAGCAGGCGCCACTAGTGATCGGCTGTTCAAAAATTAAGTTCGGCAAGGTCCAGATTATCTTATTTAATTTTGTAATTTACGTTGTACGGTAGGGTGAGGTTCACCCTACCGACAAACCTAACGATTGCTTATCTAGTCGCAATATGATTAGGAGCATTAGTGATATGCAACATGTCAAATCAAATGTTTTTAAAAGACCATAAGCCGGCCTCGGCTGGATTGCCAGCTGTACTAGCGTGACAGTATGTACGAGCACATCACTTTATTTCACGCCTGCACATTACGACATGCATATTTTCTCCGCATCAAAATTGTGTTTCCCATGATCTGCTTGTGAACGGCTTGGGTAAGCGATTATATCTTGTGCTGCTTACCTTGAGATGATGGATTTCTAGGTTTGCTCTCCTCTTTGATTCTAGCTGGTGCTTCCTGCTCAAATGCATGCAAGGTGTTGAAGCTGAGCTGATAATTCAGCTGAAAGGCAAGCGCAAACAACCTGCTTCCTGCTCAAATGCATGCAAGGCAAGGCCAAGGAACCTCCTTGCTCCACCTACTTATTGAGCCCAAGCAAGTCGCGGAAAAAATTCATCTTGTGCAGGACGACATACCACAGGGCCACCCAGCCTGGACAGTTTGTCACGTAAAAAAGAATCTCTTCTGTGTGATGGATGAGTCTGTTACAACCCAGTGATTGAGTCGGACTAGCGTGCTCTTACAGACGGCCTACTGTTCAGAACTGTTTGACACTGCTCCAGAATGCGTCGCAAAGGAGGCGTGCGCGCCCTCTACCTAACAGACACAGTGGTCTGCAAAGAAGCACAGAACAGGACACACACCAGCAGCCACAGAGCCCAAGACTAGAGCTGTGCAGCCCAAGAGCGCTGCCAACGCCTTGAATCCTGGATAAGAAACCGGGCTAGGCTCCGGAGTAATAAGTTGCGCATCTTCCTGAGAGCCCTTCCAGTACAGCCATGCGGCATGGATCAGCTGGCTCACATACTGCTGCATAAAATGAGCAGCAATGCCTATCTTATGGCCATGTTCTATCCAGAAAATATTTTTTACAATTTGATTGTGGTTCTCTTTGTATCGCTTTGATTATTCTATAAACAATTTAATCTCTTAAAATGCCAGCAGGCCAGAACCCCCCAATTCCTGTCTCCCTCCCGCAACGGAGTTTGGTTGTAAGGATGGTGAGTGAGAGGGGTATGCCAGTGAAAGAGAGATACAGAGGGAGGGAAGGAGAAACCCAAGGACTTTGAAGGGGGAAGGGAGAGCACGGCCAAACGTGGCACATGCCTTTCTTCAGTGGTGGCCCAACCTGCTGCATGCCTGCCCGCATGTTTGTCTCTTGTTCACAAAATGAGTACGCACAGCTTGTAGCCACGTTTGCACTTACGCAGTTGAATGAACGGAACGCCCTCCAAAGAAGGGCCCAACTCGCGCTAGCTGCAGACGATGAAGAGTGTCCACTTAATCCCGCCCCTGCTCTATTCCCTTTAGATCTGACAGAGGACAGTGGTGAGTGCAAGGCACTGGTAGCGCGACTTTCGCAAAGAATACACATGCATGAAGGTGTGGATACACAACACACAGACACACACACACACACACACACACAAGCACGCACACACACACACACACACACACACATACGTGCACACACACATGCACGCACATTCATATGACCTTGCACTTGTGCATGCAAGCACAAACACATTCTACTTTTTTCAACATAAAATCAATTGTACTCATATACTCATGCATATGCCTGCGTGAAACATGCAGAGGGCTCTTACAGCGATGACGCTCCACCTCCATTAGCAACCACATCCTTCTCAGCAGCGGGTCCTGATTGTGCTGCTTTGCTGCAAGGGCCACCTCCTTGCAGCTGGTTATCAAGTGGGCAGGTGAACACAGACACACACACATGCACGCACGCGCGTATGCACGCACACCCGCAAACACACGCTTGCACACAGAAACTAATGCCCAGGCACATTTTAGATTGCGCGCGCACTGACATACATGTACAAAAATTACTGAGTATTACACCACACACGCGTGTACACATGTGCACACACATGCATGCATGAGACAGTACAATTACCGTGCACACACATGCATGAGACAGTACAATGTATGAAATATATAATGTAGGTGCATGGGTAACGCAAGTTGCAGGAAGTTGACAGCTTCCCTTCTGTTTATGCCTCACATCTCAGCTGTGCATTGAGCAGCCTATCACGGTTTCTGCGTGCAGGTCTTCCATGGTTACCAGCGGTTTTCTAGCTCCCCATCTCGCGCTGCTGGCGCTGATGACTGGTGCGTCCTCCTGTGACGAGCGAGCCGCACAAGATACATATCCACACCACACGCAACACACATACAAGCACATGCATGTTCTTGCACACATGTATTACACACACGCGCACACAAACATACGCAACTCACGTGCTCACACGCAATATACATACACCACGTACCATGAATTTACTAACACACTGGTGCAATAGTTTACACATGCAAAAGCACGTACCACACGTACACACATGCTCACAGATACACAGAAGAACACAAATTTGTTACTAGTCGTTTATAACCCTTGACAAACATACGCACGACAAAGCAATTTTCCTTTGTGTTTACACGCATGCATACACAGCCTATGCACATCACGTATGAGTCATGCGGTATGACACATGACATGACGTATGAAGGTGTAATAACAGCGCCCATTATTTGTGCACCCTGTCTGCATCTAATTACTGTTTGTTCATCACATCTGCATCCGGCTTCTCCTGTGTCCATGCACACAGGCAAGTCTCTTTACAAATACACGAGTTCAACACGTCTCAGGTGTGTCTGTGTGTTTTCATGAGTGTTTTACTTTTGTAATTGTGTGCGCGTTGTGTGTGTGTGTGTGTGTGTGCGCGCGCGTGCACGGGGGGGAGGGTAGGGGAGGGTGTACGTCTAATCATACGTACATGCATGTCTATATGTTTGTGATTGCATATCAACTATTTTTTGCACTTGCTACTAACAGCTCATTCCCTTATTCCCTTGTGTTCCGCATGTATTAGATTCTGCACAAGATGTGGCTTGTGGGAAGGACCTTAAATGCACAAAATCACGCCCTGATTTGCAGGGCTATGCATGTGGGGTGATGACAGCCCAGAATGTGCCACACAGGCGGGAACCCATTGTGACCTTTTTTGAAGCAGATATTATTGACAACGAGCACCATACCTTTTTTACAGGGGGAAAGTGAGTTAGCTGTGTGTGTGGTGCATGCGGTCATTACTGTGGTGCTTTTTCGTGGGGGGAATTAGCTGTCTGTAATGCATGCCGTCAGTACTGTGGCGCTCCTTTTGCTGGTCAAGGGTTGAGGTTGTCAAAAGGAAGGGCAGGCTAATTCATGAATTGCGTATATCTTGGTCTGAGGCTTTCACATAGGAAGGTGTACAAGGTGAGCCCCTTCCTCTGTGTGATGCAAACCATGAATCCCCTCCCACAGTTATATGTGGATGTGCAAGGTTGTGTGCCCCCTCAGTTAGGGATTGACGCAAAGTAGGGAGTTGGACAATTCAATTAGTACGAATGTATGATGTATAAGGTACAAATTCATGCGTGCACTGGTTTACACATGGAGTTGCACCTCAATGCGTACGTACGACACTGTTATCAGGGGATCTGGGCAATCCTAGAAATGGAATGTCAACGGTACAGCAAAGCTTAAAGGCCATTTCGAGTGCATGTGTTAATACATGAAGCGTTCAGCTTGCGCTTGCATACCTTGGGTGTGTACTATCGTCCCTACTTTTGAGCATACTTGCTTGGGCTCTCTTGTCACCCTAGCTTCTTTTAACCTGCATTCACCCTGCACTGAATTTGTGTTTTGGCGGAACCTACTTGAGTTTGAGCCGGTCAACACTGAAAGAAGCAACAACACAAGTTTCCCTGGGTGGGTTGAGGCCTGGGTTACAATCCTTGAGTTACAATCCCACTCTGCCCCTTCACTTGTGGCCAATAGGACCTCACCCAATTGCTTTTTTCTTGCTTACTTGTTTCTCATCTTGTGACTGATAGACCCCCACGCAATTGCTCATTGCTTGCCTATGTGTTTGTTATCACGCAATTGCTTACTGCTCACCAATGTGTTTGTTAGGTGGGGTGCCAGTAGGGAGATCGATTTATCGCACTGGTCCAAATTTCCTGGATTCCTCCCCACCCTGCGCACGCAAGCAAGCTTAAACAATGGAAAGTGCCCTTCTTTAAGCGGGTCAGGCTCTGTCTTCCTGAGGTTAAAAGAGCAGGTGGGTATCGATTAAAAGAAAGGGTAAGAGACCTTCAAATTTGCACAGGAGAGATGAGGGCTAATGCTTCCTCTCTGCAACTCTGCAATTGGTCATCTAAGTTTGAATTTGTGTTTGATGAATGCAGACAGGGACGCAAAGCACGCCACTAATGGCCTGTGCCTCTCTGCTCTCAATTTTTTGTTCTGCGATGCACACAGGGCTTTCCTTTTCCCTCGTCCCTTTGTTCCGCTAGCGAGTATTGTACACGAGGAGCAACAATTTTAGGATGAAGAAAATACAAGTCAGGAGAGGGTGACATTGAAAACCACTGCTCACATTATTTTTGCTGTTTGTGACATGCTCCTGCAGTTTTTTGTAAACGCACGGGCTGACTGCGGACTTACAATTGCTGGCTTCTATTACGTGTCTGTTTGCCGCCAGACAGGGTGCATCACAGGGTAAGTCTGGCCTTGCTTTTGTCTGGTACCTTCCCTTTGTGACAAACAAATCAGATGCCAGGCATAAAATATGTGTGTGCACATGAGCCAAATTGTGGGCTTGTCTCCGTCTTTGTGGGCCCTGAACCCCACTGCTCATAATCTGTAACATCAAATCTGAAGGCATGTTAAAATAAGCGATCGTCCGTCCGCTTATGATTTTTGATATCACTGAATGCCCAGCGTCTTGGGCACCATCACAGCTGGAAATATCGTTGCAGCATCCATCCCAAGCACAAGTGTGTGTGTGTATGTGTGTGTGTGCGCCTTGCAGATACTACTGGGACCCAAGCTCAACTCCCTTCCAGCTTCTGCACTTGACCCCAGCTGCAGAGAAGAAGCGAGGGGCCTCCTTTGGTTCGTATGAGTTCCATTAATTTGCGCAATGCCTTAATGTTTTCCTTGGTACCGTGTCAAGCTAGTTTTTCAGCAATATTTGTGCGGAGAGGCATTTCCCTCCTCCTGTGTTTGGTGGTTAGGCAGTCGCATTTCATTGTACAGCCAAAGCAACAGCAGGATATAAACATATGTTCCATACAGTTTTGGTAGCTCTCCTTTCTCCTTTGTGTAAATCTCTCGAAAAAGAAAGAAAAAAAAGAAAAAAACGCAGGCAGTGAAAACCACTCCCCACATCAATTAAGGAAAAGGAGCTTTGGTACCGAGTACCGTAAAGCTCGAGACTTACCAATTTCGATTTATTTTCAATTTTACTGGCTGTGGAAGCTGCTCAATCTTTTGTTGACTGAGGGTCGCTTTCCATAGTGTTTTATTTTTTGGTAAGGCTCAGGTGTCGACTCCAAATGGTGAGATGACAAGGACAGCAATAATCCAGGTGTACACTGTCCTCCAACACAATAGCTGAAAGCTACTAGTATCAAGACGTACAGCAGTACCAAACTAGGTCTGCCAATGACGAATGCAGAGATAACTGTCTATAAACTTACAAGGTTGTGTAAGCGGTATACAAGGTTTGCAAGAAAAGGCCATCAGTCAAGAAGTGCGACTGCTAGTTTAGTTTAATTTGGATTACAAAGGCCTCCAGCCTGGCATGGCTGCTCAGATTACAGCCAAAAAATCAATCGAGTTTTGATCGAGATCAACAGCTGCACTCAGATATATCAAATAAATGGTTGAACTGGCGCCGTAAATGTCCGTTGCCCATACGTGAAAAAAATAACGTGTTTCTCATCATGATCTTGGATGTCCCCGTTTTCACACAAGTTGCAAACACGTGCACTCCGGGCACAGACGGTCCGGACTACTGTCGTTAAAACCACACTTCAACCGCCCCATGTCCTCGCATCCTGAATTGAGCTACGTTCCTCGTGACATCTATGCACAAAACTATCTTCAAATACTCCGGCAAGGCAAATACTCCGGCAAGACAAAGAAGTTTGTTTGCGGAAAAACGAAGCTTGTTGTTGTTCTGGCTTAAAAAGTAGAAACGTTATGGGCTCCTATTTATTTGGGGGGGAAACAAACATGCATCTTTTCTGGGAGAGAAACCACGTGGGGATTGGCGCAGTGGAAAAGGACATGATGATATCACACAGGTCACAGGTGGGAGGTACTTTGATTCCATATGTACAGAGATTGCTTGGGTTACACTATATGTGCAGAGGTTACAGATTCACCATAGGTCAAAAAGTGTGATTGCTGGGCTGCGTAAGTAATCACTGCTGAGAAGTGAGGAGTGGTTGTTGTAGCACCATAGACTTGAGCACCTACAAAAAAATCTTTAATTAGGGGAAAAGGCACAACATTGCAAACGCAATATACACCTGATCGAAATAAGTATTCCTGTCACAGGCCCTGTAGAAACGGTTTAGACACTTCCCCTACATAACAAGCGGAAAAGGCACGAGAGCAACATGAGCTGTGAATGCCTCGCTTACTGGGACACCACAACTTGCAACATTAAATGGTTACAATGGTGACAATGCGGGGTGACCTTCAGCCAGGTTGATGGCCGATCGGCTGCTGACTGGTCTCGGCCAGCCACAAATAATTCCACTTGCGGCATGTAATGCCCTCCTCACCATCCTACAAGAAGCGACAGGCACCATTTATTGGAGCCGTATGCCGTATAACTAACCCACTGCACAGCCTTGGAGTAAAAGGTATGCATGCCACAACACCACCGAATCCGCATCATAAATCATACAGACGGCTAACACAACCCCAAACATTGCATTGTTTGTGGTGGTTTGCAGGCCCTTGCCTCCCACCATTCAATCCCCATTGAAAGCCCTTCCTCTTTCTGGGATGTTGTGTGACTCTGTATCCAGTGCCAGTGTTTGAAACCGTTGGATGCAACTTTGTCGTTCTTCTGCCAGATAGGCCGATACTTAATTTGGGCTGGATGTATATGCAAATAGGACTTGAATCATTTAAATTGTGCATGAAGACAGATAGAGCAAAAATAATGCCAAGAAGACATCTGTACATCTGTTGTGTGCAGCAAATGGTTTAAGCACAAATATAAGATAAGATCAAGCCTAAACTGATCCCAAGGATAAGATGCAAGCAAGCCTTCTTGTCTTAAAGTCAGTTATGCAAAGCGGTAGCTTCCCTAGTTTTTATGTTCTGTGCCTCACGGTGTTGTAGCTAGATCGGCCCGTTGCCTTTGTACTCTTTACTAGCCCTGTCCTCCTAAAACTTGTTCTTTTTACGTGGGCACCAAAGTACGCAGGCTTTCCTTCCTTCTTTCTTTCCCATGCTTGGCCTTCTCGTACACGTTTTGCCCTTCTTCTCATCACCTTGGTTGTCCCCCCTATTTTATGTTATCGCTTCCAGCCTGCCTCTCTTGCTTCCCTTTTATTTATCAACTTTCAGTTTCGTTTCAACCTCGTAGTAAGGAGTTTGCTACCTCCCTGGACCTATGTAATACGCCATCATCATCAAGCGGTTGGTTGTGTGTCAGTCAAATGGCCAGAGCATGCAGCTGCAAGGACTCTCTTTACCTTCTATTGGTGCAAATTTCACTGTTGAGACAAATACATAGCTTTTAATATAAGCACATGTTCAATATAAGCACACATACGAATGCACGGACACATACACGTGCACACCACGTACACACACAACACACATATTGCACACACGCAAACGCAGATTCGAACAGAAAAGACCTATCCAGGTAAATAGAATTCCAGTTTGTACTGCTGCCTTCAGTGTTCAGCTAAAATGCAAGGCAAAACTTTAGCTGAACCCAATCTGAGCGGCCCTGCCTTTTCCTCCTTATTGGAGATATATGCCACCTACCATACAAACGACGACAGGAGTTGTTGAAAATAGTGCACAAAGCAGATAAAGGTCTTTTTTGGCAGGTTAGTCCCTTGCACCCCAATTACTTGGTTCAGACAGTGATTTGATCTAACTAACCATCATTTTGCATTTTGCACTGTTTGACAGCCGAGCCAACATGCTGTCCGCCTCCCTTGGGCAGGGATCTTCAGCCAGGTGACCTCCAAGCCATCATTGGTAAGCTTTTGGAAAGCATTGACCGTTTATGTCCACCATTCATTAACTAAAGCGTTTTGCTGTGGTCTGCGCTTGAAGTGGTGTTTCAATCGACTGCAACTACTTTCTTGTATCTGCTGGCCTTTAAAGGAGAGCTGTTCTATATATCTGCAGGCCTCTCAGTTTTAAGCAGTTCAACTTTCTCTTGAAGCCACCAAATTGTAAATCAATGACTCGTGCCTTTATTCCCTGGTGATGTAACAGAGCACAAGTTTGAGCCTAAGAACCCATATGAGAGCCCACCTCCCAAATTACGTGGATTCCCTGTGGTGAACTACTGTAAGTTTTGTTTTGTTTGCGTTGTGAAATGCCTTAGACGGGGAAGTTTTACCAGGGAAGCTTGCAGCTGCTCAAAGGTCCTCACTCTTTGCTCTCAGGCATCAACGGGGGAAGAAAAGGAAAAGTTTAAGCAAAAGCAAGATGTGCGGACTAAGATCACAGATGGAGTCTTATATTCTTATATGATCTGTTTTTATCTATTTTTTTCTCATCCATCTAGCAATTGTGTTGTACTGCAAGAACTAGAGCTCATGCGTGACACTGAACTCAGCAGTTTGCAAATCACGTTATCTGGCAAACATTTGTTTTAGTAATTAGCTGATAATTTCCTCCAGCAATTATTTTTGTTCTCGCCTTGCCAGAAGAAATAAGCAAATAGCAACTTGTATTTATAAGATGTGGAAGAGTAAGGAAGCAGATATATTCAAGCATAGCAGGTGCTCGAATTGCCTTCTTTCTTCAGCACTGTCTAGCAGGCCTATAAACAACTCAACTTGCAAGCATAGAGGGGGGAATGAGTTACAAATCAGGGGGGGATATTTCTGTAGTTGCTGCAGATTGTAAAGACAAAGAGAAATGCCACAGTAAGCGCCACCAGTATGGATTGGAGCGCAAATTTTAGGGCGCATGTTTTCAAGCCGTTAATGGGTAGGAGAGCGGGTTCAAATAGTTTGCTTCAAGGCATTCCACGTGCCGTAAACTTTTCAAAACATCCTGTACTATCTTGGCCACCCTGACGAATCCCTGCAGGGACTGCTGACGTAGATCGTGCAGATAATTTGGACTTGGTCCGAGACAATCCAAACATGGAGCCTGCAACAGGTAAATAACATGCATTGGGTACATCATACAACAGTGGCAACAGTGATGCGTAATGATGCCTGAGAATGTGCTTTTTAGCAAGACATGCGTGTTTATTTTAATTCTGCTGCTGCAGGAGAAGTTCGAGCAAAGTGGATGGAAAGTGCAAAACAATCTGCCGAGCACAGCCTGACAAAGGATGGTGAATGCTACAACAGCCTCAGTGCTTTACCTGATGACCACACCTAGGTAAGCCATGTTTTATTTTGCATGCAGCTGGCCAGAACCACACTACATCTATCATAGCATGTATTTACGATGTCTACACACTGAAGTTTTTGCCAAAAAAATTGCCATACCCTAAAATTTGCGTACACAGCACTATAAGTTCACACCAATATCCGATCAAACCATATGCGACATTAAACTGGTGTGCAGGCCTCTGCCTCCCAACCATCTGATCCCCATAAAGAGGCCTTTCCGCTTTTCCCGGGATGCTTGCAACTTTTTGCGTGGTGAGGACATAAAATAACGTCATTTCCAATTTTATATTGTTGGTGTTTTCTTGTTCTGCTTTCTTATTAACCCCAGCCCCTTAGCAGGGGACTAGTTGCTTATGTTCTTACGTTTTATGCTCTTATGGAGAGGGGAGCAACAAGCACAACACCTGGGCGGCTGGAGGTGGATACATTTTCATGCAAGGAGCAAAGTGAAAAGCTGTTTGATGTCCCTGTCTCAAATTTTTTTGCCTTACAATCAGTCGCTATTGCTGCCTATATCACAAATACAAAGCACAACTTAGCTTGAAATGCGCTTTTGGTGAAGTTTATGGAATTGAAATATCAAAAAACAAATCTGACATAATTTTAGAAGATATCAACAACAAAAAACAACAGAGTGCCTTTGTTGACTGTCAACTACACAACTTAAGTTTCGAGCACTAGCAAATCTGTCAATCAGATGATTAATCTGGGCAAGGGAGACCTGTGCTGTATGCACTCGCCCACTAATTCCGCTTCTAGTCCCTGATCACTGCACTCGCAACCAGATCACACAGCTGCTGCACGCACGCAATAATTCAGAAACCATTGAATTAGGTATCAGAACTCCCTGTATTTTTCCCACCTCTGAGCATTTCTCTTGCTGCTGCAGCCTGCATAGAAGCATTACCCATGCTTTTTATTATGTCACGTTGTGCAGGTGCTACAAAGCAGCAGTCCAAAACAACAATATTGCGGTACAAAGGGTAAGATAACAAGAGTGCATTTCAGGCAGTGATATTGCTTTCCACGCAATCTCTAACCTTACAATTAACCAGAAGTGTATACAAGCCATGTTCGTTTTTTAGGGTATGACAAAGTTTGTGGCAAAAACTTCAGTGTGTAAACATCGTAACTACATACTATGATAGACGTAGTATCGTTCTGGCCAGTTGCATGCAAAATAAATCATGGCTTACTTAGGTGTGGTCATCTGGTGAAGCACTGAGGCTGTTGTAGCATTCACCATCCTTTGTCAGGCTGTGCTCGGCAGATCGTTTTGCACTTTCCATCCACTTTGCTCGGACTTCTCCTGCAGCAGCAGAAAAATAAAGTCTTGCTGAAAAGCACATTCTCAGGCATCATCACGCATCACTGTTGCCATTGTTGTATGATGTACCCAATGAATGTTATTTACCTGTTGCAGGCTCCACGTTTGGATTGTCTCGGACCAAGTCCAAATTGTCTGCGCGATCTACGTCAGCAGTCCCTGCAGGGATACGTTGTTACAGGCAGGGTGGCCGAGATAGTTCTGAAAAGTTTACGGCACGTGGAATGACTTGAAGCAGACGATTGAAACCCGCTTTCCTACCCATTAACGGCTTGAAAACATGCGCCCTAAAATTTGCGCTCCAATCCATACTGGTTACTGTGGCATTTCTCTTTGTCTTTACAATCTGCAGCAATTATAAAAATACCCCCCCCTGATTTGTAACTCATTCCCCCCTCTATGCTTGCAAGTTAAGTTGTTTATAGGCCTGCCAGACAGTGCTGAAGAAAGAAGGCAATTCGAGCACCTGCTATGCTTGAATATATCTGCCCCCTTACTTTTCCACATCCTATAAATACAAGTTGCCATTTGCTTATTTCTTCTGGCAAGGCGAGAACAAAAATAATTGCTGGAGGAAATTATCAGCAAATTACTAAAACAAATGTTTGCCAGATAACGTGATTTGCAAACTGCTGAGTTCAGTGTCACGCATGAGCTCTAGTTCTTGCAGTGCAACACAACTGCTAGATGGATGAGATAAATAATAGATAAAACAGATCATATGAGAATATAAAAATATGACTCCATCTGTGATCTTAGTTCGCACATCTTGCTTTTGCTTAAGCTTTTCCTTTTCTTTCCTCGTTGATGCCTGAGAGCAAAGAGTGAGGACCTTTGAGCAGCTGCAAGCTTCCCTGGTAAAACTTCCCCGTCTAAGGCATTTCACAACGCAAATAAAACAAAACTTACAGTAATTGACCACAGGGAATCCACGTAATTTGGGAGGTGGGCTCTCATATGGGTTCTCAGGCTCGAACTTGTGCTCTGTTACATCACCAGGGGAAAAAAGGCACGAAATATTGATTTACAATTTGGTGGCTTCAGGAGCAGGTTGTACTGCTTAAAACTGAGAGGCCTGCAAATACAGACAAAAACAGCTTTCTTTTAAAGGCCAGCAGATACAAGAAAGTAATTGCAGTCGATTAAAACACCACTTCAAGCGCAGACCACAGCAAGATGGGCTTACCAATGATGGCTTGGAGGTCATCTTGCTGTAGATCCCTGCCCAAGGGAGGCGGACAGCATGTTGGCTCGGCTGTCAAACAGTGCAAAATGATGGTTTGTCGGATCAAATCACTGTCTGAACCAAGTAATTGAGGCACAAGGGACTAACCTGCCAAAAAAGACCTTTTATCTGCTTTGTGCACATATCTCAACTACTCCTGTCGTTGTTTGTGTGGTAGGTGGCATATATCTCCAATAAGGAGGAGAAGGCAGGGCCGCTCAGATTGAATTCAGCTAAGCCTTGCTAAACACAGAACTACAAACTGGAATTCAATTCACCTGGATAGGTCTTCTCTGTTTGGATCTGCGTTTGCGTGTGTGCAATATATGTGTGTTGTGTGTGTACGTGGTGTGCACGTGTATGTGTCCATGCATTCGTGTGTGTGTGCTTATATTGAACATGTGCCAGACATTATTTATCTGCGTCAACAGTGGAATTTGCACTATAGAAAGTAGAGAGCACAACTTCACCCTCACTTTTGGCACTTTCAGCTCATCTGTTACGCCCTCTCCACGCTTCATCTCCCTGGCCTCTTTTGCGTTAGCAAGCAGATCTGCTTTTGATCATAAAAAGGCAGAAAATTTGTGAAGAGAAAGAGAGACATTATGGCGGCAGGCCCTTCACAAAACACTATAACAAGAGGACAAGGCATCGATATTAAGGGGAATTAGAACGACTGCGTAAAAGTCAGGCTATTTGCAATGCCATTCTCACTCCTGCTATAAAGACTCCAGGGTTAGTAGGCACACCTACCATCATCACTTGGCTTCTCAGTTGCACGACAGAGGACAGAGAGGTGGACGTGGTTGTGACTGATCCTGCTGAAACAAAGAGTGTGTGCGGGCGGCGTTGGGCGTTGAGAGTGCTGCACGTGAGCACATGGGTTAACGCGCCTTGTGCATGCTGCCTACAACGGTACCTGATAGACCCACAAGGAAGACAGCCCTGGCTGCGGGAAGCTAACTTGCTCTGCATCATCACAGATGTCCTTGTCACCTTTGGTGTCTCCAATTTGTTATTTTTCTATTGCAAATTAAAAGACAATTCGAGCTCAAGCCAGCACCTTCCGTTTTGCATGCGATTAAATTTAAAAATGTGTATGAGGAGGATGGAGGCGGAAGAAGCGATCGCTCTGTTCTAGCAGTTTCGGCTGTATGCAGTTCCGTCAATTTTTGTGAGCTTAGCGTTCGCTGTGGTATCTCCTTGATCACACAAATTGGCAAGACACGGAATCAAGCTGGAATACCCCGGCAAGATCAATCATGGAAAAGTAGCAACTATAGTACCGGGACCCGTGAGTCTCCTCCACCAAAAAGGAAATGAGAGGGGTCAATGGGTGTTAGAAAGCTTGCAGGCTTGACCTGGCTCCTGGTGAGAGTTGAAAAGTGTTGGAAAGTGGGTGTCTGATACGGACAAGTAACACCTTCTGTAGTTGCCAGTGCCCTGGTATTTCTTTCTACTCTTTTGGTAGTTCTGGCATCTGCATACCAAGGACGGTGGCACAAACCCAGCCTCTCAACAATCCACTTAAGGAGGAACAACAGAAACCCGTCATTCAATTGTAGTGGCGCACGTTTCTAAGGGTCTGTCCTCACGCCACATTGAATTTTAACTTCTTAAGCATAAGAATAAGGCCTCCTGCCAAATTGCTGCTTTTGTGTGCGCACAAGCCTTCACAGTGCTTCAGTTGTGAATGTATACTGTGGAAAGTAGCGCCAGTGCTCAGGCCTCAGTTTCTTTCAATCTGCCCTGTTCTTCCAATCTGCATTCCCAACGCGCTGTTGATCATAAAATATTTCCCCTTTGCTCACTACGCTTTCTTCAGAAAAAGAACTTGACTTCCAGAGCTTTCTGTCGTCGCTCCCCTTGCTCTCTTTTTTTTGTCCAGCCAGCCCTCTTGCCATCTTTGTCTTCCTGTTGTTGTTAGCCAGTTTATTCCTTCTTCCCCATCTTATCCGTGCAGTAGAGGGTCTGCTGTCTCCCCTTGATCTATGTATCTCCCTCTGCCACTCAGAGTGGCAGAATCAAATTGTTGTACCTTTGTTGCACGACTGCCTACATCTACATGTGCTAGCAGGCAAGCGCCCTGTGCACCTTGTTGGATCGCTTTCATAAGCATTTGTCCAGCAACACTGCTTTTCTTTGTCATTACAATTATAGAGTATATTAACGGCCATGGTTTATATATTTGTTTATAACGAGATGGCTGCAGCCTGACAGCATAGCAAGTATGATTCGATCAAAAAACAAATTTGTGCGACAGAGCATGACACTTTTCCCTTTCTCCAGAGGAATACTTGCACTCGTCCAAGGAATTGCTCATGTGCTTTTTAACAGTGCTGCTTTAACTTAGTGCTTGGATTTTTAAATTTTGTATAGCATTTTGTGGACTGATGGTCTAATTCCTTTTCTTGATTTGCATCTAGCTTGTAGCTGACGTGCATGTTCCGTGTTGAATTGAGAAATGGAAAGGCGTACTGTACAATGTAACAAGTATGTCAGACATTTCTGTGGGCGGCTGCAGTGCGGCTGGTGCGGCTGAAGGCAGCCGCATTCAGAAGCGGCTGAAATGGCGGCTGAAACTTCCTTATGTAGCCGCGGCCAGAAAAAGGCGCGGCTGGAAAAACTTGCGGCTAATAGCAGGTGTTAGGAGTTTTGGGCAAGCAGGGATCTTCCACTTGTGCTGTCCAGAAGATGGACGAGCGAAGATGGGTGTCAGTATTAATGTGTGATATCATGGCCACTTTGATCTTCTGCAGAGCATTTTTCTTTGGCATCATCATGCTCCTTCCCTAGGATGTCAGGATGAGCTTCCTTTAACCTTGTAGGATGTATGGTGTCTCTAGGGTGCTGGATGTGGTGTACACTGGTTTCTAGGAGTTTGGCATGATTGTGCTGGGGGTAGTAGAGGATGCTGTTTCTTATTTGCTTTAGTGCACCAGCACTGTCTGTTGCACGAAAAGAAAGGAATAAAAGAAAAATCTAGGCAGTGAAAACCACTCCCCGCATTGATTAAAGAAGAAGGGCCACTTTAATACCGTAAAACTCCTCCACCAAAGAACAAGAAAAGGATCTACGGGGATAAGAATGGCTGCATGCTTGACCTGAAACCTTCTCCTGATGAGAGTTGATCATATTACTGGAAAGCGCGCGTCTGGTATAGACAAGTTTGGCAGCGTAGTTGACAGAATGTACAAGAAGCTTGGAGGCAAGCTTAAGAGTCGAGACTCAGCTCCAGTACAGCATCCGGACGGCTGATTCTGTTGCGATATGGGTTTGTTCATGTATTAGATTGAGCAACAACAAATCCTGCTAGCTCTGTTTATGGATCTGTTGATGCTATTCAGTAGAATTGTTCCCAAATGGCTCTTCCCACCCCGCTTCTCAGATAAAGACAGATTTACCTCCAGCCGCCCAGATTTTGTGCTGGTTACTCCCATCGCTGCAAAAACACAAAGACAACAAACTAATGTAGGGGGGTGGGTTCTTCGAAGTGGCAGGGGGCAATTGAAAAGGACTGGGAGCACCCCAGCAGCACCGCCAGCCACTAGTAGAGCCACCAACTCCAGACAGTACCGACCCAAAGACCTCAGCATAACTTGGCGTGACATCCACCTCGTCGAGATCAAGTATTGTGAGGAGGACACCAGACCTCAGAACAAGCTGAACGCCGCATAAGAACAGCACAAAGATCTCTGCAACACTCTCCAAGGAGCCTCCGTTAATCTCCACACCATCCTTTTGGGTGTGGGTGGCACCATTTACAACACTCACACTCTGAAGCCTTTCAAGGAACTGAGATTCTCAAAGAGTTAAGAAGCTTGCCTCCAAGCTCCATGTGCACTCTGTGAAGTTTGCTGCTTAACTTGTCCATACCAGACGTGCCCTTTCTGGTACTGTTATCAACTCTCATCAGGAGCCGGTCTCAGGCCAAGCCTGCAACCCTCTTGATCCCCATTGATTTTTCCTTTCCTTTTCGCGGTGGAGGAGCTTTACAGTACTTGGTACCAAAGTGGCTCCTTTTCCTTAATTAATGTGGGGAGTTGTTTTTGGCGAAGCCCCCCTCGTGGGGGCGTGAGCCCCTAGCGTTAGTTGTCTCATTCCCACCCCACTTCACACCGGCCTCCCCAGGCTCACCCAGGCCACCCCACGGGCTGAAACTCGACATAGGCTCCTAACCAAAACCTTCACCGCACCATATGAATTATGTGACCCTGGGGTGCGGTGTGTGAAGCGTTAGAGACAAGTTTTGTTTTGGGGGGGTCCAGCCCTCCTCCCCAGGCCCACCCAGGGCACCTCCCGGGCTGAGAATTGACATAGGCTGCTAACAAAACCTTTACCGGGGCAGATTATTTCTGGGAGCCTGGGGTGCTGTGTGCAAAGTTTTAGAGCAAATTTTTTTGTTTGGAAGCCCCAGGAAGCTGCCCAGGATTCCTCCGCCAGGCCCCCGGACCACTTCTTGATGGTGCAGTATCCATCAGCACAGATTCCTGGCTGCTGATGCTGCGTCAGGAGCCCTCGGTTGTGTTCGGCTGCAAAGTTCACGGTTGACCATGCAAGGAATCACGTAGTACTAATTTCGATGGATTATATATTTTACTTTAGTCAAATGTTGATGACGCGCGGAAGTTTGCTTGACCGGACGGGACTTTGAGGAACGCGTTCCGTGTTGGCTTGGACTGTTCGCGGTGTATGGAGCGCACAGTGCAGGTGCTTGCTGCGCACTGCTGTGTGTTGAAGCCATACTGAATTGCTCGTTCATCCGCAGCTGTTGAGGTAATAAATTGGAGGTCTAACACACCATTGGCAAGCAAACAGCTTCAGATACGGAATGGTATGACAGGGACTGTGCAAACGCAAGAGGGGGGGGTGCAGGGGGGGCGCGGCCCCCCCTGAATTGTCAAACTCATTTGCCGCTCTTCATTGCAAAAACCAGGCTGCCATCTTGTCAGGTTGAACAGGAGCAGTGGGGTGCAGAGGGAGTGCAGCCCCCCCTGAATCACTCTCACTACATTAGGTACAACTTCAATGCAGGTTGCAGCGCAGGCTCCGCCCCATTTTTTGTGATCCGCAGGATCACACCCTACTTGTTATGCGTGTTGCAGTGCAATTGGATGATGTGTGTATAAAGTTCTTTGGCCGACCCTAGTGAACAAGCAAACACTTTCTGGGTGGGCTGAGGGTGGACTGAAAGCACTTTCAATTCTCCTTGCGTGCACAAGGGAATCACGGGATAAGCCGGTTTGGTGTGCATTCCCAAAAACAGAATACAATAAAAGAAAGGAAAAAGAATGCAGATAGAGGTTTAGGAAAGGATGTTGTTTTGTGTTCTGCAACAGCCTCTAAGTTTGCTGCAGGGCATCGACAACCCACCCACACCCTTATCACTTAACCCCCCTCCTTATGCTCAGCCTCTGTGCCTGTGCCAAATCCAAGTTTTTGAGCGTTTCTGGTGCGCATCTCGGTCAGGCGTGTAAGTGATCTTGTGCATTCCATGTTACTCATGCATGCATTTAAGTGAAGTTGTGCGCATGCGTGCAAGTGAACATGTGCATTCCATGTTCTCATGCATGCATGTTATGTCTGTAAGCCGCCCCTGGTGCGCATCCCATTCAGGCACGAATACTTCCGTGTATGGGGCACAAACGCCCCAACCACCTTTATTTGGACAACCTTTCTTAATAGGGTTGGCCAAAACCCTATCAATAAGGCTGTCCAATAAGGCACGGATTCAAATGGCATGGACATTCAAGCACTTTGCCTTGACTTAATAAGTAGGGTCGGCAAAATCATATATAAATGGTGTACATGCGGTATTTGGGGCTTGGAGATCACCAAATATACGGTGTCTATTGTCTGTGTACGGTTTTATGTACAGTGTTTATATACGGTGTCTATACACGGTTCTTTATGTTGTCTGTATACGGTTCTTTATGGTGTCTATATACGGTTCTGGCCAACCTTACTACTTATTAAGTCAAGGCAAAGTGCTTGAATCTCCATGCCTTTTAAATCCGTGCTCCGGTGCTACTTGGTCCCTGGTGCGCATAGACTGTGTACCAAACGCGTATGCTTATGCCAGTACCTGTGTACCATCCATCTTTTCAATTATAAGTAGGGTTGGCCATAACCGTAAATCTGCACCGTATATGACCGTATGTATGGTGATTTCCCTGCTTAAAATACCGTATGTACACCGTATATACCTATAATACCTATAAATGTATAGTTTTGGCCAATCCTAATTACAAGCTTTGATATGATAACAAAGTAACGCTCATTCCCTCTATTGCATGCTCTGATGCTATTCAGTCCCTGGTGCGCATTCCCGAGACGCTCGTGTGCGCCATGGAGTTCATAAACATGCCCACGCCACCGGACCAAATGGGTGCCCTAGACGACCTGCGCAAGTCCATCAACCGCTCTTTCCCTGAGCTCAAGGAGAAAAAGGTGTTTTGGCTGCGCAAGGCATCCATTCTCAAGGTGGGTGGCTGTGTGTGAGTGTGTGTGCGTGCATGTGTGTATGTGTGCGAGAACGCGTGCAGGCAGGCAGGGTGGTGTGCCTCAAGCGTGAGGGTGTGCTTTGAGCGTTGGGGTGCTGAGGTGCCGTTGCATGCTCATGCGCTCATCGCGCAATTTTTTCTCTTAAGTGCCATACTGTTCTGTGCACCTATTCCAGGTGCACATGCTGCTGCTGCTGCTGCTGTGTGCCTCGAGCGTGAGGGTGCTGAGGTGCCATTGCATGCTCATGCGCTCATCGCGCAACTTGTATCTCTAAAGTGCTCTTCTGTTCTGTGCACCTATTCCAGGTGCACATGCTGCTGCTGGCGTACCTGGAGCGTGAGGGTGCTGAGGTGCCGGCCGTGCTGCAAACCGACCTCCGCTTTGTGCTCCAAAAGGCACCCCTGCTGCTAGAGGAAATGATCAAGATCACAATCGTGCCACGGCCACCTATCGGCTACGGATGGCTGGTGAGCATTTTGCGCTGTATGTTGCATTCATGTGCTTCTACCTATGGGCTATACAGAGCCAGTCTGTGCATTTGCACCCTTGTTGCTAGAGGAAATGATCAAGATCACGATCGTGCCACGGCCACCTATCGGCTACGGATGGCTGGTGAGCATTTTGCGTTGTATGTTGCATTTATGTGCTTCTACCTATGGGCTATACAGAGCCAGTCTGTGCATTTGCACCCTTGCTGCTAGAGGAAATGATTAAGATCACCATCGTGCCACGACCACCTATCAGCTACGGATGGCTGGTGAGCATTTTGTGTTGTATGTTGCATTTATGTGCTTCTACCTATGGGCTATACAGAGCCAGTCTGTGCATTTGAACCCTTGCTGCTAGAGGAAATGATTAAGATCACCATCGTGCCACGACCACCTATCAGCTACAGATGGCTGGTGAGCATTTTGCGTTGTATGTTGCCCGTGTCTGCTTCTACTTATGGGCTAATAGCTGGCGAGAGACGGATAGCAAACCAGTACTGTAAGGAAAAGATGAGAAAGCTTATGGGCTATACAGAGCCAGTCTGTGCAATTGCACACCCACACATTCACGTGTACACACGTGCAAGCATGCACACACGCTCTTTTTAAACACAGTTTACGTATGCGCAAATATACACAGCACACACACAAGCAGACCCCTGCTATTGCAATTGTGGAGATGCTGCAGTGCATCAGCCAGGCCGTGTTGTCTTGCGCACTTGTAGCACACACGCTCTTACACACACACACACAAACACACACACTCACACACACTCACACACACACTCACACACACACACACATGCAGACCCCTGCCATTGCAATTGTGGAGATGCTGCAGTGCATCAGCCAGGCCGTGTCTCTGAGCACACGCAAGCCCAAGGGCAAGGATGCAGACTCCTCTACGATGTTCCTGCAGCTGCCCCACTTTGACCTAGATGTAGTGAAGAAGCTGAAGCGACAGAGGGTCAGCACATTCAAAGGTGTGTGGGTGTGGGTATGTGTTTGTGTGTGTATGTATGTGTGAGGGAAAGAGTTTGGAAGTCATGATCTGATGCCTAGCTTGCGTTACATTGAACTGTTTGCTTCAAAGGACTTCACGTTTTTCTACAGAGCATTGTCAAGCGTTCTTTCTATTAATCTATTTACCCTAGTGCAATTGTACGCTCATTGTACCCTCACGGCCCTTGTGCAGCGTGTATGCACCTTATGTACCCTTGTGCAGCGTGTACGCTCATTGTACCCTCACAGCCCTTGTCCAGCGTGTATGCACCCTATGTACCCTTGTGCACTGTGTACGCACGACTTCACGCATTGTACCCTCACGGCCCTTGTGCAGCGTGTATGCACCCTATGTACCCTTGTGCACTGTGTATGCTCCCTATGCACCCTTGTGCA
>Ga0307951_1000420_pt1 | contig 24069 bp, 34 predicted proteins | sample OrgLakmetagen374_FD_201842 | JGI IMG/M metagenome (GOLD analysis project Ga0307951, IMG submission 201842) | Saline water microbial communities from Organic Lake, Antarctica - #374 | ecosystem: Environmental > Aquatic > Non-marine Saline and Alkaline > Saline | place: Antarctica: Organic Lake... | reverse complement strand
CACACCCAGTGCACACACACACAGTGCACACCCAGTGCACACCCAGTGTACACCCAGTGCACACACAATGCACACCCAGTGCACACCCAGTGCACACACAATGCACACACAAAGCACACCCACTGCGCACACAATGCACACCCAGTGCACACACAATGCACACCCAGTGCACACACAATGCACACCCAGTGCACACACAATGCACACCCAGTTCACACCCAGTGCACACACAATGCACACAGGCGCATGAATCACGCGCACCCCTGCTCACAGCAATGCTCGTCCCCATGAATGCATCACTGCTTTCACATTGTTGTTTTCACCCCCTAGGAGCAGGAGCAGCAGGGGCCACGGCATCCTCCCTTCTACCGGCCCTCCAGCCATGCACAAGCAAGCGAGCGGTTGTTACGTCTGCCCTCTGTGCGCTATGCCCAGCAGGCACAGCAAGCACAGCAGGACCAGCAGGACCAACTGCAGCTGTACCCAAAGCGTATGGACAACATGCTCTTCTCAGACAGCTTCACGGAGAAGCAGCAAGCGCAGCAGCGGACATTCCTGCAGGTGTGTGTGTGTGCATGTGTGCGTGTGCTTGTGCTGTGTGTGTCCATGCGTCCATGCGTGTGTGTTTGCTTGGCAGGAGTGTCGCCCTGAGCTGACTTGTTGTAACCAATGAGAAACGGTTTTGATTGCATTGACAAGGCAAGCGCTGGCTTGCCAAGACTTGTTCGCAAGCACAGATGTTGTCGGCCATCCATGCGTGCTATGAAAGCGTGTAAGCGTGTAAGTGTGTCAGTTGCACGTGGGCAGTGGCAGAACTCTTCACGTCTGCCATGGGGGGCGCTCGTTTGTTGGTAGCAGATGCTGCAAAGCTCCTCCACCACTGCAACCACTGCGAACCACTGCAAACCACTGCAACCACTGCAAACCACTGCAGCCACTGCAACCACTGCAAACCACTGCAAACCATTGCAACCACTGCGAACCACTGGAACCACTGCAGCCACTGCAACCACTGCAAACCACTGCAAACCACTGCAGCCACTGCAACCACTGCAACCACTGCAACCACTGCAAACCACTGGAACCACTGCAACCCACTGCAACCCACAGCAACCCACTGCAGCCACTGCAAACCACTGCAACCACTGCAACCACTGCAACCACTGCAAACCGCTGCAAACCACTGCAACCACTGCAAACCACTGCAGCCACTGCAACCACTGCAAACCACTGCAACCACTGCAACCACTGCAAACCACTGCAAACCACTGCAACCACTGCAAACCACTGCAGCCACTGCAACCACTGCACACCACTGCAACCACTGCAAACCACTGCAACCACTGCAGCCACTGCAACCACTGCAAACCACTGCAACCACTGCAACCACTGCAAACCACTGCGACCCACTGTAAACCTCTGCAATCCACTGCGACCACTGCAAACCACTGCAGCCACTGTAACCACTGCAAACCACTGCAACCACTGCAAACCACTGCAACCACTGCAACCACTGCAAACCACTGCAAACCACTGCAACCACTGCAACCACTGCAAACCACTGCAAACCACTGCAAACCACTGCAACCCACTGCAACCCACTGCAACCCACTGCAACCCTCTGCAACCACTGCAGCCACTGCAAACCACTGCAACCACTGCAGCCACTGCAACCACTGCAAACCACTGCAACCACTGCAACCACTGCAAAGCTCCTCCACCACTGCAACCACTGCAAACCACTGCAACCACTGCAGCCACTGCAAAGCCTCCACCACTTTGTCAGCATCAAAATTATACATGCCTAAGGTTACCGTGTAGACAAATTACACAGATGTACACCAATCACACAGATCACACAGATCACACAGATGTACACAGATCACACGTTCCTAAGGTTATCTGCTCGATCCCAACTCGAACCATCTCAGCAATATCCCTCAAAAGCAGAGCAACATACTTGCATGTGTGCGCCTGTGTGTCGCCTTTTTCTAAATGTTAAGCCTCACATTGCACTGCAATCCCACTACGAATGCCCCACAAGCTACAATCACAAACGCTTACACACCCAAACGCATGCACACAGGACATGCTCGACGCAATGAATGCTGTGAAGCAAACACAGACGCATATGCGCCCAAACGCATGCACACAGGACATGCTTGACGCAATGAACGCTGTGAAGCAAACACAGACCCATACGCGCCCAAATGCATGCACACAGGACATGCTTGACGCAATGAATGCTGTGAAGCAAACACAGACGCATACGCACCCAAAGGCATACACACTAGGGATTCTTGATGCATTAAATGCTGTGAAGTAAACTGACGCATACGCCCCCAAACGCATGCACACAGGACATGCTTGACGCAATGAATGCTGTGAAGCAAACACAGACCCATCCGCGTCCAAACGCATGCACACAGGACATGCTTGACGCAATGAATGCCGTTAAGTCGACATCTCCTGGGCGAGGGGTCGCCGCTCCCGTCTCCCAAGATGGCTCAGAGGCTGGCAGGTGTGCATGCTTGCTATAAAGCAGTTTGTGTGAAAGGGCAGCAGTTTTTTGGCAGGCATGCTCAACCTGTGTTGTGTGTGTATAGCTGGATGTCAACCTGTATTGTGTGTGTACAGCTGGCTATCACTTTTGCCTCCATCTCATTTTTATCATGACCACTTATTGTGTTGCAGTATTTGAGTTCCTCCTACTAGTCGTACTGCAAGCTAGATAGTTATTGTAGCAATTACGAAGCCTCCTGACCTTTCTTTAGCATCACAAGGCCGTGACCTGAAGAGATGTGATTTCTCTTTATATTAATCGAGAAAGGAAAAAAAGAGAGACTGAGCAGGAGGTGGAGACCATCGCCATACGGGTGGGAAAAACGAGCCACTGAGTTACTGAGTACTATAAATCTCCTCTGCCATATGTAACAAGGAAATGGAGCCACTGGATTAATGCATACTGTGGATCTCCTGTATGATATGGAAGAAGGGAATTGAGCCACTGAGTTACTGAGTGCTATAAATCTCCTCTTCCTTATGTAACAAGGAAATGGAGCCACTGAATTAATGCATACTGTGGATCTCCTGTATGATATGGAAGAAGGGAATTGAGCCACTGATTAAATGAGTACCGTGGATCTCCTCTACCACACAGAAAACTTATTCGGTATGGAACCAGGAGTGTTGCTGGCTTGGCCTAACACCGGTTTCTGAATGTTTGCAAGGGCTACTATGGCTACAAGGGTTACTATGGCTACAAGAGGGGGTGACCTTCGGTCAGGATGTTTATAAGGGTTACTATGACTACAAGAGTTACTTTAAGAATGACTACAAGGGTTACTATGGCTACAAGAGGGGGTGACCTTCGGTCAGGATGTTATAAGGGTTACTATGACTACAAGGTTAACTACAAGAATTACTACAAGAATGACTACAAGGGTTACTATGGCTACAAGAGGGGGTGACCGTCGGCCAGGATGTTTTGCTGATTTGGATGCCGGCTGATATTTGGTTTGGCCTGGAACCTGCTTCTGAGGAGAGTCGATAACAGTGCCGCACATTGCGCGTCTTGTGTAAACTGCGAGAACCACAATAGCTGACAGAGCAGCAAGTGTGTGCAGCGTCATATAGGCTAACAGATTCAGTCATGGACGCTCTTACAAAAGTGGTCAACATGACCATAGAGAGACCATACAGGGCTGAGATTATCTGGATCGGAACAATCTTGATGGACTGACTGTAGTCCTTTGTCTATGTAAGGACCGTAGTCTCAATCTTGATGGACCGTAGTCTCAATCTTGATGGGCCCTAGTCTCAGTTTTGATGGGCCGTAGTCCTTTGTCTATGTCACAACTTTTTTTTGATGATAAATAAAATGCAGGGGAGTGGGATCTCATGGTGTGGAGGCCCAGCAGCAGCAGCAGCAGCAGCAGCAGCAACCACTACCGCAACAACCGCAGCAGCGACAGCCACAACCACAACCACAACAACAACCCACGCAGCTGCAAAAGACAAAGGCAGAGCAGCAGCAAGAGGCGGTGACTGCTCCTTTGAGTCAGAGTGGGACCGTTGGCCCTAAGATAGCCGTGGCACCCGTTGGGGCCGCTGAGGTGCAAGTGGGTTTGTGTGTGTGTGTGTGTGTGTGTGTGTGTGTGTGTGTGCACGCTTGTGCTAGGTGTGTGTGCGTGTGCGTGTGCGTGTGCGTGTGCGTGTGTGTGTGAGTGTGCGTGTGCGTGTGCGTGTGTGTGTGTGTGTGTGAACACAGTGTATGTGTGGCACCTCAGGCACGAGAAAATTCAACCAAAAAAGTCTGATGCCCATCATTCATCATTGGCACTCAAGCCGTGTGTGCAAGCTGCCTGAACAAGTGGGCTGCTTGCTGTCGCACTTTTGTCAATGCAGAGGCATCAAAGACAGCAACATAAGCAGGCAGTGCCAAGTCTGAGCACCAACCTAAGCAGGCAGTGCCAAGTCTGAGCAGTGCCAAGTCTGAGCACCAACATACGCAGGCAGTGCCAAATCTGAGCAGTGCCAAGTCTGAGCAGTGCCAAGTCTGAGCACCAACATACGCAGGCAGTGCCAAGTCTGAGCAGTGCCAAGTCTGAGCAGTGCCAAGTCTGAGCACCAACATAAGCAGGCAGTGCCAAGTCTGAGCAGTGCCAAGTCTGAGCACCAACATACGCAGGCAGTGCCAAGTCTGAGCAGTGCCAAGTCTGAGCACCAACATTAGCAGGCAGTGCCAAGTCTGAGCACCAACATAAGCTGGCAGTACATGAGCACCAACATACGCAGGCAGTGCCAAGTCTGAACACACACGCAATTCTCACTGCTTCACACAATAAGTAATGGGCAAGTAAAACCAAGTGAACTACCATGCAATTACGGCTCTATTACTCTAAACTTTTGCGCATGTCTTCCACACTGATTTGTCTTTACAGGCGGCTCGGACGGAGTTGCTTGCCTCACGCGCAGACGCAGAGGCAGCCAGGGCAGTGGCTCAGGGGGCAAACAGCGAAGCAGAGGCAGCACGCAGAGAGGCAGAGACACATCAAACAAAGGCGTCAGCCTTGCAGGTGCAGCTAGACGCGATGGGGGTGGCGCTGCAGGAGGTGCAGGGCAGGTGCGTGGTGTAGGTGTGTGTGTGTATGTGAGTGTGTGCATGAGTATGTGTACGATTGTGTATATTGCTTGCATGGTGCAGCTAGACACAATAGGGGGGGTGATGCATGAGTTGCAGGGCAGGTGCGTGGTGTAGGTGTGTTTGCATGTGCGTGTGTATGTGTACGAGTATACGAGTATGCATGAGGTGCAGAAATGCAGGTGTGTGGTGTAGGTGCGTGCGTGTGTGTGCATGTGTGTATGTTTGTGAGCGTGAGTATGTGTAAAAGTGTGCATAATGCTCACATGGTGCTGCTGGACACGAGTGCGCAGTGCTGCAGGCGGTGCAGGGCAGGTGCATTGTGTTGGTGTGGGTCCATGTGCGTGTGTTTGTGTTTGTGCATGCGTGTGTCTGTGTGTACGAGTGCGTATATTGCTCACATGGTGCAGGACAGGAGTGTTTATGTGTATGAGTGCGTATGTCGCTCATGTGAAGCTGCCGGACGCGACGTGGGTGTCGCTGCAAGGCAGACGCCTTGTGTGTGTGCACAGGTCATTAACCTGTGACCTGTGATCTGTGACCTGTGACACGTGTTGACAAGACGTGGCTAGCAACATGTAGATGGACGGGTACCAAGGTAACAAGAAATGTGGAGAAACATGAGAGCAGCACAGATAAAAAGCAAGAGTGATATAAGTGATAGTGATATCACTTTGCTTCACTCCAAGAACTGGAGTTCAAGTGTTACATACTGAACCCAGCAGTTCTTCATTGAGGAGGATGTGCAAAGTCTTAGCTGTGCGCGATCCATGTAAGTGTTTGCGCAGGCATTGAAACCCTCCCCAGTTCCAAAGGGTGTGCAAAGTCCTAGCTGTGCGATCCATGTCATCGCTAGGGCGTGGAAAATGCGGATTCCAGGGTTGCAGTAATCGTCTCATTCATCCCTCCAGATCTGAAACTGTCACGTGGCGCCAAGTCAAGGACAAAAGTGTTTGCGCAGGCATTGAAACCCTCCCCACTTTAGTAGGGTGTGCAAACCTTCTAGCTGTGCGATCCATGTAAGTATTTGCACAGGCATTGAAAACCTACCCACTTGATCAAGGATCAGGAGAGCCCCTTCCGATATCGAGCACTGCAGCAGCTTGCTTTGTTAGCCGCCTTGTCTGGCTTTTCAAGCAGGGGTACAGCTTTTCAAAACCAAGCAGTGGTACAGCTTTCAAAACCAAGCAGGGGTACAGCTTTTCAAAACCAAGCACTGGTACAGCTTCTCAAGCAGTGGTACAGCTTTTCAAAACCAAGCACTGGTACAGCTTCTCAAGCAGTGGTACAGCTTTTCAAAACCAAGCAGTGGTACAGCTTTCCAAAACCAAGCAGTGGCACAGCTTTTCAAAACCAAGCAGTGGTACAGCTTTCAAAACCAAGCAGTGGTACAGCTTTTCAAAACCAAGCAGTGGTACAGCTTTCAAAACCAAGCAGTGGTACAGCTTTCAAAACCACGCAGACTTGGATCCAAAGGGAATCGGTAACACAAGGTAGACGCATGCATGCACGCAAGCGCACGCACGCACGCACACGCACGCATGCACGCACGCACACGCACGCACGCACGCACAAAATATATGTTGAACTATGAGAGTGTTACTGAATATTTTAATTGTACCTGCTTTACCTGCTTCTCCTTCCTGCAGGGAGGCGAATTTGAAGAAGCAGGCTTTGGGTCTCATCGAAGGCAACATGGAGCTCATCGATAGGGTTCAGGTAACACACTTTTCCTTTTTTTTGCGTCATCCTGCGATGGACTTCAGTTCAGCCCCACAGATTGACCACGGGAAATTTTGATCCTTATCCTTGCGTCATCCTGCATTAGACTTCAATTCAGCCCCACAGACTGAGTCTGGTTAAGTCTGACAGCAAGTATGAGAGTTGGGTGGGGGCACCTTGCGTACATTAGGGGGGTAGGGGGTTCTCACGCACGCTTACTTTGTTGGCTCTGTGATGGACTGAGGAAGGCATGTTATGATCTATCATGTTGGCAATAGAAAGGCAGGGGAGAATTTGTTTGTTTGCCGAAATTGGGCGTTACCATTTGCAAGTCCTACGCCATCATCATCACCGCTGAATCCTGTTTTTCAATTAATGGCTGAGTTGAACTTAGTATATAAATGGTGTTTGCATGTACAAAAGTATAGGGTTCCAGACATTAATCCACGAAGTCTGCGTAATGATCGATGGCAACAGCTGCAACAACAACTCTTTCAACAGATTCACACAAAGTCTGTGTAATGATCGATGGCAACAGCTGCAACAACAACTCTTTCGACAAATTCACACAAAGTCTGTGTAATGATTGTTAGCAACGGCTGCAACAACAACTCGACAGAAGTCACTCCTTACGTGTCACTTTTGTGATTTACCGTAAATCGTTGGATGCGATGCTTACTATCACCACGCCCTCTTTTTATTGTGTACATCATCCATATCAAGTTCACCGTTAACAGAGAGATAAGGATGGCATGGCCAGGATGGAGGTCACCAGACATATGGTCAATGCACTGTGCAGTCAGCACGGTTTGCATTGTTTCACAACTTCTAGGCAGCCCCATCTTAAACCTCCACTCTTGGGTAACCCCTCCTCCACCCTACAATTATGGGTAACCCTGATGCTGCTCTGGTTTCTTTTGAGTCAACTATGTTTGCACACTGTGAGCAACAAGGGTTTTGGTAGTGTGGTGCTCTCGAATAGGTTTGCAAGGAAGTGCACATGCAGCTCAGGAGCGGAGCTATGTAACAAAGGGAAGAACTCACTCTGATTGTCCATGCAACTGTCCCTGGGAGGGATTACACAGAGCAGGTTGAGAGGGTCGAGAGAGTTGTGAGAGTGATGGCACGGAGAGGGTTGGGAGGGATTACACAGAGAGGGCTTGATACTGCCAAGCAAGAGGTGAAGCATCTTTCGAAAGGCCTGAAAGCGTCGTGTGTTTCCTTACTGCATCTTGTTCATGCAGGTGGCGGAGAGAGGGCTTGATACTGCCAAGCAAGAGGTGAAGCATCTTTAAAAGGCGCGAAAGCGTCGTGTGTTTCCCTCCTGCATCGTGTTCATGCAGGTGGCGGAGAGAGGGCTTGACACTGCCAAGCAAGAGGTGAAGCATCTTTTGAAAGGCCTGAAAGCGTCGTGTGTTTCCCTCCTGCATCTTGTTCATGCAGGTGGCGGAAAGAGGGCTTGACACTACCAAGCAAGAGGTGAAGCATCTTTTTAAGGCCTGAAAGCGTCGTTTGTTTCCCTACTGCATCTTGCTCATGCAGGTGGCAGAAGAGAGGGCTTGATACTGCCAAACAAGAGGGGAAGCATCTTTTAAGCCTTAAAGCGTCGTTTGTTTCTCTACTGCATCTTGTTCACGCAGGTGGCAGAAGAGAGGGCTTGATACTGCCAAACAAGAGGGGAAGCATCTTTAAAAGGCGCGAAAGCGTCGTTTGTTTCCCTCCTGCGTCTTGTTCATGCAGGTGGCGGAGAGAGGGCTTGACACTGCCAAACAAGAGGTGGAACAACTGACGAAGGCGAGCAGCACTGCCCAGCAGGCCCTCAATAATGAGGTGAGCATGGCACTGAGCGTGCTGCATCCAGACACAGTCAATTTGACGCAGAAACACAGGCCCTCAATAATGAGGTGAGCATGGCACTGAGCGTGCTGCATCCAGACACAGTCAATTTGACGCAGAAACACAGGGGTTGGCGATGCCGGAGCAAAAAACAGTCAAATTGCTCTGCTGGCCCTCAATAATGAGGTGGGCGTGGCATTTAACGTGCTGCAATCAGACACTTGCAGCATAGAATTTGGTGAGCTCAGCACTTGCTACGTGAAGTTGAACGTGTCTCTGCAAAAGAACAATTGTTTTGCATCCAGAAATTTGGCACAGTGACGCAGGGGTCGGCACTACTCTACCACTCTGTGGCAGAACAAAAAAAACAACGAGTTTGCCTGTGAGCAAGGCAATGCTTAGCAAGCTCACAGTATTGAGAGCTGGCGTTCGTGACTCATTGCTGAGGCCGTTGCATTTAGACTTGTGGCATCGCAAGACCGTGGAAGGGGATAATAGTCCATAAATGTGTTCAGCTGTAGCATTAGACATGGAGGTGGCATTCAGACTATTCAGATCCAGCGCCCAGGCTGTGTGTTGAGACTTGTGCGCTTCAAAAGACCGTGCAAAGGGGAAGCAATAGCACAGGAGTCGGTGCCTCTGCAGTGGGTTAGAAGCATGGGCAGGTTGACGTGCAGGCCTTCAATCATGGGTTGAATGTGGCGATTATTGCACAAGTCAATTTGAACGGATCCAGATGTTGTGCTTAGTTTTACACTTTGCAGTGACGGTGATCTGACCTGACAGCAGAGAAAACGAATGGAGTCCTTTGGATAAAAAGAAAAAAAGGGATGTTTTGGCATTAAGGCCAGTCCCCACATCCAAGAATATGCAACCAGGCATTAAGGCACATCCGCGAGTGCAACCGCATCCACGAGCGTGCAAAAGTATGCAACCATGAGGAATCACACGTATGACCACCCCTGGCACTATCACACGTATGAGAGTGTGCAAAAGTATGCAACCATGAGGAATCACACGTATGACCACCCCTGGCACTATCACACGTATGGGAGTGTGCAAAAGTACGCAACCATAAGGAATCAAACGTATGACCACCCCTGGCACTATCACACGTATGGGAGTGTGCAAAAGTATACAACCATAAGAAATCACACGTATACCACCCTGGCACTATCACACGTATGGGAGTGTGCAAAAGTATGCAACCATGAGGAATCACACGTATGACCACCCACAACCACGAGTGTGCAAAAGTATGCAACTGTAAGGAATCACACGTATGACCACATATTCATGTGCAACCAGGAGTGTACATGCATGTGTGCGTTTGGGCCAAAAGTGAAGTCTAGTGTACGCTGGTGCTCATGGCTTAAAAAAAGACTCTTCACTGTGCTCGCACTTGCCAGGGCCTTGCAAATATTGACCATAGGGTGCTTGTTTGCTATGGCAGACCGCCCATTTTTGTTTGTGTTGGAGCAGGGGGACGCACTGGTGCGGACAGACACCTACTTGGTCTTGCCCCTGATAATGCTGGCATTAATTACTTTAACCAGGAAGTATTTTTTTGGCAGGTGGCCTTTCGTCTGTGTTGGAGGATGGGGATGCACCGATGCGGACAGACACCTACTTGGTCTTGCCCCTGATAATGCTGGCATTAATTACTTTAACCAGGAAGTATTTTTTTGGCAGGTGGCCCATTTCGTCTGTGTTGGAGGAGGGGGATGCACCGATGCGGACAGACACCTACTTGGTCTTGCCCCTTAAATTGTTGGCGCTTATTTTTCAGATCCCACCTTCATTAGATCTCGTAATGTTTTTGGCTCCTGTCGTAGGTGGCCCAGGCAAGCAGCAAAGCCTCATCGGCAGAAGCCAGGATATCTCAGCTGGAGCAAGAACTCTCTGCGGCTGAAAACGCAACCAGGTAACCAACGGTTTGGCTTTTTACAGGTAAAGGTTTGTACAAATTTCTCAATATAAATATAGTCAGTGGTCAAAGAGTCGAGGCAGATTGCGCATACAGCGTTCGCTTCACACCGATTCGTAACAGGTGAGGCATGGTGCAAAGAAGCATCTCCGAGATCATACATTGCTTCCAGGTAATGTTTGCGCTTGCTGGTCCTTACCTTGGGTCCTTACCTTGGTAGTGTAAAAAGTAGAGTCAATGGAAAAACTCCAGCAGTCTCTAAGGGTCATGCCTGCAGACCATGTATAGCCCAGCACGGCCGTTTACGTAAACATGCTTACACAGATATTGCTTCGTATTAACACGTAACTAACTGTCTTTCCTAATCAGACGCATGCGCTCAAAAAGCTTGCAACTGCTATGATTTCTATTATTCATGTGCGCGTAGGAATGTGTACCTCAGGCTCTCCACTGCTGAAACCATTTCATTACGTCATATTGTAAGCTGTAAATAGTTGGTGAACAAAACGCTTGTGTTTGCAAACACAGGGAAGTCCGCCTCCGGCTCACCACTGCCGAGACCATTGGGCCGCAGCAAACAGCAGAAGCAGACATGAAAGCCAAGGAGGCAATCCGTCAGCTTGAGGCCGCTAACGTCAGAGCTGCTGTGCTGCAAAAGGTAATTTTGAGCAGAACAAGATATGAAGTTGATGGTAGAGTGACAGCCATAAAATAATATTCCAGGAAATGAATGCATCAGCTTGAGGCAATCGATGCCGGAGCAGCTGCGCTGCATGAGGTAAATGACCGGTATGTGAGTAATCATCGTCGTAATTTATGCCAGAGCAGCTGCGCTGCATGAGGTAAATGACCGGTATGTGAGTGATAATAGTGTATGTGAGTAATCATAGTGTATGTGAGTAATTATAGTGTATGTGAGTATAGTGTATGTGAGTAATCATAGTGTATGTGAGTAGTCATAGTGTATGTGAGTAATTATAGTGTATGTGAGTGATCATCTTCGTGCACACAGGCAGCAGCCACGGAGGAAATCCAGTTAGCTCCTGCGTTGGTGTATGTGAGTTATCATAGTGTATGTGAGTAATCATAGTGTATGTGTGATCATAGTGTGTGTATAGTGTATGTGAGTAACCATAGAGTGTGTGTATAGTGTATGTGAGTAACCATAGAGTGTGTGTATAGTGTATGTGAGTAATCATAGTGTATGTGTGATCATAGTGTGTGTGTATCATAGTCGTAATTGGTGTCAGAGCAGCTACGCCGCAAAAGAACCATATTGACATATTCAGAGATACACTACGTTGGGCACACTGTTAATTTGGTTATGGCTGTCAATGAGCAAATAGGAATTGTGGAATGGTATACTTTTACACTTCGGTATCAGCTTGCAATTGTCTTGATCCCACCGGTTCATTGGTTACCTTTTGTGTTGAAGACAATGACGGTGTCTGCACCTTGAGTACCTCCTTTTCATAGAGTGAGAGGAATGGTGTCACTGCCTGCAAACGTTTTCTTTCCTCTTTACAAACAGAGTTTACGGAGTTTACAGATTAAGCCACCAGTCAAAACGTGCGACTTCTGGGCTGCGTATGTAAAACATGTAAAAAGTCTTGATAATTGTCGTTGTAGCATCATGAAACCCCTGGCTGCCCCTACACAGTTTACAGATAAAGCCATCAGTCAAAACGGGAATCTCTTTCACTTTTAAATACGTTACTGTGATGATAGTGTCAGCAATATTGTGATATAACGGAATTGGTCACAATAATGATGCATGCTATCAAAATCACCTTGTGTGTGTACCACAGCGTAAAAACCACTGATGCACACACATGCTCACACACGCACGCACGCACGCACACATTCTCACACTCACACACACACACACACACACACACATATATACACACACACTCACACGCACAGGACCTGACCCAGCAGCAGGTCCACAGCAGGCAGCTTGAGGCCAGCCTCCTGGAGAGCCACAAAGCCTCCACACAGTCCCTTGCGGCACTCACTACCGCCACGGTGGAGCACACAGCGCTGCATGCTCAGATCACTGACCTACGCGTCAAGGTGGGTGGGTGCGTGCGTGCGTGTGTGTGTGTTGTGTGTGAAAATGTATGTGTGTGTACGCATGTGTTTGTGCTTTGCATGTTTGTGTGCGTGTTTGTTTGAGTATGGTGGTGTGGATGTAGGTATAGATGTCTACAGCACCTCATATCACCATCCCCTGTGTAAGGGTGGGTTGGCTTAGGTGGATGTGTACCCACAACCACTATCTCTCAGAGCTCGCATGCTCAGGACTCTGTCATGTATGTCCATGCCATCAGGGTTAGGGTTAAACCCTGAGCGGCGATCATGGCTATTGTGCTCAATACGCTCCACAGCTGCTCAGATCACTGGTCCACAAGTCCAGATTTAAAATATATTGAATGTTTGTCAACGGTGGTGCACGCAACCTGAGCAAGCTCCACCCATGATCTGTCCTAAACATCCTCATGTCGTCCACGCTTCACCCCTCTTCTCCTTTGCATGCTGTAACGATCTACAGATGTTTCAGTTTGTACAAATCTCTGCAGCATTGGGCCGCAACTAAAAAGTTCTCACATGCCATGATCCCCGTCCTCTCTTCTCCTTTGCATGCTGTAACGATCTACAGATGTTTCAGTTTGTACAGATCTCTGCAGCATTGGCCGCAACTAAAAAGTTCTCACATGCCATGATCCCCGTCCTCTCTTCTCCTTTGCATGCTGTAACGATCTATAGATGTTTCAGTTTGTACAGATCTCTGCAGCATTGGGCCGCAACTAAAAAGTTCTCACATGCCATGATCCCCTTCTTCTCTTCTCCTTTGCATGCTGTAACGATCTACAGATGTTTCAGTTTGTACAGATCTCTGCAGCATTGGGCTGCAACTAAGAAGTTCTCACATGCCATGATCCCCGTCCTCTCTTCTCCTTTGCATGCTGTAACGATCTACAGATGTTTCAGTTTGTACCGATCTCTGCAGCATTGGCCGCAACTAAAAAGTTCTCACATGCCATGGTCCCCGTCCTCTCTTCTCTTTGCATGCTTGAGCTGCGTTGGTACAAAGCTCATGTTTAGGGTTGGCCAGAACCAAATATATACGATTTATGTACGGTAATTTTGGCAGGGAAATCACCAAATACACGATCATATACGGTGCATATATGCGGTTCTGGTTAATCCTACTCATGTTGTTCAGACCTCTGCAGCGTTGGGCCGTTGCAAGGACAAGCCCTTGCATGAATTTTTTTTTCGTCTTCTTTCCATCCTCCTTTCTTATTTGCCCTTCTAAATTTGCCCTGTTTGCTTTGTAGTTGGCTGAGCGCGATGCGCAGCTGCAGGCCCTTGAAAAGGACATGAAGCAGACACAGCTAGCCCTAGTGGCACAAGGAAGACACGCAGTGACGGACAGAGGTCATCATGGGTATGCTCTGATGCCGCCCCCCACGGCATCGTCAAGCCCTCAGCTGGTTCAACAACAGGTGTGCGAGTCGTGTGTGCATGGGTGTGAGTGTGGGTGAGTGCATTTCGTGTGCATGGGTTAAGGTGTGGCTGCGAGTGTGGGTTTGGGCGTGTGCATAGTTGTGGATGTGGGTGTAGGTGTGGGTGTGAGTGTGGGTGAGTGTAGTTCGTGTGCAGGGGTTTAGGTGTGGCTGCGGGTGTGGGTGTGGGCGTGTGCACGGGTGCGGATGTGGGTGTGGGTGTGGGTGTGAGTGTGAGCCTGGGTGTGAATGTGGGTGAGCGTTTGGGTATGGGTATGTTGCGGGTGTGGATGTACGCAGTTTTAAGTACAGCTGCACTGTGCTCCAGTGTGTGGCCATTTTGTCTTTGTAAAGGTAATCCAACAGTTAACAGCGTTGCTGTGAACCCAGCATTATCCATGCATAGCTGCCACATCCTATATAACGTTCCCCCTATCTGGCTCCCTGATCTCACCTTTACTTGCATATTGAGCTCCCTGATCACACCTTAACTTGCATATTGAACTAAATGCTGGATGATAAACACACTGTTGGATGATAAACACAACTCAATGCTGGATGATAAACACAATGTTGGATAAACACAACTCAACTCAATGTTGGATCATAAACTCAATGTTGGATGATAAACACAACTCAACCTTTATGTTGGATGTTAAACTCAACTCAATGTTGGATGATAAACACAATCCAACTCAATGTTGGATGATAAACACAATCCAACTCAATGTTGGATGATAAACACACGCTCATACGCTTATGCATTAACTGCATTCTCCCTGTGGATCTCTTTGCTTACAACCTACAACTCACGTATGAGCATGGCATTAGGGTTACACTTGTGAGGGGTACGGCACTATCATGACATCATTATGTAAGAGGCATTATTAGTACCCATACAAGCACACAGCGTCACCGTGATCTTACTTACGCTCGTGCATGCTGAAACGACCAGGCACGTACGCGGTTTTGGTCGTCTCATGTTGTTACAACACATGCTTACAACAGATCAGATGAAGGAAAGCACTCATCTCGATTAATGCTCACATCTAGGGCTGGCCAGGACTATATACATTTTAAGTATAATTACACCGTATACGACCGTTTATTTGGTGATTTCCCTGCCAAAAGTCCCGTCCACACACCGTATATATAATTCTGGCCAGCCCTTCTTACAACAGATCAGATGGTGGAAAGCACCCATCTCAAAATAATCTCTGGATTTACCGTAAGTTTGCCCAAAAGAATTGCACAGCAACACCTTCTGGATATTTTGTTAAGGCCAACGTAAACTACTAACCTTGTCAACCATCTCGTACTTTCTGTCCCTTGATGCAAATGTGCACATAGCTGCTGCCTCTCTCTCTCTCAATCTCTCTCTCTCTCACTCTCTCTCTCTCTCTCTCTCACTCTCTCTCTCTCTCTCTCTCTCTCTCTCTCTCTGTCTCTCTCTCTCTCTCTCTCTCTCTCTCTCTCTCTCTCTCTCTCTCTCTCTCTTACACACGCACCCTCACCCCCCCACATACACACACACACACTCACACACCGTGACACACACCCTCACACGCACACAGGGAGTTGCAGCTCGACGTAACAATTTGGAGACCACTTCACCTCCACCAGTCCTCGAAAACTCAACCCCCCGCAGCACGGGCCTTAAACCTGCTCCCAAGTCAGGCAGCAGCATCCCACCTGGCCCCACAGAGTCCACACAGGAAAGCAGCGTCAAGGGGGCAGGTCCTCAAGAGGTCATCTCAAAAAGGATAGGAGGAGAAGGGGGTGGGGTCGGTCAAGGTGTAAGGGGTAGCATAAGAGGTGATCATGCAGGGAGGCTTTCAGATGGTCAGGTGGAGGGGGGGAGCCCTAGTGCAGGCTCTCAGGCTTCACGGCTGAGGAAGCGGTGGACAGACAACACGCATGCTGCAGGCTCCTTGAACGCCCGCACTGCTGGTGGGTCGTGGCTCATGGGTGCTGTTATGGTTGTGACTGAGGCAAGTGCCAGTTGGTGGGTCGTGACTCATGGGTGCTCTTATTGTTGTGGCTGAGACAAGTGCTGATTGGCGGGTCGTGGCTCATGGATGCTGTTATTGTTGTGACTGAGCCAAGTGCTGATTGAGAAATTCAGTTGGGACAGGGCATTCGCATTAGGCATTGAGCAGGGAGAACTGCAATGTCAGGCCTGTACGCTGCTGGTATGGTAGACGCCCCTGTTCCTGTGTTGCTGTAGCTGCTTGGAGCACTTACAATAGCTACGTTCATGCATGCATGCTGCGTGCTGGTGATCATTAGATCTATGATGCATGCTGGTGATCATCAGATCTATGCATGCATGCTGCGTGCTGGTGATCATCAGATCTATGCATGCATGCTGCGTGCTGGTGATCATCAGATCTATGCATGCATGCTGCGTGCTGGTGATCATCAGATCTATGCATGCACTGCTGCGTGCTGGTAATCATCAGATCTATGCATGCATGCTACGTGCTGGTGATCATGAGATATATGACGCTGGTTGCTCGTAAGCTGTCGTTTAATGCCAACTGTAAGTACTGCCACTTGTAGTAAGCACGGTCTGCAATTGCGTGACCTGCCGCAGACACTGTTCAAACATATGCACACACGCAGCCGTCACACATTCATGTACACTTACGTGCATCTACTACTCGACCGCAAACGCACAAATACACAAACACGTGCACGCACACACACGCACACAAACACGCCCGCACACACAAATAAACACGCATACACGCACGCACACACATAAAATACACACGTACACACATACATACGTATACACACAGAGAGCTCCAGGCCACACGCCGCTCGCACCAGCAGCGGTAGCAGCCTCACCTTAGGAGGAGGTGCTGCCTCTGCACAGGGCTCATCACTGGAAGCTCTAGACAGTCCACACGCTGGTGTGAGTGCTGCCCATAAACCATACACAGAGGAGCAGCAGCAGCAGCGGCAGCGGCTGACCTTGAGGAAGCAGCAAAGGCAGCAGTTGCAGCAGCAGCAGCAGCAACAGCAGGTGGGTGTGCACTGCTCACAGTATGCATGCCACCCACAAACCGCACAACCTACACACACACATGCACACACACACACACACACAAACAAACATACGCGATATATAGACATACATACACACCTGTTAACATACAAACGTACACAAATTCACACAGGAGCACCTTCTGCAAGAGCAGCAGGGACAGCGGCAGTTGCTGGACCAGCAGCAAGAGCAGCAGCAGCAAGCGCTTTTAGCAGAACAGCAGCAGGTATAAGATGTTTCGCACACACAAACACGCACACGCATGCGCACACACAAAAGCGCAAACACATGCATACACACACATATTCACACACAAAAACACATATACAAACACGCACACACACACGCACACACATACACACACGCACACACACGCAAGCACGCAAACACACACTCACACGCACACGTACGTGCACACACACAGATGTCCGCGAGGGGCCAAGCGTTGTTTGGTCAGGATGATTCAGAGGCGCCCTCGACGCCCCACTCCGACAAATGTGTGGACTGCAACTTCCCTACCGAGAGCAGCGCTGCAGAGTCCAGTGGCAGCCACAGCAACAGCGGTAGCAACGCCCGCGCCCACCTCTATACCGGAACAGAAGGAGGGGGCATGGACGCATCAGGGTCCTCCACTCACCACTCTCCTCGTCAGGGGGAAGAAGCAGCGTCACCCACCCTACACCACGGTCCTTCGCAGGGGCTAGACATTGTGGCCGTGCCCTCACGCTCTCCCTCCCCCCCCGCATCTCCTGGTGGCTCATCTCAGCTGTTGTTGCCTTGGCCACCTGGTAAGACAGAGCAGCGGGGGCAGCAGCACATCCTCCAGGAGCCTGTGGCACAGAAACCGCCGCAGCAGCTGCAGCAGCTAGCATCAGAGCAGCAGGAGCTTCAGACTCAGGACAGGCATCAACAACAGCAGCAGCGACAGCAGCAGCATAAGCTTCAGGCTCAGGACGGGCATCAACAACAGCAGCAGCGACAGCAGCAGCAGCAGCAGCAGCAGCAGAAGCTTCAGGCTCAGGACGGGCATCAACAACAGCAGCAGCGACAGCAGCAACAGCAGCAGCAGAAGCTTCAGGCTCAGGACGGGCATCAACGACAGCAGCAGCAGCAGCAGAAGGTACCAGAGCTTGACCAGAAGTATTCACACATACCTCCACCGCGTGCGCACGCAGCAGCCAGTAGCACGCATGCACTGCCACCAGCACAAGCCCACTCCCCCTTATCAAGCCCACACAGCACACCCACTACTCCTCCCTCACCGAGCATCCCTGAGCCCTCTAATCCGCAAGCACTGCCTCCACACCAGGCCTCCACAGCCACATCCGCTTCGAGCAGCACCATTGACGCATGGCGCTCCAGTCCCTCTCCCACCAGCAAACACGTTTCACTGCCAATGCCAATGCATTCCCTGCACCATCACCACAACCAGCAGCAGCAACAGCAGCAGCAGCACTCGCACCTGCAGCACTCACACCAACGACTCCCGCAGCAGCAACAGCAGCAGCAGCAGCAGCACTCACATCAACGACTCCCGCAGCAGCAGCAGCAGCAGCAGCGGCAGCCGCAGCAGCACCTGCTCCTGCAGCAATCGTCACAGCAGCAGCAGCAACAGCAGCCCAGCCATGGAGACGACCATGTTGTGACTGAGCGGGAAGTCCAGCTGCAACAGCGGCAGAGGCTGACTTTGAGAAGGCAGCTGCGGCAACAGAGGCAGTCAGATCAGGGAGGGGGGCAGCTAGACGGCACGGTAGAATCCCCACCGGCAATTAAACAGCAGCAGCAGCAGCAGCAGCAGCAAGCCGAGTCTAGGCAGCAAGCATATGATGTGGGGCAAGAGGAGGGGCAGCTGGAGAGCAGTGTGCGATCCCCACAAGCACAATATAAGCAGCAGCAGCAGCAGCAAGTGGAGCCTGGGCAGCAAGGACATACTGTAGGGCAGGAGGGGGAGCAGTTGGGGAGCGGTGTACAATCTCCACAAGGGCAAACAATTGTGGCACAACAAATGATGTCACCGCCATCCCCACAGAGGCAGCAGCAGCAGCAGCCAGATCAGCAACACCAGCAGCAACACCACCAGCAGGCTCTTACAACGCCGACGAAAAACCAACACCATCAACACCACAGCCAACAACAGCAGCAACAACAGCAGCAGCAGCAGCAGCCAGATCACCAACACCAGCAGCAGGCTTTAGCAACGCCAACGAAAAACCAACACCACCAACACCACAACCAGCAGCAGCAGCAGCAGCAGCAGCAGGGCGTTTTATCAGCAGCACCTCAGCACCTCACGCTCACGGCCCACAACAACCAGGAGGAGCAGCTGCAGCAGTCAGAGCTCTCCCTGCAGCAATTGAGGTCATGCATTGGGCAGGAGCAGCTGCAGCAGCTGCTCAAGCACAGCCTGGGCGCAAGTAATGGTAAGATTGTGCGGACTCGCGTCAATGGCTGTATTTCAGCGGCACGACTTTCCAGTTGTTTGCACACAATGTTATGTCAGCCATCGTTACATGCCACTGCTTGAACCACTGCTGTTGTTCCACATATTGTAACGTCAGCCATCGTTACATACCACTGCTTGAACCAGGGGTGTTTTTACATCATTCTGGTTGTTACATCATGTGTCGTTACATCATTATAGTCGTGTTGTTACATCATTCTAGTCGTGTTGTTACATCATTCTGGTTGTTACATCATGTGTCGTTACATCATTCTAGTCGTGTTGTTACATCATTTTAGTCGTGTTGTCACATCATGTGTTGTTACATCATTCTAATCGTGTTGTTACATCATTCTGTTGTTACATCATGTGTTGTTACATCATTCTGGTCGTGTTGTTACATCATTCTGGTTGATCTACATAACTCTGGTTGATTTACATCATTCTGGTCATGTTGTTACATCATTCTGGTTGTTCCCGCACATTGTTACATCATTTCGTTGTCACAACGGCTGCTTACGCGCAGCCTAGGTATGAGTAACAGTCAAAGCGCGTACTCTTTCTGCTCGTATTGATCTAGGGGTGCCATGCATTGTGACTGCAGCAACTGCAAAATGCGCGTGGTTTGGCAGAGCTTGGCAGAATTGCAGAAAGGTTGCGCGATCACAGTCGTTGACTTGTGCTTCATTCCCTGACATATGTTCAGCACCCAAACCCGTCCTTTTTGTTACAACAGCATTGCTTTGGGAGCTGCACGCTATAGAAGTTTAGTAGCTTCTCAGGCGCAGTTCCAACAGAATCGATGGTGAGGTTAGGGTTAACTTAGGGCTTTAAACCCTAAAGCCTACAATCTATAGCACATTGTATACTTGGGTGGCCATACATTTTGACACCACAGCTGTCACAGCGCAGCCTGCAGCCTGCTTCTGTATTTTATATTCCAGCTGGTCTCTGGCGACTGTACATGTTTCTGTTTCACGATTTGGGCTGACCTTCAGCTTCAGGGGCTGCACGTGTTAGAATAAAAAAGCATAAGTAAAAGTAAACGTAAACGATTTTGGCTGACCTTCAGGGGCCGCACGTGTTGAAATTAAAATCAAAAAGCATTAGTAAAAGTGCAAGGCGCCGACAAGCATCAGCTGTTTTTGTTGCCAAAGTCGGCCGTGCTCACACTAGCCAGATCTCTACAGAAAATGGTGCATTTATTTCGAGAGAATGCGCTGCACGCCTTCGAAATTCAAAAAGTAAAGGCTGACAAGGATAGAGAATAGAGAGCGCATTTCGCCATCTTTTACACAGGTTGAATCACGTACACACATACACATGCGCGCGCACACACACACACACACACACACACACGCGCGCACACACACACATACACACGCATATACACACACATACACGCCCGCAGATGGTGGACCTGCTATCCTGCAAAACCAGCCTCACTTCTTCCTTCCCCCTGTCGTTATATCTCTACCCCCGGACGCCTCTCACTCCCTGGCACAAAGCCAGGAGACTCTGCTGTTGGATGGGTCCGAACCACAGCAGCATGGGCACCCACAAAACGAACACTCCCAGCTGCTAGGCCAGTGGCAGCAACATCGTGGTCCAGACCAACCCCAACGTCAACAACCAGGGCACCATCTGCACGCGCAGCTGTCAGAGGGGCAACTGCATCAGCACAGTCAGCAGCAGCAGCAGCAGCAGCAGCAGCAACCCTGGTTAGGCCTGCTCCGTTTCAGTGGCGAGCAGGTGCAGCAATTGCATCAGCAGCAGCACGCGGCGCACCCACAGGAGCTCACAAATCATGCAGGACTACCACATGCCCATGGCCAACTGGCAGGCGTGTCAGATCACAGCAGAGGAGAGGGCCAGACACACACGGCAGAGCATGCAGCAGCGCGTGGGCAGGGCAGTGGGGAGCGTGGCAGTGGGAGGCAGCAGCTGGAGCAACAGCAACAGCAGCAGCAGCAGCAGCGCATCCAACCACACTCCCATGAATTGCAAGCTCTGCAGCAGCAGCTACGGCAGCTGCAAGAGGAGAGGCATGCTTGGGGGGAGCAGCAGCAGCAGCAGCAGGCTCAGAGGCCAGTGCCCTTGCAAGATGCTCAGCAGCAGCAGGCTCATCCACCGCTGCGCTCCCAGCTCTCTTTGCAACAGGAACAGCAGCAGCAGCAGCAGCAGCATGTTATGCACGCACAGCAACAACAAGAGCAGCAGCAGCAGCAGCATGTTACGTACGCACAGCAACAACAAGAGCAGCAGCAGCGGCAGCAGCAGGACCATCAACATGTACTCGTTCCGCAGCTCACAACTGACTCACATCCGCCCCCAGCCCCGTCAAAACTCCCAGGGCCCCCTCCAGCCCCAACTCCGTACACATCGCAGCCACCGGACGATAGCAAATCACACACACAGCAAGACAGGTATCCTTCACACGACCTCCCACTCCAAGGTAGCCATGGCCCAGCACGCCCACCATCCCACCACCACGCCACACCTCATAGCCGCATCCCTACATTCCCAGGGAACAGCACCAATCCTCACACCATCAACGCACCCACCATACCTCACACTACGAACGAGAACGAGCACATCAAGCCTCACGCAGCCCACATCTCTACCCAGAACAGCAGCGACTCACGCGCAATTGACACCCCAGCTCCTGGCACCACACACAGCCCTCCTATTCACTCCACACATAGCCTTCCTTTCAACATGTCAAGCGGTTCCTCCACACACACGGCGGATGGTCCCCCTCCACCCACCACCTCCTCGCATCCTCCACCAACCACCTCCTCCCTTCACCCATCCACACGCCCCCCACCTGCCAGCCACGCCATTTCACCCACCCACCTCACCTCTCACACCTCCCCAAGTGCTGCAGCATCTGTGAGCAGCAGTGACAGCAGAACTGACCCTAACGTCATAGACGACGCTACTTCCTCTCTTGCTGCTGCTGCTGCTCCTACCCCTGCTCGTGCTCCTGCTGATGCTGCTCCTGCTGCTACACCAAAATCTGCTGAGGCTGCTGCTGCTGCTACACCACACTCTGCTGAAGCTGCTGCTACACCATTCCCTGCTGAAGCTGCTGCTGCAACTGCTGCTGCTGCTCCAGCTGCGTTTCCCTCAGGAGAAGCCCGCCCTGCCCCCTCTGCTGCTGCCCCTGCTGCTGGCCTACAGGTGGCCCTCCCTTCGGCACACCCTGGCAATGAAGACGGCCTACAGGTGGCCCTCCCTTCAGCACACCCTGGCAATGAGGACGGCCTACAGGTGGCCCTCCCTTCAGCACACCCTGGCAATGAGGACGGCCTACAGGTGGCCCTCCCTTCAGCACACCCTGGCAATGAAGACGGCCTACAGGTGGCCCTCCCTTCAGCACACCCTGGCAATGAGGACGGCCTACAGGTGGCCCTCCCTCCAGCACACCCTGGCAATGAAGACAGTGCAGGCAGCACCCCCCGCCTCGTGGTGTCTCATCCTGGCACGAGAGGCGCAGCACCTCCACACGCTATCATGCAAAGCGGCACAAGTGCAGCAGGAACAGCAGCAGCAGCAGCAGCAGAAGCAGCAGCTTCACACGCACCCACAGGGAGCGGCGCGAGTGTAGCAGAAGCAGCAGCTTCACACGCACCCACAGCGAGCGGCGCGAGTGTAGCAGGAGCAGCAGCTTCACACGCACCCACAGCGAGCGGCGCGAGTGTAGCAGGAGCAGCAGCAGCAGCAGCACCACCACATGCAGAAGCATCCAACCAGCCAGTGACACTGTTTCCACCACCACCAGCAGCAGCATCAAGCCCACAGAAGGCCCTTGCCCCCCTGCCCCAACTAATGTCACTGGCTCCAGCGACAGTAGCAGCAGCATCAGCATCGGCAGCAGCAGCAGCAGCAGCATTTGATCCTACCCCTCCTCAGCATCCCCTGCCCGTAAAAGAGGACCAAACAGCGGGTGCGCCCCTTTTGCCTGATGCTGCAAGCCACCGCTCCTCTCCCTCACCAGACCACCACCCGCCCGCCCAAGCTGCAGGTGCGCTGTGTATATGTGTGTGGGTGGGTGGGTGCTCGTGTGTGTGTGTTTTGTGCATCAATGCTGCTCAACCCTCTACGTGTGTTGCCCCTTCACTTTCAAGGAATGGTGCTGCCCACTCTCCCTCCTTTCACATTTGCTTATACAAATCAATCAAATCATGTCAGCTTGATGACGCCCTCTTGGTGCTCATGCCTATCCCTTATATGATGCTCAATCTTTTCCATTTACGTAGTGCAGGAAATCAACCTTGCATCGTTTTGCTCCCATTTTGTAGACAACGTTGCCACTTGCATCGTTATGCTCCCATTTTGTAGACAACTTTGCCACACTGTACCACTGCCGCTATATTGATGCACAGCGCTGCAGCAAGCAGTCCATCATCACTGCTCATCTTCCTCTATTGCAGC
>Ga0307951_1000419_pt1 | contig 24083 bp, 18 predicted proteins | sample OrgLakmetagen374_FD_201842 | JGI IMG/M metagenome (GOLD analysis project Ga0307951, IMG submission 201842) | Saline water microbial communities from Organic Lake, Antarctica - #374 | ecosystem: Environmental > Aquatic > Non-marine Saline and Alkaline > Saline | place: Antarctica: Organic Lake... | reverse complement strand
TCAGTAACATGAGCTTACATTCAGGGCGCTTTTACCAGACTTTTTGTCAAACCAAGACGACTTTACCTGCGTATCAACTATGACGGTAACCCGATATTTTAAAAAGGTGAATCGGGGTGGTTGCTGATTAGGTGAAGCGTTGATAGTGACGCTGGTGCAATTTATTGAAGGCCGGATGACGGTGTGGTGATATTAAACGAAATCCTGCACTGGCGCAGTGCCATTAAACGATTACTATAATCCTTCGTTAAAAGGAGTTTGACATGTCAAAGGGGCATTCGTTACAAGACCCTTTCCTCAATGCACTGCGGAAAGAACGTATTCCGGTATCCATCTTTCTTGTGAACGGCATCAAGCTGCAAGGGCAGATTGAAAGCTTCGACCAGTTCGTCATTTTGCTGAAGAACACTGTGAGCCAGATGGTATACAAACATGCCATCTCTACTGTGGTGCCAGCACGTAATGTTAAAATCCCTCATGAGAGCGAAGAAGTCACCATCGAGTGACCTAGCCATCGTGCAGGCAAGCCCGGGTTGATCTAGGTAGCGGAGAGTCTGATTGTTTTTTGAACGTGTCGAAGGCGGGGACCATGCTGTATTGGTCCACGTCAATTTCCCTGAATCTGTTAATCGGGAAGACCCTCAGGAATTTGAAGAGCTGGTCTCATCTGCTGGCGCCACAGCGGCAGCTACGCTTGGTGGGTCACGGTCGGCGCCGCATCCCAAGTACTTTGTCGGGTCCGGTAAACTTGAAGAGATCAAGGCCGCGGTGCAGGCTACCGGCGCCGATGTTGTCCTGTTCAACCACAGCTTGTCACCCTCCCAGGAACGTAACGTCGAACGAGCGGTAGAATGCAGGGTATTAGACCGAACCGGTCTGATTCTCGATATTTTTGCTCAGCGAGCGCGAACACATGAGGGAAAGCTGCAGGTAGAGCTTGCTCAATTGGACTACCAAAGTACCCGACTGGTACGTGGTTGGACACACCTTGAACGCCAGAAAGGCGGTATCGGGTTGCGCGGTCCCGGTGAAACCCAGTTGGAGACTGACCGGCGGTTGCTGCAGGTTCGTATCAGTACCATCCACCGTCGTCTGCAAAAGGTCGAGAAACAACGCGATCAGGGTCGGCGTGCTCGCACTCGTTCAGATACACCCACGATATCCCTGGTCGGGTACACCAATGCGGGAAAGTCTACGCTGTTCAATGCTCTGACCCGGGCAGAGGTCTATGCGGCCGATCAGCTGTTTGCCACACTGGATCCAACCCTGCGTCGGCTGAGTATTCCGGACATGGGGGTTGTGGTTTTGGCTGACACGGTCGGTTTCATTCGTCATTTGCCGCATAAACTGGTACAAGCCTTTAAAGCGACGTTGCAGGAAACCGCCGATGCGGATTTGCTGCTCCATGTGGTTGACAGTGCCGATGAAGACCGGATCGAGAATATGGAGCAGGTTGAGCTTGTTTTGGACGAAATCGGCTCACTGGACCTGCCAAGACTTGAAATATTCAATAAGATAGATTTGCTCGATGACTTCGTGCCGGCCATAGAGCGCAATGATCAGGGGCGGCCGACACGAGTCTGGGTCTCGGCACAGACCGGACAGGGCCTGGCTCTGATTCAGCAGGCGATCGCAGAATGTCTGGGCGATGAGATTATTGCACGTAAAGTAAGCCTCAAGCCGGACGAATCGGCTTTAAGGGCTGCACTCTATCAGTACAATGCGGTACTGTCTGAGGATTACGATGCCGATGGGCTGTCTTTGCTGGATATCCGAATCCAGAAGAAAGACCTGAGGCAGTTGCTCAAGAAAAACGGGCTGGATGAAGATCGGTTCGATGTGAGCGAACCCAAGGAATTTTTTGAACTGTGATCGGCCTTGTTTCACCTGACAATGCCTGTCAGCCCAAACCTTTACCATTTGAAAACGGAGATGACCATGGCGTGGAATGAACCACCAAATGGCAATAACAATAACGATCAGGATCCCTGGGGGAACAAGCGCCGTAAGGGCAACGATGGTCCTCCTGACCTTGATGAAATTTTCAAGCAAGTCACCGAAAAACTGAACAAGTGGCTCGGTGGCGTCAAGAACAAGGGCGGTGGTGGTTCCGGAGGCTCAGGCGCAAGCATGGCTGCCATCTTTGGGCTCTTGCTGGTGGCGTTCGTAGCCTACTCTGCATATGACTCGATCTATACTGTCGATGAATCTGAGCGTGCCGTCATTTTACGTTTGGGTGAATTCAGCAGTGTTCAGTTGCCTGGCCTGCACTTCAAAGTTCCGTTTATCGATCAGATTGATCAGAAAGTAAACGTGACCGAGGTGCGCAGTTGGCGACTTGTGGACAGCATGCTGACCGGTGACGAGAACATCGTATCCGTAACCATGACTGTTGAATATCGGGCTGCCGATGCAGCGAAATTCGCACTTAACGTCCAGCAACCGGAAACCAGTCTGGCAAACGCGGCTGAATCGGCACTGCGGCACGTCATTGGTTCTGCAACGCTGCAGCAAGCGCTGACAGTTGGTCGTGATCAGATTCAGGTGTCGGTGCGTGATCGTCTGCAAAGTTACCTGAATACCTACGATGTAGGCATTGAGCTGGCCCAGTTGAACATCAACGATACCTCGCCACCACAACAGGTGCAGGCAGCCTTCGATGATGTGATTACCGCACGTGAAGACCAGCAGCGCCTGATTAACGAAGCGCTGTCTTATTCCAACCAGATTTTGCCTCAGGCACAAGGCCAGGCACGTCGTCAGTTGGAGGAAGCGCAGGCTTATCGAGAGCAGGTCGTTGCCAACGCGACGGGTGAAGCAGATCGCTTCTCCAATATTCTATCCGCTTACAATGATGCTCCGGAAGTGACTCGTGAACGCTTGTATCTGGAATCAATTTCGCGCATCTATCAGAATTCAAGCAAAGTGCTGGTCGATGTCGAAGGTGGTAACAATATGTTGTATCTGCCGCTGGATCAGTTAAGGCGCAATGCGACCGGAAGTGTTGGCGGTAACATAAGCGGCAATACCCCTAGTCAGGGCCAGCTGAGCGCTACTTCGCCGGCTAGCTCTAATCTCAATAACTTGTCGAACAACGATGTGCGCAATCTAACTGATCAGATTTTGCGTGAAATCGATCGTCGACGCGGAAACTGAGGAGCAAAATGATGAGTAACCGTAATATTGTTCTGCTCGCTGTGCTTGCTCTGGTCGTTTTTGTAGGGTTGCAAAGCGTCTATGTGGTCACAGAAAAGCAACGTGCCATCAAACTGCGTTTTGGTGAAGTAGTAGCGGCCGATGTAGCGCCTGGGCTGCAGTTTAAAGTGCCGTTCATTGAGAATGTGCGCAAATTTGATGCTCGTCTGATCACACTGGACAGTGATGCGGAGCGGTTCATTACCAGTGAGCAAAAAGGTTTGGAAGTTGATGCTTACGTTCAATGGCAAATCAACGATGTACGCCAGTTCTATACAGCGACCAGTGGTGGTGATTTCTTCCGTGCCAATACCATTCTTGCCAACCGCGTAAACTCTGCGCTGCGCGATGCATTTGGCCGTCGTACCTTGCGTGAAGTCGTGTCGGGGCGAACGGAAGATGAGCCACTATCAACCGGTACCGAGATCGAGGATGAAGGTGAGCGGGATCGACTGTTGCGAGAAGTAACCGCCGACGTTGACGGTTTCGCGCGCAGTGGTTTGGGAATTCGGGTGATCGATATCCGGGTGAAGGCTATTGACCTGCCTCAGGAAGTGTCTGCTGATGTATTTAGCCGGATGCGCTCTGACCGTGAGCAGGAAGCCCGTTTGTTCCGTTCTAACGGTGAGCGAGAAGCAGAAGAAATTCGTGCCTCGGCAGATCGGCAGCAAACCGTGATTCAGGCCAATGCCTTTCGTGAAGCAGAGCAGATTCGGGGTGAAGGTGATGCCCAGGCGTCCCGTGTCTATTCTACTGCCTATGGTGAAGATGCCGAGTTCTATGCTTTCTATCGCAGCCTTCGGGCCTATGAAGACAGTTTTGGCAACGGCGGCGACATCATGTTACTGGAGCCTGATAGTGACTTCTTCCGCTACCTGAGATCCCAGACCGGAGAATAACCCTTTTGCCCTGGCTATCGACAGGAAAGGCTGGCGCCTTTCCTTACCAGTCAGGCAAATAGTTAAAAAAAGGGTTGGGGGCAGCGCGCTCCAAGTGTAGAATCTGTAAACCGGGCCATGCGCCCGGTTTTTTTGTGTCTGGCGTTGGCTGAATTCTGGTTTGGACCCCCGTTATCATGGGGTTACAGAGCCAAGGCGGCGGCAGGTTAAACCCTGATGGAATGAATGGGAACGTGTCTCGGCATGACCATAGCAGAACGCTGGCTGTTGCCCGACGGTATCGAAGAAGTCCTGCCGCCGGAAGCCGCACGAATCGAGGCCTTGCGCCGACTTCTACTCGATGAATATCGGACTTGGGGGTATGACCTGGTCATGCCGCCCAGTGCTGAATATTTGGAATCTCTGCTGACCGGCGTTGGTCATGATCTGGATTTACTGACCTATAAGATTACCGATCAGACCAGTGGTCGACTGATGGGTCTGAGCGCTGACAACACGCAGCAAGTGGCGCGCATGGATGCTCACAGTTTGCCGCGTGACGGGGTTGCCCGTTATTGTTACTCGAGCAATGTTCTGCACACCAAAGCAACGCATTTGCTGTCGTCACGCAGTCCGATTCAAATTGGTGCCGAGCTTTATGGTTACTCCGGAATCGACAGCGATATTGAAATTGTCTCATTGATGCTGACGTCACTGGCTAAAGCAGAACTGGATGATGTGACGTTGGATCTGGGCCACATTGGTGTCTACCAGGCACTGATAGAATCGTCGGGACTGGAGGGCGATGACGCCGCTGAATTGTTCCGGCTGTTGCGACATCGCTCGTTACCAGAGCTTACGCAGTGGTTAAAACAGGCTTCATTGTCCGACGATTACAAGTACTGGTTTGGCTTGTTGCCCAAGTGCGCAGGCTCTCCGGGTCAGTTGAATCAATGGCCGGCCCGCTTTGCCGGTGCGCCGGCAGGTGTGCTGACAGCACTGGATACGTTAACCCGTATTACTCGTGCCATTGAAGCACGCTTTCCAGGTCAGCCTATTCATTTGGATCTGGCCGAGCTGAGAGACTTCAACTACCACACTGGCTTGGTTTTTTCAGCGTTTGTGCCAGGTTTTGGCCAGGCCGTTGCCAAAGGTGGGCGCTATGATTCAACCGGCAAGGTGTTCGGACGAGCCCGGTCTGCGACCGGTTTTTCAAGTGACTTGAAAATACTGGCCAGTCAAACCAGCGGGCAGTGGCACGAAGCCAAAGGCATTCGTGCACCGGCCAACGCTGACCCGAGCCTGATCGACACAATCAGCCAGTTGCGATCATCGGGTGAGCGCGTTATCCAGGTATTTACCGACCAGGCATTTGCACAAGAGCTGAATTGCGATCGTGAGCTGGTACAGGAACAGGGCACATGGGAGGTTCGATCACTGAGTGACTCTTCCTGATTGAACCGGAGGCATGACTCAACACCTCCCGATCCCGCGGGCTCGATTGGAAAACGGGTTAAAGGTTTGTCAATTAATCAACTACAGGCATAAAACGATGGGTAAGAATGTTGTCGTACTGGGCACTCAATGGGGTGATGAAGGCAAAGGTAAGATTGTTGACCTGCTGACGGAAAAAGCGTTCGCTGTGGTGCGCTTTCAGGGCGGACATAATGCCGGCCATACCTTGGTCATCGACGGTGTAAAGACGGCATTGCACCTGATTCCATCCGGTATTTTACGCTCCGGTGTAAATTGCATTATCGGCAATGGTGTCGTGCTATCCATCGAAGCCTTACTGACAGAAATGGCCATGCTTGAACAGCGTGGTGTGCCCGTGCGTGAGCGTCTTCGTGTCAGTTACGGCTGCCCTTTGATACTGCCGGTTCATGTCGAACTGGATCTGGCTCGTGAACGTCGCCGAGGCGAAGACAAGATTGGTACCACAGGCCGAGGTATTGGCCCGGCCTATGAAGATAAAGTCAGTCGCCGCGGAGTGCGTTTGGGAGACGTCTTTCAGCCTGGTTTTGCCGAGAAGGTTCGGGAGTTGATGGATTATCACAACTTCGTGCTGACACATTATTACGGTGTGGATGCCATAGATAGTGAGCAGACTCTGGCCGATGTTATTCGTCTGGCAGACAGCATTCGGAACATTACCGTCAACTCAGTCGGTCTGATTCACAGCATCCGCGAGCAGGGTGGCGACATCATGTTTGAAGGCGCTCAGGGCTCCCTGCTCGACATCGATCACGGTACCTATCCTTATGTTACCTCATCGAGCACGACCGCTGGTGGAGTTGCTACAGGCTCTGGTGTGGGGCCGTTGTATCTTGATCAGATTATGGGGATTACCAAGGCCTACACCACCCGTGTTGGCTCAGGTCCTTTCCCGACGGAGCTGTTTGATGATGATGGCAAGTACCTTGCTGAAAAGGGCCATGAGTTCGGCACGACAACTGGCCGTCCGCGTCGCTGTGGTTGGTTTGATGCGGTACTGGTCAAGCACAGCATCCGTATCAACAGTATTAATGCTATCTGTCTAACCAAGCTGGATGTACTCGACGGGCTAAAAACCGTTAAGGTATGCGTGGGTTACCGTGATGAGGCAGGCCAGGATGTCGACTGGCCAGAGTCTGCCGAGGCTTTTTTCCGGGTTACCCCGGTGTACGAGGAATTGCCAGGCTGGAGTGAGTCGACAGTGGGAGCGAGCCAGCTTGAGCAGTTGCCGCAAGCGGCCCGTAATTACATCGCCTATCTGGAGAAAGCGATTGGCGCGCCGATAGACATCGTTTCAACCGGTCCTGACCGGGTCGAGACCATTGTTTTGCGTCATTCCTTCGATATCAAGTAACACCTGCTGAACCGAAACCGGCCCGGACATCAACCGGCGCCGGTTTCTGCCTCTTTTGGTTGCTACTGCCCGTAAACGGGCCTGTAGGAGCTAGAATAAGACAATCTTATTCAGATCCTCAACTATGCGTTATACTGTGCAGACTTTAGTCAATTGCAACCTGTGAAAGCCACGATAAGGGCCCTTTATTTAGATGGCCAGTGGCGCAGGCAGGCAAAGGACACACCTTTTAACTGACCATGTGTTTTTTCACAGAACATGTGTTAACAACAAGGATTATGACCTATCAGCCGACGGAAACCTGCTGACCCGAATCTTGCTCGGGAAGCTGAGAAATACGAGAACCCAATTCCCAGCCGGGAATTTATTCTGGAACATCTGGAAAATCGCCAGGGTCCTGCGACACACCCACAACTGTGTGATGAATTGGGACTAGCCGATGACGAGCGCGATATAGAAGCACTGCGACGTCGTTTGATTGCCATGGTTCGCGATGGCCAATTGCTGTGCTCGCGTAACGGGGCGTTTGGCCTGATCGACAAGATGGATTTGGTCAAGGGCCGGGTGCAAGGCCATCCGGACGGTTTTGGCTTCCTGATTCATGATCGGGGCAGTAAAGATTATGTGCTGAACCATCGCCAGATGCGTTGCTGTTTTGATGGTGATGTGGTCCTGGTGCGCAAAGGCGGTACGGACCATCGCGGTCGGGTTGAAGCCATTATTACCGAAGTACTCGAACACAATACCCAAGAGGTTGTCGGTCGCTATTTTAACGATGGTGGTATTGGCCGTGTGGAGCCGGAAAATCGTCGCATTAGCATCGATGTCCTCATTCCAGCAGGGAGCGAAGGCAACGCCCAACCCGGTGAAATTGTTGTCGTCGATGTGCTTGAACAGCCCCAGTTTCGACGTCAGCCGGTCGGCCGTGTATCCCAGATTCTGGGTGAGCACATGGCACCGGGCATGGAAATCGATATTGCTCTGCGCAGCTATGACATTCCGCATGAGTGGCCGCAAGATGTGGAGCAGCAAATCCAGGGCATGTCAGACACGGTCAATGAAGCAGACAAAGACAATCGTATCGACCTGCGCGATAGAGCCTTTGTTACCATCGACGATGAGACTGCCCGTGACTTTGACGACGCTGTCCTGGCCGAATCAGTGCGTGGTGGCGGGTGGCGTCTTTATGTGGCCATTGCGGACGTATCGAATTATGTGGCGGTCAACTCGCCGCTCGACAACGAAGCTCGCAGACGCTCTACCTCGGTTTATTTTCCCGAGCGGGTGATCCCAATGTTGCCAGAAATTCTGTCGAACGGGCTGTGTTCGCTGAACCCGAACCTTGATCGCCTGACATTGGTGTGTGAAATCAATGTGTCGGCCACCGGTAATGTCGACAGTTACCGCTTTATGGAAGGGCTGATCAATTCACACGCTCGACTCACTTACAATAAGGTAGCGCCGCTGCTTGAGCCGGAAACGGCCTCAGAGGCTCGCGTCAACATGCAAGAGGAGTATGGTGAGGCCGTCTTGAAGAACCTGACCACCTTGCGTGAATTGTATAAGATTTTCCGTTTTCAGCGACGCAAGCGTGGTGCCATCGACTTTGAGACAGTCGAGACTAAAATTGTCTTCGATGCGGATCAGAAGATTGAACGCATTGTGCCGACCGAGCGCAACGACGCCCACCGGTTGATCGAAGAGTGCATGCTGATTGCCAACGTGTGCACTGCCAACTTCCTGCAGGAACTCGAGATTCCCTGCTTGTACCGGGTCCATGACACCCCCTCCCCCGAGCGGCTTGAGAACTTGCGCAAGTACCTGGGTCAGCTTGGGCTGGATCTGAAAGGCGGGCAGAAACCGCACGCCAAAGATTACCAGACGCTGCTTACCCAGCTTAAGGAAAGGGACGATTTTCAGCTGATTCAGATTATGTTGTTGCGTTCGATGAATCAGGCCGTCTATCAGCCGGACAATCTGGGCCACTTTGGACTGGCATTTGATGCTTATACCCATTTTACCTCGCCGATTCGGCGTTACCCGGATCTGCTGGTGCATCGGGCGATACGCAGCGTGATCCGTTCTGGCCGTCGTACGTCACTGGTACGACGAGTTCGCGGAGCCTCCAAGATGGATGTTAAAGACATCTATCCCTACGATCTGAAGGCTATGGTTGAACTGGGTGAGCATTGCTCATTGACCGAGCGGCGGGCCGATGAAGCGACCTGGGATGTCGTTGCCTGGTTGAAGTGCGAATACATGAAAGACCATGTTGGCGATGAGTTCATGGGCACTGTGTCTTCGGTAACCAACTTCGGCCTGTTCGTGCAACTTGACGAAGTCTATGTCGATGGCCTGGTGCATATTTCATCGCTTGCCAGCGATTATTATCAGTTCAACGAAGTGGCACATTGTCTGGTTGGAGAGCGTACGCGCGTCAGTTATGGCCTGGGTGATCGGCTGCAGGTCAAGGTGATGCGGGTTGATCTTGATGACCGCAAGATTGATTTTGAATTGTCTGGCGACTGGGTGCAAAAACCGGCTCGTCCCGGGTCGGCAAAAGGCTCCAAGGCCAAGTCGCGACCGGCACAGAAAACGGGTGCAAGTGACGAGGCAAAGAAAGGTAAAAAATCGGCCAAGGGTAGTGGCAAGCGAAAGTCACGACCGCGTCGTAGCAAGGAAAGCTGATCCCCACGGCGGGTCAACAGGCTCTCCCGGAATGGAAGTGTGAGCGGTAGCGGTGATCCCGGTATCCTCTTCGCCCTGAGCCTGTCGAAGGACCGTTGGCAGCAAAACCAACCCTCGGTTTAAACGTATCTCCAAGGGGGTTCGACACGCTTACCCCGAACGGAATAGTGAATAGTGGTAACCAATTCAATAAATGAAACGCCGTCTTGGGTATATGGCATTCATGCCTGTCAAAGTGCCCTGGAGCAGCACCCGGACCGGGTGCGTGAAATCTTGTTTTTGAAGGGGCGTCAGGATCAGCGTATTCAGCGCCTGCTCGAACTGGCCAAGACTCAGGGTGTGCGATTCCGCTGGTTGACGCGCGATGAATTCGACCGTCTGCTGAATCGTAACGAGATGCAGGATGCACGTCACCAGGGTGTACTGGTACAGACACTGGCCGCCCCCGTGCTGGACGAAGGCGATCTTGAGGCACTGGTTGCTGGATTGGGCAGGCCAGCGCTATTACTGGTTCTGGATGGTGTTACCGACCCGCACAATATCGGAGCCTGTTTGCGCAGCTGTGATGCCGCCGGTGCGGACGCTATTATCGTACCAAGGGATAAATCGGCCAGCCTGACACCTACGGTGGTTAACATCGCCAGTGGTGCGGCCGATACCGTTCCCTTTGTGGTGGTCACCAACCTGGCTCGGACTTTGGATGCACTGAAACAGCAGGGTGTTTGGATATACGGTACGGCTGGTGAAGCCACCGCTTCTGTTTACCAGACTGATCTGACCGGGTCTGTGGCGATCGTGATGGGGTCTGAAGGCGCTGGGTTGCGCAGGCTGACCCGTGACACCTGTGATGCGCTGTTCAAGCTGCCCATGGCAGGGCAGGTGAGCAGCCTCAATGTAAGCGTAGCTGCAGGGGTATGCTTGTTCGAAGCGGTGCGTCAGCGACTAGTTTGATAGAGCGACTCCATGTCCAGCGATTAGGGTGAGTATTGACAACAGGGGGCAGTGAACCCCCTGTCATGGCTTTTGATCAGGCCGCCTTACCCTGCATTGCTTTTAGAAAACTGGTTCCGTAGTCCATCTTGTCGACACCAAAATACTCTGCCAGTGTCTGACCGATATCGGCAAAGGTTTCCCGCTCACCCAGATTGACTGGCTGTAGTGTTTTCCCATACACCAGCACCGGTATGTGCTCACGGGTATGTTCGGTGCCGGGCCAGGTCGGGTCACAGCCATGATCGGCGGTCATGATCAGGATATCGTCATCCTTCATTTGGTCGAGAATGTCGGGCAACCTGGAATCAAAATATTCCAAAGCCGCGGCGTAACCGGCGACATCGCGACGATGACCATATGAGGAGTCGAAATCGACCAGATTGGTAAAAATAAGGCTGCGATCTTTGGCTTTGCTCATCTGCGTCAGAGTTTCATCGACCAGGGCTGGCAGTCCTGTCGCCTTGTATTTTTCGGTAATGCCCACGTTTGCGTAGATGTCAGCGATTTTACCAATGGAAATGACGTCTCCTCCGGCATCCGCCAGCTTTTTCAAGACCGTGGGTGCCGGTGGTTCGACGGCCAGGTCATGGCGGTTTCCGGTGCGCTGAAAACTTTCGGCATCGTCACCGATGAAGGGACGCGCGATGACCCGACCAATGTTGTATTCATTGACCAGTTCGCGGGCGACTTCGCATACGTCGTAAAGACGTTCCAGACCAAACGTCTGTTCATGACAGGCAATCTGAAAAACACTGTCCGCTGACGTATAGACGATTGGCTTACCTGTTTTACAGTGCTCTTCACCCAGGTCTTTAAGAATCTCGGTACCTGATGCGTGGCAGTTGCCCAGTACCCCCGGCAGATCGCACCGTTCAATCAGGGCATCAAGCAGGCTGGCAGGAAAAGAATTTTTCAGTTCACTGAAGTATCCCCAGTCGTAAAGTACCGGGACACCGGCAATTTCCCAGTGACCACTGGGCGTGTCCTTGCCGCTCGACAATTCACGGGCATAGCCATAGCTGCCGACGGTCTCAGTCGCCAGGTTCATACCACGGGGTACCTCGCCAAGACTGCTATCGGTCGCCGCATTGACCAAGCCGAGGCGAGTCAGGTTGGGTAAGCTGAGCGTTCCGGTTCGGCCTTTGTCAGCCTTACCTTCTGCACACCATTGGGCAATGTGGCCCAGAGTGTTAGCGCCGACGTCGCCAAAGCGGTCAGCATCGGCACTGGCGCCAATGCCGAATGAATCGAGTACCAATACGATGGCACGTCCCATAATATTCCTCCCAGCGAGCTATTTGCCGCAACCGGGATGCTCGCTGGAGCCTGGTCGCAGTGTCGTCTGTTCACCTGTCCGGTTAGATCAGGCTGTCCAGATCAATTCGATCATGTACTGCAGTCAGTGTTGTTACGTCAGTATCGGCAATGGGTATCGCCTGTAACAGTCGCTGCTGGGTGTCGGTTAACTGGTCATCAGTACGAACATGAGCCATCGCCAGCACATCGCCAGCGGCAACCTGCGTGCCTGGGCGCACGATTCGGGTCAGGCCTACGGCGGGATCGACAACCTGATCTGCACGAGTACGGCCGCCACCCATGGCAACCACGGCCAGGCCAATATCACGGACCTGCAACGGTTGTACGATGCCACCCCGTTCAGCGATCACTGGTTTAATAATGGGGGCGACTGGCAAATAATCACCTGCTTTGTCGGTAAAGTCGGCCGGGCCGCCTAGCAAGGTGATCATCCGTTGAAAAGCCTCCAGGGCAGCACCGGAAGCCAGAGCGTTTTCCAGCTGTTGTCTGGCCGCATCAGTCGTGCTGGCGAGTTGCCCTGATACCAGCATTTCCGCGCATAAAGCGAGCGTCACCTCGTGGACAACCGGGTCCTGATAATCGCCCCGTAAATAGGCGACAGCCTCAGCCATTTCTACCGCATTACCAGCCGATAGAGCCAGAACCTGGTTCATATCCGTTAACAGAGCCGTTGTCTTTACGCCGGCCCCGTTGGCGACCCGAACAATGCTCTCGGCCAGGGCCCGACTTTTTGCCGGGGTTGGCATGAAGGCACCGCTGCCCACCTTTACGTCCATCACCAGCGCATCAAGGCCTTCGGCCAGCTTTTTCGACAGAATAGAGGCGGTGATCAGATCTATGCTTTCGACTGTACCCGTTACGTCGCGTATGCCGTAGAAACGCTTGTCGGCAGGCGCCAGATTGCCAGTCTGGCCGATGATGGCGACGCCGGCTTCGCGCACCGTTCGCTCAAACAGTGCGTTGTCCGGGTAGGTGTTGTAACCGGGAATGGATTCGAATTTATCGAGAGTACCCCCGGTATGGCCAAGACCTCGTCCTGAAATCATCGGGACATAGCCACCGCAAGCGGCCACCATGGGACCCAACATCAGACTAACCAGATCTCCCACGCCACCGGTACTGTGCTTATCGAGTACAGGCCCATCCAGGTCAGGCCAATGCATGACGTCGCCAGAGTCGCGCATGGCTAGGGTCAGGGCGACCCGTTCGTCAAGGGTCATGCCATTGAAAAAAACGGCCATGGCGAACGCGCTGATCTGGCCTTCGGTAATGCTGGCATCTTTTATGCCGCTCACAAACCAGCGAATCTCGTTGTCTGTCAGTGCACCACCATCCCGTTTGCGGCGAATCAGCTCTTGTGGCAGATACATATCAGTAACCACGCTGATCTGAGGTTTCAGGGTTCTGGTCCAATGTGACCAGAAGGCTGTTCAGCAAACTGCTGGCACCAAAGCGAAAGGTTGCCGGACTGGCCCAGTCCGGCCCCATGATGCGCGCCGCCAGTTGAAGGTAAGCCCGGGCGTCTTCTGCTGTTTTGATGCCTCCGGCTGCTTTGAAACCAACCGGGCGGCCACTGTCGCGTATCGCCTCCAGCATGATTTCAGCGGCTTCAAGGGTGGCATTGATGGAAACTTTGCCAGTGCTGGTTTTGATAAAGTCAGCGCCAGCTTCAATAGCAATATCACTGGCCAGTCGAATCAGCTCGGCGTTGTCGAGTTCACCACTTTCAATAATGACCTTCAACAGGACACCTTGGCCGCAGGCTGCCTTGCAGGCTGCGACCAGATCATGGCAGACCTGGATATTGCCCGCTTTGAGTGCATGATACGGCATCACCACGTCGACTTCATGGGCGCCGGCGGCAACCGATTCACGAGTTTCCAGTACGGCGCGGTTGATGTCTTCACTGCCATCGGGAAAGTTAGTGACCGTGGCAACCCGTACCTGATTCAAACCTTCGCTGGCAAGACTTTTGCGGGCGGTGGCAATAAAAGCGGGATAAACGCATACCGCCGCGGGCGCGCCTGCGGGCGTGTTGGCCTGCTTGCAGAGGGCTTCAATGACGGCATCGGTATCGTCGTCGTTTAGGCTGGTCAAATCCATCAGGCCGAGGGCGATTTGGGCAATGCTCTTTAGCTCGGTCATATTTATTGTCCAAGTGGTCAGTTTTTAACAAGTCTATGCCCAATAACGGGCAAAAACAACGTTGAACTGGTCAAAAAATAGACCGGTGTTCCTGCTTTTAGAAAGCTGAGCAGTTTGGGTTATCAAGAAACCTGCGAAATCCGAAATATAATGGCAAACTGAGGATTAACAGCCATCCGGGAAAGGGGATGGCACCGCGTTTCAGTTGGGGAGAGAGTCGTGAATAAATCGTCACAGGTGGCCACCTTTTGGGTGATCAGCGGGGTTTTGTGGTTGGCAAGTCTGGCGGCGCTGGTGTATTTCACTCAGTCAATGCTTGAGCTGTCTGCCCTGTCAGGCCTAGTCGCACTGTGGGTGCTGGCAGCCGGTGTGTCTTTTTTGGCACTGAATCGCAGTCAGCGTCAGGCTGATGAGGCTTTTCGGGAGGTGAGTCGGGTAAAGCGCACGCTGCAGGAAAGCCACCTGAAAATTGAGCGATTTGAGTATGAGAGTAATCAAGGCGCGGAGTTGAGACGCCTGGTGCTCACATCGGCTCAGGAAAAAGACCTGGCGCTGAAAAATATGGCCAATGCGCTGAATACTGCGATGGCCGAAGTACAGTCGCTGTGCTCCTCCAGTCAGACGGACGCTCTGGATCGAATTCGTGACAAAGCAGAGCTGATGCAGCGCTATGCCGACGATCTTAAAGCGTTGGCACGGCTGGAACTCAAGTCCGAGTTGCCGCATATGGAAAATCTGAATCTGTTGACGGTACTCGAAGGGTTCAGCGAAGAGTGGCAACGTTACGGTCGGAATTACAAGACGCGGGTGAAGTTTGATCATCAGGAAGACCAGTTGCCGTTGGTGTCGGATATACACTGGTTGCATTCACTGTTGACGCGCGCCGTCCATGTGTTGATGCGGATGAACGAAGGTGGTCTCGTCCAAGTGCATTTAATTGGTTATATCGATGCTACGTTCGGTGAGGCATTACGCATCAATCTCAATGCCGAGGGCCAGCGATTCGACGACGACCAGATCAGTAATGTGCTCACCCGTTACACCAGCGTCATGAGTGAGGGGCGTGATATCGGCCCCGGCATGTCATTGGTGGTGGCGCGCCGCCTGGCGATGATGCTTGGTGGCAACCTGGAGGTGCAGAACAGTGCGACAGGCATTGAAGTCCTGGTCGTTCTGCCCCGTCGTCAGGTGACCTGGCAGGAGTCTCCGGATACCATTTGACCTCCGGGAGTCCGTTATACCGATGTGCAGACCGTCAATTGGTATCAGCCGTGGGCTGCATCTGCTGTACATTATTGAATTCAGGTGTTATCCATCGGCTGGCTTCGTGCAACGTCTGGATGTCGTCGGCGCTGTAGAATCCGATCAGGTCGGTTCCGTGTTCGGCATAGTCAGCTTCCATGCCACGGCCGACCTGATGCAGAACCAGGCGCTTGGCGTCATCTCTGACCAACTGATTCTCGAAGAAACGAATAAATCCATCCAGGCTGACGGACTCGACAGCCGAGGCAATTCGCCGCTGAGTATTGAAATGGGGGTTGCCGTCCATGATGGCTTGCCAGTAACTCTGACTTAATTCATAGAGGTTCTGATCGGGCGCTGTCAGGTCGTTGATCAAACCGGCCTTGTATCGATTAAATTCGTCTGTATCGAGACTGCGCAGTTGTTGCAGATAACGATTGATGAAGCGATCCGAGAACAACTGTAGCAGAGCCGGATCAGTTGCTGGCGACTGAATATAAACGATCAGTCCCGGCAGGTCTTCTGTCATATAGTTCTGGCTGAAGACGATGTAACCCAGTTGTTCTTCGGTACGCAGTTCTGCAAAATAAGGCGCGCTCATGGTGCGACCAAGCAACGCATAAAGCGCGCGTTCGCGCAGGCTGCTGTCTTCACCCTGATAATAGCCAAGTAGGGCACTGTCGTTGTGATCGATGGACATTTCGTGTCGGTAACGTCGATCTGGAAGGGCCGCGACCTTGGTTTCAACCGCAGCGGCGTCAACGCTTGGAGGGATCATGGCACTGATTCGCTGCGCCAGTTGGCGCGCCCCTGCTTCCGTCTGATTGCCATGAATCAGAATGGTCATTTGCTGATTGGTCAGCATTTGTCCGCCAATGGTCAGAACATCCTCCAGAGTCAGGCTTTCCAGTGCTTCAGCCAACTGCTCGGGAGTGCGCGAGTCGCGCACCAGGAAACCGTTCAGCCGGCGCACCATCTGGTTCAATACCGGGTCTTCACTGGTATTGCGCAGTCTGCGTTGCAGGTCGGACTTCAGCTGGGTAAAGCGTTGCGGTGTCATGCCCGGATCGGTCAGTTCGACCAGCAGAGTATCCAGTAATACCTGCAAGCGATCACTGTAACCATACAGCCGGATTTGCAAGCCTCGACGTGATGTTGAAAGGCCATAGCCAGATCCCGCCCGGCTGGCGTCATACCGAAAATCTGTCAGACCATCGTTGACCAGATCAGTATACAGCTGGGTGGCCACTGCGTGGCGGGCACTGGCGTTGACCTCCGGCGATTCCAGTATCACGGTTATATCGAGTTTGGGTGTCAGGAAGGTTTCGTCCTGCTCGAACCAGACTGTCAGCCCAGGCTCCCGGGCAATGACTTGCGGCGTATTGTTGATTATGTCACTTTGCGGTGATGCCAGTGGCAGGACTGACAGGTTTTCAGGAATGAACAAGTTGGCATCGGGCAGGCTCAGTTGGGTATTGGTATCAGGCGCCCGCCAGGCCGCAACCACAGACCCTGATAGAGGTGTTGCCTGGTAAGGTGTCTGGTACCACTCGCTTTGTGTGTCGGTTTCAACATCCGGGGCCATGAGTACGACTAGCGCGTTGTCAGGTTTGAGGAAGGACAGCCAACGGCGTGCACTTTGGGCGTCAAATCCTGACAGCTGATAGGGTCCGAACAGGACCTGCTCGGCCGGATAATGCATTAGGCGGGTGGCCAGGTGCTGGGCTGTGGCGACGGGGGACACCTGTTCAGCAAACTCGAAATTGATCTGGTTAATCGACTGCAACTCCTGATACCGCCAGTCGTTCAAGCCCTGTTGTTCTATGGTTTGCAAATAACCAAACATCAGCGTGGCAACGGTTTGCCAGTTTGCCATGCCGTCTGGCGTCAATTGCATTGAAATCCTGAATGTTTCTGCATTTTTACCAGCCCCCGGAGGGTTGGCAGAAATATCATCGGCCCAGCCCCGCTGCTTGAGTTCGGCAAAGAGCGTACCAGAGGCCTGATGTCCAATGAGACTGGCAAGGTAGGTATAGGGTTTGGCAGCCAGGTCAGCGTCGGTGGCTGGCACCGGGAAACGAAATTGCAGCAAGCGGGATTCTCGGCGCGGCTCTACTTCAAGTAACATCGGCAATTGGCTTGGCCGGAACATCGGCACGTCAACCTTTAACGGCGTTGATTCAACCGATCGTATCTGATTGAATCGTTCATCTACCCAGCGTTTTAAGGTGTCGGTGTCCTGCGGGCCGACCACTGCAAGCGATAAACGATTGGCGACGTAATGTTCACGGTAGAACGCGCGTAATCGATCCTGCAGTTGCGGTTGGCTTAGGGTGCGGGTATTTCCGATCGCCAGGTTGGCGGCCGGGTGTTCCGGGTTGATCAGTTCGCGCACGGCATCCTCACGCCGACGGTTGTCGTCTTGCAGGCTTGCCGTATATTCTGACTGCACGGCATTTATTTCCCGCTCTACATAGCCTTCATCGAACAGTGGCGCTATGAAAAATTGGGCTAGACGATCCAGTGCAGGTTCCAGTTGTCTGGCGTCTATATCGAAGTAGTACAGGGTGTTCTCGTCAGCGGTATAAGCGTTATGGCTGCCACCATTTTGTTCGATAAAACGCTGATACTCATCCACGCCCGGATATTTCTCGGTGCCCAGAAACAACATATGCTCGAGGAAATGTGCCAGGCCAGGTATGTCCTTCGGATTACTCCATGAACCGACACTGACATTCAGCGCCGCTGCGGCCGTTTCGGCGTTTTCATCCGATACCAATACGACGCTAAGGCCATTGTCTAGCTGGTATTGATGAAAAGTGCGGTCTTCGCGTTCGCTGACCACGATGTTGGAAGGATTGTCCGGTTCGGATTGCAAGACACCGGAATAGACCACTCCGGCGCCGATCAGAATAATAACAATGGCAAATACGCCAATCAGAACACCACGCTTCATGCTGCGCTCCTGGTTGCAGTGCGATAAAACCGGCAGAGAGATAGTGTGACGACCGGTGTCAGATGTACGGGATCTTAGTGCCAGCCCCCCAAGACCGGCCATTGTAACGGTCGGCCGCTCTGCTGTCATGGGAACAGGCACCAAGCCTTGTCAATGGTATTGCGAAACGCGCTGATGTCCCAATAATAGTGATGTTGTTTTATCAGTTTTGAGTATGGGGATGTTATGTACGAACAAGGCGAGCAAGAACCAGGCAATGTCATTGTAGTAAATGAGCAGAACTTTCAGCAGGTGATGGTTGAAGAGTCCCGGCAACGACTGGTGGTCATGGACTTCTGGGCAGAGTGGTGTGCACCCTGCAAGGTGCTGATGCCGATGCTGGAGAAGCTTGCAGCTGAGTACCAGGGGCAATTTCTGCTGGCCAAGGTCAATGCAGATGAACAGCCCAATATTGTCGCTCAGTTTGGTGTACGTAGTTTGCCGACGGTGGCATTGATTATTGATGGACAGCCAGTGGATGCCTTTATGGGCGCCGAGCCTGAATCAGCGATACGGGAGCGGCTTGAAAAATACTTACCCAAGCCCTGGGACAGTCTGGTTGCTGAGGCACAGGCGCTGCAAGCCGACGGGCAAATGGAAGAAGCCCTGCCACTGCTGCGCGAAGCCTACACACTCAGTGAGGCTGATACAGCCATTGCCTTTGCGCTGGCCGATGTCTGCGTTTCCCTGAATCGGGCAGCGGATGCAGAAGCCATTCTCGCCAAGATGACCATGACTGAGCAGACAGAACCCCAATATGGTGCACTGACATCGCGGTTGACGTTGTTGCATCAGGCTGCTGAAACACCTGAAATACAAGAGCTTCAACAAAAGCACGACGCGGATCCGAACAATCTGGCGCTGGCCTATGAGCTGGCGGTGCAATTCAGTCAAGTGAATCGTCAGGCCGATGCTTTGGATGTATTGCTCGGTATCTTACGCAAAGACAAGACCTACAATGACGGTGAAGCGCGAAAGGCCTTCCTCGACATCGTCAATAGTCTGGGCAAGGGAGATCCTACGGCCGTCAAATATCAGCGACAGCTATTTACCCTGCTTTATTAAGGCGCCAGCATTAAGGCAGCAGCGGTCTTTGCACTGAGCGTTGGGGATGAGAAAAATTTGCTCAGCCCTGGCGTGTCCGGCAAGCGGTAACCCGCTCAGCAGTTACCGCTTGCGCAATGCCAGACTGCCAATCGAATATCCGGCACCAAACGAGCAGATCACACCCAGATCACCTGACGATAAGTCTTTATGGTGCAGATTGAACGCAATCATGGAACCGGCAGATGCAGTATTGGCGTATTCATCCAGGACAATCGGTGCTTCATCCTGAGTGCCAACATGGCCCAGCAGACGCTTGGTGATCAGCTGATTCATGTTGATGTTGGCCTGATGCAACCACCAGCGTCGCACCTCGCCGATACTGGCACCCACAGCGTCTATCTGTGCAGCCAGATGCTCAGCTGCCATCGGACAGACCTCCTTGAATACCTTACGACCCTCCTGATGAAACAATTTGTCCGCTGCGAACGGGTCGGAGTCATAGGCGTGTGACACATAGCGCTGTCGAATGCCACTTGCCTTGGTAATGAAGTCCGGGTCTGACTTGGCCACAGGGTCAACGTCCCCCGTGTCTATTTGTGAGGCGTGTTGTTCATTGAAACGGTCGGCATAATCATTAAGTACCTGCACCAACTCGACGTTGGTAAGCACGTTTTCGGGCGTCCAGAGACCAGCGCCACTGATGACAACGGAGTCGTTGGCAGACATCAGGTGATCCTTCTATCAGGTAATAAGGTGGTAGGAATCATTATTTAGAATCAGGTAGGCAGTGTAGTAGGCCCCGTCGTTCTGGCCAGCGCCAGTGTCAGCAGCATAAATAGCGGTAAAAGCCGCAATTCTTTTTCAATACTAGGGCACTTTGGTTATGCTTCTGGGGTATATCAAAAAAAAGAAGGCGGACATGCTGCATCATTTTACGTTGACTTTTCAGCTACCTGATTCCGCTGCTGTGGACGCGGCGGCGGTTGCCGGACAGATGTCAGGATCTGATTTTACCATCGACGGTCTGGGCTCCAACCCGACCGGTGAGTTTTCGATCCATTTCAGTCGGGAGGGTGCCAATGTCACTCATGTTCTGGAGTATGCCAAGGCACAGGTGCAGCAGGTTATGCCGGATGCCCAGCTTATTGGCATGGACCTGTCTGAGGAACCACCGGCCCAAAGTATGGTCGATGATATCAGTAAGTTGGTGCTGCACGCTTGCAAGGTACTGGGCAGTGTAGACGAGGCCCAGGCCTGGTTGGCAACACCGAACGCCGCGCTGGAGGGCTTGACCCCCAAGGCGTTGATGATCAACGCCGAAGGTCGAACTCAAGTATCCAGAGTGCTCACCCTCCTGATGGTCCGCAAGCAGGAGGAGGCCAGCTGAGCCCGGAGCATCCATGTTCCGGCGAAATCAGTGTCTGCTAAAGTTTATTGATCAGCGCCTGAACGCTGTCTTTGGCATCACCGAACAACATGCTGCTGTTATCCCGGTAAAACAAGGGGTTGGTGACCCCAGCGTAGCCGGTTGCCATGGAGCGCTTCAGAATGACCACCTGCCGGGCATGCCAGACTTCAAGCACCGGCATGCCAGCGATGGGAGAGCCCGGCTTCTCCTGGGCATCCGGGTTGCAGATGTCGTTGGCACCGATCACCAGCACGACATCCGTTTTGGCGAGATCGTCGTTGATTTCGTCCATTTCCAGGACGATGTCGTAAGGTACGTTGGCTTCTGCCAATAATACATTCATATGGCCTGGCAGCCGACCCGCTACCGGGTGAATGGCGAAACGAACTGTTTTGCCTGCTTTGCGCAAGTTGGCGGTCAGCTCGGCTACCGCTTGCTGGGCGTGGGCGACGGCCATGCCGAAGCCCGGCGCTATGACAACGGTATCTGCGTCGTTCAGCCAGGAAGCGACCTCATCGGTTGAGGAGCTGCGAGCCTCACCGTATTCCTCATCGTCTGCGCCGGTGCCGGAATCGGTTCCAAACCCACCGAGTATGACGCTGATGAAAGAGCGGTTCATTGCCCGGCACATAATGTAGCTAAGAATGGCGCCTGAGGAGCCAACCAGAGCGCCGGTGATAATCAGCAAGTCGTTGCCCAGCATAAACCCGGTTGCAGCAGCGGCCCAGCCGGAGTAACTGTTGAGCATGGAAATAACCACCGGCATGTCCGCCCCGCCAATGGCAGCGACCAAATGGGCGCCGAGAAGTAGGGCGATAAAGGTCATGACCAGCAGCATGGTGGCGTCGCCGGCACCCTGACCGTCGGGTGCAAACAGCACCAGCAATACCAGGGAAATAGCAATGGCCAGCGCATTGAGCAGATGGCGGCCCGGTAGTGCCAGGGGCTTACTTGACAGCAGTCCCTGCAATTTGCCGTAGGCAGCCAGGGAACCGGTTAGTGTGATGGCACCAATAAAAATACCCAGATAGATTTCAGTGTTATGGATGATATTTTCGGCACCCGTAAGTTGCAGGCGCGGATCCAGGTACCCGCCCCAGCCTATCAGCACCGCGGCCATGCCAACGAAACTGTGCAGCAGGGCAACCAATTGAGGCATGGCGGTCATCTCTACCCTGGAGGCAAGCCAGAGGCCAATAGAGGCGCCAATGGCTACCGCGATGGCCAGTACAAAATAAGCCTCGACTGCAGCTGAAGCGATCGTTGCGACAATGGCTATCACCATCCCGATAATGCCATAGGTGTTACCGCGGCGAGCGGTTTCCTGAGAGCTCAAACCTCCCAGTGATAAAATGAAGAACACACCTGCCAGTAGATAGGCCATAGACAGCAAACCATTCATGACGGATCTCCCTTACGAAACATATTCAGCATGCGTCGCGTGACATAAAAACCGCCCGCAATGTTGATACTGGCGACCAGTACGCTGACGGTTGCCATTACGCTTACCAGCCAGGAACCGCTGCCGCTTACTTGCAACAGTGCGCCCAGAATGATAATCCCGGATATTGCGTTGGTGACACTCATCAGTGGTGTATGCAGGGAGTGGCTGACATTCCAGACCACCTGCCAACCGATAAAAATAGCCAGCACAAAAACCGTGACATGACTGACAAAGTCAGCGGGAGCAACGGCACCCAGCGTTAGCATAAGAGTGCCGGCAACGAGCCAGTACAGAGCAATGGGCTTTGCTTTGTTAGGTTTTGGTTTGCTGTCGGTTAACGTTTTTTGGGTCGGCTTTGCTGGCTTGGGGGCCGCGGAGAGTTTCGGTGGCGGTGGTGGCCAGGTAATGTTGCCAGCATGGACAACGGTGCAACTGCGCGTAATCTCGTCTTCAAGATTGATTACCAGTTCACCGTTTTTTTCCGGACACAGGTGCTCTAGCAAACGCCAGATGTTGTTAGACAGTAACTGGCTGGCTTGGGTGGCAGCTCGGGCTGCCAGATTGGTGAAACCAATGATGGTGACATCATGAGCCTTAACGATCTCATCTTTGACCGTACACTCGCAATTGCCGCCATTGGGCGCGGCCAGATCAACCACAACGCTGCCCGGTTGCATGGCCTTAACCATCGACTCGGTAATGAGTTTGGGCGCTGGCTTGCCCGGAATCAGTGCTGTGGTAATGATGATATCGACTTCTTTGGCCTGCTCCAGAAATAACGCCATCTCGGCGTCGATGAACGCCTGGGACATCTCTTTTGCATAGCCGCCGCTTCCTGCGCCGTCTTCTTCCTGTTCGATGGTGAGAAATTCACCTCCCAGGGATTCAACTTGCTCTTTGACTTCTTTGCGCGTATCGAAGGCACGGACAATAGCGCCCAGACTTTTAGCAGCACCGATGGCCGCCAGCCCCGCGACACCCGCCCCTATAACAAGTACCTTGGCCGGTGGCACCTTACCGGCTGCGGTGATCTGGCCCGTAAAGAATCGGCCAAACTGATTAGCTGCCTCGATGACAGCCCGATAGCCAGCGATATTGGCCATTGAGCTGAGTACATCCATTTTTTGTGCCCGGGAAATACGCGGAATTGCATCCAGCGACAGGGCGGTCGCATGCTGTGTATTAAACTGCTCGAGTAAATCTGCGTTCTGGCCCGGTGCCAGAAAAGAAATCCAGGTTTTACTTTTTTCATTGCTGCTGCCCAGCGCCGCCAGTTCACTGCCTGACATACCTTCGCGATGGTCCAGCGGAGCATTGATCTTGAGTAAGATATCAGCACGCTGGTAAAGGTCGACCGGGCTATTGACCAATTCGGCACCTGCTTGTTCATACAGAGCATCAGCGAACTGTGCCCTGGCACCAGCACCGGGTTCAACAATGACACTAAAGCCAAGCTCAATGAGTTTGCGTACTGTTTCAGGTGTCACCGGTACCCGAGTTTCGCCGGGTGACCTGTCGACAGGTATGGCTAAGGTTAACGGCATTTTTTGTCCTCGATGGCCAGACTGGGGGTGATGTGACCCGTTAAGCGCAGTTGCGCAACGATGGCTACTGTGGTCAGCACCCGCCTTGTTTTTATTGTTGTTTATATTTGGGAGACTCTGAACAATTCACGCAAGGCTCCGAGCGAATCATTCAGCCTCCAGTGTCAGATCTTTCGCGGTTGAACCAGCTGTCCGCGGCGCGTTCAGGTTGGGTTCAACCTGTATTGATAGTGTCATACTGACGCGCTATTTCCGAGCACGCAAGTATAAAGCACCCGATGGTTTAAGCTCCGGACCAGATGATTACCGGGATTACCACTAGATTACCACTAAAGGATC
>Ga0307951_1000413_pt1 | contig 24304 bp, 26 predicted proteins | sample OrgLakmetagen374_FD_201842 | JGI IMG/M metagenome (GOLD analysis project Ga0307951, IMG submission 201842) | Saline water microbial communities from Organic Lake, Antarctica - #374 | ecosystem: Environmental > Aquatic > Non-marine Saline and Alkaline > Saline | place: Antarctica: Organic Lake... | reverse complement strand
GTATATACATATGCACATATGGTTTTGGCCAACCCTAAATAATTGCCTTACTAAACGTGGTGCAGGTCATTACCGCCTCAGACAATGGATCAATTCGAGAGTGGAACCTTCAAACAGGAAAGGTACGTGCTTTGTCCATCTCGATATGACTTTAGAGTGAATTGCTTGCACTATTTTAATCCCACCAGTCACCTCCACAGTGTATAGAGCGGCAACATTTCCTCGATTACACTGTTCATTCGTGTCTTGATCAAGACAAGCGCTCGTAATATGATGCCAAACGTCCCTTCCATTTCCTGCTTGGAAACAGTGTGAGAGCACTCGCTTGGCAGGAGGGCGCGTTTTCTCAATGGTCTATTCTGCAAGCAATGGGGGTCTGCTCATCTTGGGCATGCAAGGAGCAATCCAAGCATGGCCTTGTGGTTCGTCTAGTGACACAGGCCGGACTGGAAATATAGGCCAGACTTTGCTCCTAGGACATCAGGTAAGACAAGGCCAAACGTGGCGAGGCCTAGCCTCGGATCACCGTCCTCCGCTTTACACACAATTGTACAATCCCCTATGAATTTCACGATCTGCATCATTTTGTTGTATGTGAACAGGGCAGGGTGGACAGCCTGGTTGTACTACCTCGAAATGGACAATCGTCCTGTAATCGTTCCAAGACGTGTGTCGTTGGAAATGGAGGGGAAGATGGATCCATTCAGGAGGTGGAGCTGAGTGAGAAACCTCCTGACTACTTTTCAGTACACAACAATGGCAACTCCAGTTGCTACACCAACTCTGAGGTTTGCAAAAATCCAGACCTTACTGCAATGCTCTTGTTGTGCGCTGTAGATCACACACCATGCTTCTTCCTCAACTACAGATTACAGGCGGTTTGCCCAGAGCTATCCTTGCTAAGCCAATGAGCAGAATAGGCTTTTTTGACACAGCACCTCCATTAAATAACGAGGATGCCTTTCTTCCTTACAGGACATCATTACAAATCATGTTCGCCATAAGGGCCAGGTGACATCCCTAACAGCTTTCGAGTCCTTTATTTGCTCTGCAGATGTGCTTGGTCACGTAATGGTAGGTCAAGTCAATTTGCTGTTTGTTTTCTGTGGTGGACTTGTTTCAATGTTTCAGACCCAAAATTTTAAACTCAATGTTTTAACTCTAGCCATCTGCTTTACATTCTGCTTGTTGCACCTGCAGGTTTGGGACGTATCTAATATGACGGTGATTCAAGATCTAAGGAATAGCCCTTACCCTGTCAAGCATCTATGCCTCTACGGGGTGCGCAGCCAATTGAAGTGGTCTAGATAAGTAATGGTATCAGACAAACATGTGAGGAGGTGTACATGCCTTTCAATGTGAATGCAATTTGTTCGATTTCTATGCGGTGTAAAGGTGGGACTTTTCCTCGTTCTTAATTATTGCTTTCAAAGCACAGCTAGACACAAATGTACAGCTAACACTGTTCCCTGTCTTATGGTTATGTGTCTCACATGCGCCTGCAGAATTACCTCTTGGTTGCTGATGCAAATGGCACTATCAAGGCGTGGTATACCTCAGGGAAGCAGCAGTTTGGCTTGTGCTTTCAGCCGAGGCCAAGCTTCGTGCTTGCCCGCGAAGAAGGCAGTTTACCGTCTGGGATCAAAACCATGAAACCTATTACAGACCGTCGTGTTGGCAACATCCTAATGGTAAGCACCTCATACTCCGCCTTCCTATTGCAGTTTTTTGCAAACCTTAAAGGAGAAACCATCCGTCTATTAGAACGCGGCAGAGCTCTCTAGCATGCAATGCCTGCGATGAGGAACCCCGTTAGGCCAGCAGTGTGTGATAACCAAGCAGGAGAATGCCAAAATAAGGTTGCCTTTTCTATGCATATGGTGTTGGAAGATGCCGCTGCACGTCAGTGGGGCCTTGCCTGAAAGATTTACAAAAGGGGCCATCGGCCAATACCTTGCTGATTTGAATGCCTTTTCCACGCAGGTGGTGTGGGAGGATGCTGTTGCACGTATCAATGGGACTTTGCCTGAAGAGCACGTTGTCTGCTTTGAGCTGCCTTCCTTCCAGCAGCTGGTCTGCCTTGAGGCGGTGGGTGTGGCCTCCTATTTTTCTAACCTGCAAATGGTAGCTGCACCTGTATCCTTTGCAATATCGTCAAGCAATATGTGAGACAGAGGGTGCAGAAATGTTTCAGGATGCAGACCTTTGTAGGCTTGCCAGCCTTGCCAGCTCCTTTTTTGGTCCCAAACGTTTTGGCTAGTGTGAGCACAGCTGGCAGTCTTTTCTTAATGCATTGTCAGGCTGAGCGAGTGGTCTTTGCCAAATACCAAATACCATCTACCCTGAACACCTCCAACACCCCCCTGATCTGTGCTATCAATACACACAATATCAAGTAGTGTGAAAGTAATGGTCCTTAGGAAAAGATAGTTTAGCAGAGGTGGTCATCTGAGGCCCCAAATGGGGTGTTTCTAAAATGTGAATTGAGCTTGGGTCCCCTAGCTGGCTACAATCAAGCTCAGGACCCAGAGGTAGCTGATAGCCTCTGAGCTTGATTGTAGCCAGCTAGGGGACCAATGTCTAATTGCCCGCGGCGTGAACCCTATTTTTCACCACCATTCGCCCATATCTCACCACCAACTGACCTGATTTGTGTCATTTTTATATGAATCATCTACACTTTAATAAAGAATACCATTGCAACAGAAATGGGGCAAAACGAAGCAGTACTTGGCCAGATACCCCATTTTGGCTTATTTCCCTTTAAGAAAATCAGCAAAAGGGGTGCCAATAAGGTGGAAAATCAACCTTAACCAAATATACTTTTCAAACTCTAGGATGAGTTGGTATCATGAAGGAAGCCATCCTGTCTTGTTTTGGGATGAAAAGAGACCCTGGTTGGGGCGTGGTGGCCTGTAATGTGGAAACTCTGCCAAAATTTGAAATTTTGGACTGTATTTCTGTCCAAACCACTGGGGTGGTCCTTTTGGCCCCAAACTTCATGAACCATCTTGTTATATCATTCAAACATGATTTGCATCAAAATTGTCATATTTCAGGACATTTGCTCAGTTGACCCCCTCTGGTAGTTTAGTACCTGCCTGAAATCCATGTTAAAGCCGGGTACCGTGATTTGTTGTAACAGCACGCTGTGTTTTTCATTGCAGACTTTCATTTTTAGACCAATAAGCGAGGCTCGTCACACTTGTTTTTTCATTCAATTTGCAGGACCTGCCCATCTTTGCTCTGAGCTTCATACCAGGGAGATCTATAATTGTAGGATGCGGCAACGGCGTCACATCAGTGTTTTTATGGCCGCCCCAAAACAGCTTAGGATCGTAACAAGACACACGTCCACTTTGTGCATTTGCCCACAGCAAGCCGGGGGTTTCTTTGGCCATTTTTCAACAGACTTATCCCTAGAAGGTCTGACCTTGTTATGTGCAACTCACACATATGAGGCCATGTCTGCGTATAATTATATATTTGAACTTAGGAACAAGGGGGGTTATACATGTTGGGCATCCTGAGTGGTTCTTGAATGATGGTGATACAAAGGGGTGTGAGAACGCGTTTAAGAAGCAACTAAAACTAACAATTGAAATAGAAATTGGAATTGGAATATGCAAATGTGAATAGACCATTTTACTAGAGTGCATATCTACACAGTATGAAAGCTAGGACTCAGGTTAACGACGCCTCAGCTTATTTGCCATACACCACCACAACCAGGCTTAAACAGGCTGCAGCTGTTCATTCTGACATTCGCCACAATGCACCAAATCATCTCGAATCCCATTAATTAAGATTGCAACAGGCGGAAGCTTGCATAGCAAATGGGCTTTGGATTGCCTGCATGCTCATCAGGTGCCTGGCACTCAACTACGAATGCCTCAGCACCCATGATTAAGCCCAGGGCTCCAACAGGCGCAGCTGTCGTATATCCTCCGCTGTCGTTTATCCTCTAGCAGTCGCACTTCTTGACTGAAGGCCTTTTTTTGTAAACCTTGTAAACCTCTATCCTCTGATCTAGCCAGAAAAAATTAGGTTTACATGGGGGGACCTTCGTTTCTCCTGCGCTAGCCAGAAAAGCACACATCTTGATCATTAACATTTTTACCACCGTTCAAGGTAGTGTGACATCCCCTGCTGGCTGTATGCCAGAAGAATGTGCGCAACTCTCATCTCAATCATTCATGGCTGTGGTGCTGCAGCTCCAGCTGGATGCGTGCCAGGAAACTGCACATCTCGCTTTGATCACCAATGGGTGCGGTGCATAGCTCCAGCTGGCTGCGTTCCAGAAATCCTGAGCCAGCTAGTCCAAAGACCACTGCTGGTGCTGAAAAAATGCAGTGCATTCACTGCCTGTTATGCCTTGTGCTCTCATCTCACCCAGTTGATGCCGCGTGCTTGGCGAGCGCCTGTGTGCACCTTTTCAAAGCTTCTCGCGCGAATGAAGGACTTGTGCACCTTTTTAAAGCCTCTTGTGCAAATGAATGATTACGCACTGGTTATGCCTGCTTACCCAGTTTGAGAGTTGGTGCGCACTGAGGGTCTGATACTCACTCAATGCCTAACCGATGCCTGCAAAACGAAGAAGCACTATCAAATCCTACAATTACATATTAAATGCCTGGCTGAGCAATCAGGCACATAATTGATCAATATATACACTTAGCGATGCCTCATGAACGAAAGCACTCATTTCATCCTGAACAAATACTCCATGGATTCCTACAGAAGTTACAGATTAAGCCACGAGTCAAAAAGTGCGACTGCTAGGGCCCTCAATGGATTCCTACATACTCAGACAGCAGCAAGGTCTCGCCCCCGCCTCCGTTAGCTTCGAGCAACTGCTGTTGCAGCACCACTGTGTGTTGGAGGCACCGCTCTAGCGCACTCTGCAGGACACAGGCATGCATTTGTTTGTGTGTTGGAGGCACCGCTCTAGCACACTTTGCAGGACACACACATGCATTTGTTTGTGTGTTGGAGGCACCGCTCTAGCACTCTCTGCAGGACACACGCATGCTTTTGTTTGTGCTTTGAACATTCCGCTACTTATGTGCGACGTAAATTATGGTTCAGCAACAAGGAATAGTGTCAGGCATTGTTAAAGTGGGGGATCGTATCGTCACAAGCCTTGTCACAAGCCAACACGCACACACACACACTTTCTCACACAACGCACATACACATACACACATTTTAAGCAGTTTCCAAGACATGCCTACCTTTGGCACAGTACTCGGAGGCAGGCCCCTTGCGGCAACCAATAACGCTGCATTGACCACATCTGCCACACGGTCCCTATGGGTTGCTCCCATGAGGTGATTGAGGGGCGAGGCCTGCAAATTGTCGCGTGTGGTTTAGTTTAGTTTAGTTTGAATTGCAAAGACCTCCAGCCTGGCATGGCTGCTCTTGTCGCGTTTAGAATGTTGGTGCACAATAATTAAGATGTTGGGTGCTTGTAGGTTAGGGGTGCTACACAATGATTAGGAAGTTGGGTGCGTGTAGGTTAGAGGTGCTAGCATACACTACATGCAAGACTCTTTAAACACACTATTTATATCCCACTATGCATATGCCAAAAAGAAAGAGGGAGAGGGAGAGGGAGAGGGAGAGGGAGAGGGAGAGGGAGAGGGAGAGGGAGAGGGAGAGGGAGAGGGAGAAGGAGAGGGAGAGGGAGAGGGAGAGGGAGAGGGAGAGGGAGAGGGAGAGGGAGAGGGAGAGGGAGAGAGAGAGAACTAACATGCAGTAGGTGCACAAATACAGAGAGAGAGAGAGAGAGAGAGAGAGAGTCAAATTGTCCTACAAAAGCGCAGGAGCACGATATTAGATGCCCGTGCTTACATTATGCTACCACAGCTTAATTCTGCAACTAAATTGCTCTGAAACTCTGCACCTAACTAGCTTTGTGTGGGTTTAGGCAATTCGATGTAAAACCATACGAAAACCTGGTAAAGTGATTTTCAGAGGTGGAGCTTTGAAAGCCCCACTAAACAAGGAAATATGTTTTGCAAGATTGCGAATCTGATTAGCACCTTACTTTCTGCGTCAAGCATATTTGCACAGGCAGCTATCCCATCAGCCTATCACCGCAAGTGTCTGCTTACTATGATCACTGAGTCATTACACAGACGGCCTGCCTGGAGCATCAAGCGTGATGACCGCCTCTTTGTTTTGGCTCGTCAGCCTTTCAGCTTGCCACTTGACATAAAAGCCTGCATTCATGCACATCTAGCATTCAAGCTTCTTACTGGAGACGGCCTTCTACTTCCGGGAACGGAATGCCAGTAATAATAATTAGGTTCAGCATGACAGCCTGGCTGTGTGCACATGCAGCGTCAGTGCTTCTGCAGGCATCTTACATCTCCCTTCTGTAACCATCTTACATCTCCTTTCTGTACGCACGTAGCGTCGTTGCTTCTGTACACACCTCGCGTCGTTGCTCCTGACTTTGAAGACGGCCTCATACTTCAGGGAGAAGCATTTTTGCACTGGTAAAGCTCAGCGTGACAGCGTCTTACCGGAGGTGGCCTGCCTTTGCCGAGCTCCCTTTGGAAACGTGCCCAGGCCAGGGCGTGCACTTCTTCGTTTGTGAACACGTCCCACAGCCCGTCAGTGGCAAGAATCATGAGCTGGTCAGAAGGATCGCGTGGGACACATATCACCTGTGTGTATTATAGGTGTATGTGTTTGGGTGTTTTTGGGTGTGTATGTGCCTGAGTGTGTGTGATTGCTTGCATGCTTTGGAGCGGGTGTGTGTGTGTGTTTTGAGCATGTGTGTGCGCGTGTGTGTGTGTGTGTGTGCGCGTGTGTGTGTGCGTGTGTGTGTGTTTGCTGCGTGTGTCAGCCTACAACCACGATCTTCCAACCATTCCAACCATTCCAACCATTCCAAAGGGCCGACACTGTATGACAGCTGAGCCCCCTTGAATCACCGGAATCCGTGTCAAATGACAAGAAAGCATAATTAGCCAGTGGTTGTTACACTTCCATGTCCGGGTTACTGCCCAGCCATGGTCTTCTTAAGTGCATAGTATACAATTTACACCTTCTACATTTGCTGTAAGCCTAGTTTACAAATTGCACCTTTTACACTTGCTGTGAATCACGTCAGTCAAGGAGCACGTGTCTTTGCTTTGACAGGACCGTTAAGGTGACACACCTTAGCATCAGGAGACGCACAGCGGTGATCTTTAATCGCACTGGAACGGACAGTTCCTACCTCAGGGTCTGGGATGACGTACGGCACAAAGCAGTGGTCTTTAATCGCACTGGAGGCGGACAGTTCCTACCTCAGGGTCTGGGATGACGTACGGCACAAAGCAGTGGTCTCCAATCGCACGGGAGACGGCTAGCTCCCCCATTACGCGGTCCCACCATACGTAGCCACCTGCAGCTTCCACTCTCATCTGCGTGCACAAGCGTTGTTAGTAGGCTTGGCCAGAAGCGTATATCTGCACCGAAAATGACCGTATGTATGGTGATTTCCCTGCTAAAAGTACTGTATGTACACCGTATATACCTATAAATGTATGGTTCTGGCCCACCCTAGTTGTTAGTCATGTCCAAGGGTGTACGTTTGCTCACTTGTTGTTGGCATGCATGCATACTAGTGCTCCAAGAAAGCAAACATCACAGGAAGCGACTAGTGAGTCAATAGCAGCCGGCGACATCACGTGTAGCGAGACATCACGTGTAGCAAGACATCACGGGTAGCGAGACATCACGGGTAGTGAGACATCACGGGTAGCGAGATCACGGGTAGCGAGACATCACGGGTAGCAAGACATCACGTGTAGCGAGAGAGACATCACAGGTAGCGAGACATCACAGGTAGCGAGACATCACGGGTAGCGAGACATCACGGTTAGCAAGACATCACGGGTAGCAAGACATCACGGGTAGCGAGAGAGACATCACAGGTAGTGAGACATCACGGGTAGCGAAATATCACGGGTAGCGAGACATCACGGGTAGCGAAATATCACGGGTAGCGAGACATCACGGGTAGTGAGACATTCATATAGCACGGCTGAGTAGAAGCGACCAAGAAGGGAGTTGGTCAAAAAAGAGAGGGAGATATCACGTTTTTCTAGGCTCCCAGATCGGGTATAGAGCAGGCAATTGCATATTAGAACCACAGCTCTGATGAAGAGGGATAAACGGCAGCAACGCAAGTAAAATTCTTGGTGAAGTGTTGTAGGTTGTGACCGCAAAACACACACAGAATACCAAAACACGTTGTCAATGGATCGACATGCATCCAAGCACATGAATATTATGCAAGTGTCCTTCACGCACAGAGACACTAGGGTACCTAGACACGCTTGTGCACAAACGTATCAAAAGCCACACCCCCTCACAATTTCGTCTGGACGTGACGCCTTGTGGTCGCTACTCATGCACACTGTTTCTGATGAGCTGCACAGAATGGCGCGAGAGTCCCCTGCATCCACAAACACATACACACATAAGTGCGGTTTGCAAAAGGTTTAGACGCTGCTTAAGGCTTTGCAAAAGCTGAGCCATGGTTTGCAGTTTTGATCCCCCCCTACATATACGCAAATTCATACACATAACAGTACGCACCAAATGTATACACATAACAGTACGCACCAAGTGTATTTGGTTAACAAAGATAGCCGAGGTTTGCAATTTCCCCCCCCTCGCCCTACATTAATACACACTCATACACCTACAGTACGCACCAAGCGTATCTGGTTACAAAGACGAGCCGAGGTTTGCAATAGAAGGTGGATTATGAATGAGGTGCTCAAAGTGTGCGCAGCGTTGCTGGTTCTGCACGCGTGGTTATCAGTGGGCTTTTTAAACCTGGGTAGCATGCTTAAAAAAGCAGCATCAAGGTTTGCAATAGAAGGTGAAATATGAATGAGGTGCTCAAAGTGTGCGCAGCGTTGCTGGTTCTGCGCACGTGGTTATCAGGGGGCTTTATAAACGTGGGTAGCGTGTTTAAAAAAAGCAGCATGCATCACAATAAGATGCAGGAGAGCATCATGTAGTACAATACAAGGAGAGTAAGGGAGCAAAAAAAAAGATTGTAGAGCAGCACGCAGCACAATACAAGGAGAGTAAGGGAGCAAGAATAGCACGGTATAGGGATAGAAGCAGAGCAGCATGTGGCACAATACAAGGAGAGTAAGGGAGCAAAACAAATCAGATAAAAGTAGAGCAGCATGTAGCACAATACAAGGAGAGTAAGGGAGCAAGAATGGCACGGTATAGGGATAGAAGTAGAGCAGCATGCAGCACAATATAGGGATAGAAGGAGAACAGCATGCAGCACAGGACAAGGACAGAATTAGAGCAGCATGTGGCACAATATAGGGATAGAAAGAGAACAACATGCAGCACAGTCATTCATCACCTCTTACTTATCATTTGCCTGAGAGAACAAAATGGCACTGGCTGAGACCAGTTCTTACTTTTTTACAACCTTATGTTTACTTTACGCTGTCTGATCCAGCAACGCCTATCAGCCCAACATATGTGGCTGCCGGTTACCCCCTTTGTAAACCCTTTGTAAATATTTTGTAAGGAGGGACGAGAGTGCAACATCACATGTAGAGGGTATCATTTTTTCCATTTCGCCCTGCAGCCACTCACCACAATTAGCCACCCAAATGTGGTCCTCACTGGTCAGCAGCACGACTGCAGTGCAGCCTGTGCAGGCACATGTGTGTATGTGTGTGTTTGTGTGTGTGTGTGTTTTGTGTGTGTGTGTGTGTGTGTGCGTGTGTGTGTGTGTGTGTGTGTGCATGTGTGTGTGAGTGTGTGTGCGTGTGTGAGTGTGTTTGTGTGTGCGTGCGTGTGTGCGTGGCTACGGCTGGAAGACTTGCGTGGCGGAAGGGACAGAAGTAGGCTTGGTCAGAACCATATATTTAAGTATATACAGTATTTTTGGCTGGGAAATCACCAAAAATACGGTCATGTACGATGTTTATACACGCTTCTGGCCAACCTTAGACAGAAGTGATAGAAGGGACGTGAGGGGGGGTGAGGAACAGAAATAAATAGCGACACTGCCCACATTAACATTGACAGCAAATCTTATGAATTGGCAAGGAACATAATCGGAAGAAAAACAGACTGCGCAGGCAATGACAGCCACTGCCCACATCAACATTGATAGTAAAGAGAATGAATCGGGCAAAAAACGCTACTGGGAGGAAATGATATTGCGCAGGCAGTGACAGCTACTGCCCGCCTTGACAATGCTTGACAGAAAAGAACAAGAAATTTAATAGGCAAGAAACATTATTGAAATATTTCTCCACATTCAATGAGAAGCCACTGAAGTACAGAGCACTATGAAAATATTACATCACAAAAGAAAGGCGTGATCAGCAGGGGGGCCAGGAGGGAGGCAGAGATAGCCACGGACTGAATCCTGAAGATTATGTTAGAATACAACACTATACAATACAGCACAACACAACACAACACAACACAATGCAATATAGCACAACACAACACAACACAAAGCAACGCATTACAATATAGTACAGTGCAATACAACACAACACAGTGCGATACAGGAAAACACAATACAACAAAACACAACACAACACATTACAGTGCGATACAGGAAAGGGCGGGGCTGTTATGAAAAAAGAAAAGAAAAAACTACGCAGGCAGTGAAAACCACTCCCCACAGTAAATAAGGAAAAGGAGCCACTTTGGTACCGGGTACCGTAAATCTCCTTCACCAAGAAAAGAGAAAGACAGCTCTGTTACGGGCAGGTGTAGCAGCGTTTTGAATTCAGAAAGAGCAGCAGCAGGGAAGGGGTTTTGAAAAGATGCGCTGTGGTACAGCTCCCAGCTCGGTATTTATGCCATTGGGGAAGCAACCATCTCGATTACATCGTGCTCCTTTTGTTTGTGCAAGCACGCGAATGGTAGAATCAAAGCAGGTGCAAATTATAACATACAATGACTTGTCAGGTAGTCTCGCACAGCAAGTGCGGGAGGCCAACCAGATCCAAGTGCGGGATCCAGGTCCAAGTGCGGCAGGCTAATATTATTATCTGGTCGGTCCTACGTTTATCTGACAGGCAAAATTTATTATCTGGTCGGTCCAATAACTGGCAGGCTAAAAATTTTATCTTGTTGGTCCTACGGAGGACAAACCAGACAATGTTTTTTGTTGGCTGGCAAGGACCAGTCACAGGCTGATTAGCCAAACAGTCTGGCTGAAGGTCCTCCCATGTAGATATAAATATGTAAATCAACCAATTCATACGCCCATAATCAGCCTGCCATAAGGCTGGAAAAGACTCACTCACACTTAAGGATGTGTTTGCATAACATGTGTTGTGTATGATGTGTGTGTGCATGTGTTTCTCCCTGGGTGTGTATTTGTACGTCCGTGTGCATGCATGTGTGTGTCTGAACGCGTGTGTGTATGTGCTTCTCCCTGTGTGCGTACGCGTGTGCATATGTATGGATGTGTGTAATTGTTTGTGTGAGTGTGTACGTGTGTGTGTGCGTGTGTGTGTGTGTGCATGTATGTGTGCATTTGTAGTGCATTACACGCAAATAGGCCCCTACCAGTCTCTCTCGAAATCTTGGCATGGAACACATCCTGGTCTGTCTGAATGAATGCCTGGATCAAGCAAGCTTCCACGTCTGGCTCAAAAGTGTTCCGGTAGTTGCTCTGTGCAGCGCTGGGTCTGTTGGGAAGCGAGGCTCTATCGATCGGGCGAGAGCTAGGGCAAGCTACTGAGCTGCCCTCTGTTGTACGGTCGGCATTCTGTGGAGGTGCAAGGAAGCAATTCAAACCTGACGGATTTGGAGGAGGGTGCAAGAGGAGCAATTTAAACCTGATAAATCCTGCAAGAAGAGTTCAAAGGAACAAATGTAAACCTGAAATCATTTTACAAATCCGATGAGCTTAGGAGCGTTGGGAGGAGATGCTGCAAGCAGCTGCTTTTTAGTTATGAATCCCTTTGAAAGCAAGGAGGTAATTAAAGAGCTTTTGATTAAAATTAGGAAGTTCCCGGACCTCAGCTAGCCTTAGCATCTGGTGGTGGGAGAAAAAGGAACAACTAGCAGGTGCAGTGGTACTGTGCTACAGCCCTCATATTTCAACCAGGCATACAGTAACTCTTTACCATACAGAGAATTAATCATTCCGCACCCCTCCCTGAATAAAATTTAGTTGTGCAGATCCGCACCAAATCCGCACCGCTTTCAACAGTTATTATTATCCTATCCGCACAAATACGCAGGGCCAAACAACCCCTGATGTGGCCCCAGACATTACCATTGCTTCAATGTACGTGCATGGAAGTTTGCTTTTGCAAAAGATATAGACCACAGGGTGGGCTGTTGCCGCCCTCTGCATGCAAACATGGGCCTGGCAGGTTGGTACCCAAGCAAGAGTTGTCAAACTGCTCAAAAAATTGACTGCACTCTAGTTGCATGTCAAATCTCATTCCAAATTCTCGTTCATTCTAACTCAGTGCTTGCGCGCAACTTGCACAACTTGTGCTCGCATCCCAATCATTTCACAATCTAGTCCATGCCCTCTCCCTCCTCATCCCCACTGCCCTCCCCCTTGTTCTCTTCCTCGCTGCCCTCTCCATCTTCCTCGCTCGCACTGCTCTCTCCCTAATCCTCGCTGTCATCCTCAAGAATAATTCATTAATCGTCAAAAATAATTAATTTTTATTAATCTGCACCCAATCCGCAGCCCCAAAAATATTTATTTAATCCCTGTCCGCAGTTAGCCGCACCCCTCCAAAACATTATTTTTGTTGATATATTCTCTGTACGGTACACAAATAATAATTACCATACACGCTTCTCTCAGGGCTGGCCAGAAACGTACACGTATGCAAACGCTGTACATATCCACGCCATCATAAAGAGCCATACCGTAGGTTCACGATCATTTCTGGACCACACATTTCAAAAATTAAATAAACTTTCGATTTAGTTGTGAGGGGGTCTGGGAATTAATTTTCGAGTTCGAATCCAGTTCGGGCAGGCCCTGTCAAGAATTAATTTGTGAATTCGAGAAAACCCCAATGTTGGCTGCTGCTGCTGCTGTTGTGCAGGCTGATGGGTAGACTGCCCATTGGCTGCATGGGGAGAACCACTGCTGAGTGCTTGCACAGGTGCTTCCCTCAAGAAGCAACCTTCTTACCCACTTGTCATCTTCACTAACTCTGTGTGGATGCCACAAGGGAAGGGCCTGGAGGGCCGGTGAGAGGAGGAGGCTTGTTCTTGGAGCAGCATGCATGGAACGCCCCACGGGCCTCTTCACAGCCGCGCCCCTTGCCTTTGCCTCTGCCTCTGCCAGCTCCCTGGGCTGCCTCTCCCTCTGCAGCTTCTCATGGTGCCTCTGCTGAGCGGCCAGCCTCTCAGCTGGGGTTCGAAGAACGGGTTAGGGGTTCACAACCAGGGCACGCTGGGAGCTAATTCTTAAAACCTCCCTGAAAACCACTTATAATAATTTATTATTATCACTTTGAATTCAGTTCGGAGAGGGCCCCGAGAATTATTAATATTTTCGTTTTTTTGCCAAATAATTATTTAATTTCCGAAGTGATCGTGAACCTACGGTATGTGTTTTTTGATTTTGATGGAGACAGATGGCAATTTTAGGGTAATTATATGGTATACGGTATCACGGTCGATAAAACAACGTATATAACTAGAATTGGCCATAACCATATATATAATCGTACACAGACGGTATAATCGTATACAGACGGTATATATTCGCGGTGTACGTACGGTTCTAAGCTGGGATTTCATCAAATATACAGTAATATACGGTGTATATTTCTGTCCTGGCCAACCCTACATATGATTGTCTACAGAACCCATGTACGGTCCTGGCCAATCCTACTCTATACAAGCATCTCTTTATTTATTTACTTATCAGCTGTATAAGCTCCCAACCATGCAGCATCCAAATTCAGCTCCAGTTCACAATGCACCGACTAGGTATACAGATACACTACACTGCAAACTTGTCTTTTAAAGGGAAGGCGGGATGTTAAGCAGCCTCTGGGCTCCTGGGGCTGCAGGGCTGGTTGAGGGTCTTGGAGCACTTTTACCACAATCACAACATGCGTCCATAGCACTTTCACCACCACCTCGACGTGGGCCCATAGCACTTTCACCACCACCAAAATGTATGCTCAAAATCGCCTTCACCACCACCAAAATGTGCGCCCGTAGCACTTTCACCTCCACCAAAATTTATGCTCAAAATCACCTTCACCACCACCAAAATATGCACCCATATCGCTTTCACCACCACCAAAATGTGCGCCCATAGCACTTTCACCACCACCAAAATTTATGCTCATAATCGCCTTCACCACCACCAAGATGTGCGCCCATAGCATTTTCACCACCAACAACATGTGTGCTTGAAACGCTTTCACCACCACATGTGCATTAAACGCATTTTGATCACCGCCACAATGTGCGCCGTACCGATGTGACCTCAGCAGCACTTTAGGGGAAAATAAGTACCACAAACACCCCAATCCTTCCAGGCGTGTTCCTTCATTCCATATCGATCTATGACACCATTCCTTGTAGGTGCACAACCCCATTCCTGATTGGTGCACCACCCCCACAAAGTGGCCTATGACTCAAACTTGGCAGTGAGGGGCTTTAAGGTACTGTTCAAGTGAAGAGGGAAAAAAGGAAAAGCTACACAGGCAACGAAACACCACTCCCCTCATTAATTTAAGGACAAAGCACTTAGGTCCTCCTTCACTTTATCACGCTGAATGTGCTTACTGCTGACACTGCCAGTGCAGCCTATTCCTGATCTATTTCTCTACAATCATCAAATCATCAAATCATCAAGGAAAAAATATGGAATATTTATTATTATTTGTATTATTGATTTTTCTACTTATATTCCATATTTTCCACTTATATTCCATATTTTCCACTTCTATTCCATACTTTTCCACTTCTGATGGATGTGTGACCATTCCTTACCGACGTGAGATCCCATTCCTTTTCGACGTGTGACCCTATCCCTTACCAATAGTGCGTGTGCAGTGCCTGCGGTATCTGGCACAGGAGAAAGTGAGGTTGAAGACGACTGGGTGACCAAAGTTGTGGCAGGAGGCAAAGGGGGGGGCCGGCTCGGGTGGGAGGAGTGCGCTGCTGCTGCTGCCGCTGCTTTGCTTTTGTCTGTGGGTGTGCCCACTTGGGGTAACTCTGCCTCAAGAACATCGGCCTCCGTCGTCTTTGCAGAGTCTACATCCACCACTGGCACAGAAGCAGGGTGCGCAGCGAAAGGCTTGCCCTGCGTGTGTGTGTGCATGTTTGTGTGTGCGCATGCATGTGTGTATGTGTGTCTGTGAGTGTGTGTGTGTGTGTGTGTGTGTGTGTACACATCTGTGCTACCTTGGTGCCCAAGCAACAGAGGACCGCCTCACGTCCACAAATCTGCTTCAAGGACTCAAGCAATATGTCTTATAAGAGCAGGGTTCGCTCAGTGCTTGGCATCCTGGATCCCAGCCACATTTTGACACGGCAACCTTTCTCTACAACAACTCCTCTCTTTATCGCTCTTGCGCATGCCTTGCTCATGCATCATCCATTTGCAGCTTACTCCACTAACAAGCGCCGAAGCCCACGCATTCACCTGCACATCTGCCGCATCGCTTCTTACGGCAGACACTGGGAGGGTATGCGCAAATGAGTAGGGTTGGCCAGAACCCTATACATACGGTGTATATACGGTGTTTTTGGCAGGGAAGTCACCAAATATACCGTCATATATGGTGTATACATATACGTTCTGGCCAATCCTACAAATGAGCCTTGCTGTTGCTCTACAAGCGCCAAAGCCCACGCACTCACCTGCACATCTGCTGCATTGCTGATTATGGCAGACACTGGGAGGGTATGCGCTGATGAGCCCTGCTGTTGCTCTTCCTGCAGCTGCAGCTGCAGCTGCTGCTGCTGCTGCTCTATTCGATTTTGTCGCTCTTCCTGCTGCTGTGTTTGGTCCCTCTGCTGCTCAACCTGCTGCTGCTGCTGCTGCTGCTGCTGGAGTGGGCCATCACTCAAGTGTTGCTCCTGCTCTTGCTGCTGGTCTGACAGCTGTAGGTCGTGCCTCAGTGCCCCAGGTTGCTGCCTTTCTTGCTGCACCTCTACCTGCTGCTTGAGCTTGCCTTGCTGCACCTCTTTTTGCTTGAGCTCGCCTTGCTGCACTTCTATCTGCGGTGTGTGCTCGCCTTGCTGCACCTGTTGTGCGTGTTGATCCCCTGGTTGCTGCTCTGGCAATGGCTGCTTGCCCCCCTTTTGTGGCCGCTCCTGCTGCTCCTGCTCCTGCTCCTGCTGCTGCTGCTGCTGCTGCTGCTGCTGGGGTGGTTGCTCTAATCTTTGGTGCTGGCTGCTGCTCTGTGTTTGGCTTAGCTGACTTAGCCGCTGCTTCTCCTTCGAATCCTCGGCGGAGGCCTCCGCCCAGGCCTTCTCAAAGATTACCTTGAGGTTTGTGTGCAGCTGCTTGCGGCAGTGTTTGGCTACAGCATCGCCACCGTGGCCGTCAAAGCTGTGTGCGTGTGTGTATGTGTGTGTGGTTTTATGTATGCGTAGGCAGTGTTTGGCTACGGCATCGCCACCGTGGCCGTCAAAGCTGTGTGCGTGTGTGTATGTGTGTGTGGTTTTATGTATGCGTAGGCAGTGTTTGGCTACAGCATTGTCACCGTGGCCGTCAAAGCTGTGTGCGTGTGTGTATATGTGTGTGGTTTTATGTATGCGTAGGCAGTGTTTGGCTACAGCATCGCTACCATGGCCGTCAAAGCTGTGTGTGTGATTTCATATATGCGCATGTGTATGTGTATGTGTGTGTGTGCTTTAATTTGTATGAATGTGTGTCTGTGCATGCGCGCAAGTGCAAGTGCTGTTGTGCCACAGTCAAAGATCCAAAGAGGAAGGGGAAAAAAAACGGTGGGACAGTTATGTCCGAAAGGGATGGATGCATGTACACAGAGGAGCAGCAGAGGGCATATTAAAACGGACAACAGAGTCGAGCATCTGAAAAAGGGAGCAGCACTAAAAGGTGGTGCCGATGATGAACAGTGCAGGGGATTGCATGTTGATGAGCTGAAGTGGAGGGGGTAGGAGCAAAGGAAGGGGATTGACCTGCCATTGAGCGGCCTGAGGGGTGCACAAGTTGTCTGAAGACAAGCAATTGTAACCAATTACGCAGCAGCACAATACATGCACACTCACAAACACAATTCCACGTACACTCTCTCACGCGCGCGCACACACACACACACACACACACACACACACACACATACACACACACGCGCACAAACATACACAGACACGCACACACTCACATGCACACACTCAGATGCACACACAAACACACACACACGCAGTCAGCAAACAATGAACATGTAGTGTGCCCTGAGGATTTCCAGCATCAGTGACAGACAGACCTCACGTACACTCACTCATTTGTGCTGCCACACTTGTAAAGCAAAAAAGTGGACACCACACTTGCACAGCAAAAAGTAAGTAACCCACTCACACAGCAAAATAGTGGACAGGCATACAGCCTGGTGGAGGAGGAGGAGGAGCAGCAGCTGCTGCTGCTGCTGCTGCCCTTGAACCACTCAAGCTCTTCTGCAACAAAGGGACTTTGAGGCCCATTCTCACGCTGAAGTTTGAGGCGAAGGAGGGTGGTTGGAGGGAGGGGCGAGCTTGAGCAGAGGAGAGAGAGGGGGAGATGGACTGTTTCGGAGGTGATGCTGGATGCTGGGTGGTGGTGCTATCGCTGCCGTTTACGTGTGAGAGGGGGGGTGTTTCTTGCCATGAGGTTTTCAAAGCGCTGTGCTGCGTGCCAGTGGCACCACTGCCGCCATTGCTGCTGCTAGAGCGTGGGGGTATCTGTAGTTGCTGGTCCTGATCCTGAGGGAGAGAGGAGGCATCTGGGAGCCCTATCCACACCAGCTCTGGCATGTGCGACCATGCATCCTCTTGTGCTAGGCGCTGCAGGCATTTGTGCAGCTTGATGAATGGCATCCAATTGTGATCAACATTTGCATCACTGCCAGAATGAAGGTTTACGTTTTGTAAGCAGCTAAGAAGTATTTGGAATGTTACTGCTCCATTAAGATGAGGAGCACACATGCACAGAACGCTAATATTCAATGCCATGGCTGCCGACCCAGCATACTCACATGTCCCATCAAGCTTTTTGCCCCGTATGGAGGGCATTTCTGACCTGTGCGAGTTTCAGGTTGGGCATGTGACACATGATTATCAGAAATTGCGCAGCTCTTCAGTCTCAAGCCTCAAAACTAGGGGCAACAGAAAATCACCTCAGCACAGGCATGCAGCATACCTCGAGACCTCCTGCAATGGGGCGAGGGAAGGTGGATGTAGCTGTTTTCCGAGGATGCAGGTGGGGAAGCGCTCTCTGAATCCCCCTTCCTCCAAAATGAGTCTTCGTCGACGAAGTTCTCATCAAGTTGTTGTTGAGACTTTTCGAGAGAGACTTTGTGGTTACGCGGGAGCAACGCACTGAAAAACTTCATTCGTTCATTTTGTTCTTATTTAAATCTTATCATGCTCCTGGCCAGAAATTAATGTTGTTTTTCCTAACTGTGTTTTTTATCCAAATCAAGTGAAATTATTTTGCAGGCACTCCGTGATCGACCCGTCGGATAATTTATCATAGGCCGCATCCAGCGAGAGCTTACTGCCCCACAAACCTGCACATTCTCTGCACATTCTCTGCACATTTTTCACATGTCTGGCTACCAGCATCCCCCTTTGTAACACCCTTCCCCATCAACTCACACTTACATCTATAGATATATAGCTATATACGATACACTGTAAGTCAGCCAGGGGGTGCAAAATATAAGGAGAAGCATACGCATTTAAGTGTACTTAAGTAGTAAGTACTCAAGATGGTTTGCCAGTAGTTCTTGGCCTCAAAACTCTTTGCGTGGATTGAAGTTACGTGGAGAAGGGAGTGTTTGTTTCTGCGAATACAGGGGCGTCTTCCTGGAAGAGAAATCTCGGTAAGGGGTAGGCAGGGGCCGGAGGATGACCTGCCAAAAAAAGGAAGGTGAGATGAAAGAGCCAATTGATTGCAAGATGTGTAGGGAAAACATCGTGCAAAAATTACAATCCTGGCCAAGCAGACTATCAGTCGAAGGTGGGAGTCAGCAGAACTCATGAAGATGCAGTTTTGTGTGTGGTTTGCCAGTACAGTTCACATCCGCATACATCGTGTTGCGTGAAGTGAAACATTATGGACTCTGATGTACGGAGGAATCGTACGGCTCTAACCATTCGTACTCATGTGAGGCTCTCTCTTAATAATGAGTGAGATTATTTCACTTTATAAAATGTATGTGGAGCAACTAATGTTCAATGCAGCTGCAGCTTCCGTGGTGGGCTTTGTAGCCAGGAGCCAAGCAACTAATAGCTTTGACCAGACAAGGCAGCTAACTGTTCTTTCACCCACATGGAAATATTAGTTTGACCAACAGACCCACCACCACCAGCAATGAGCCTTCACCGCTTGCGAGAGTTTTAAACTGGATTTTCCACAAATGAGGGATGTGCCAAGCCCTGGCTGTCAAAATCGAGAAGTGCGGGTATAAGGCATCTTTGAGATTACCCGTCACCTCGCACGGCTAAATTGGGTGTTGAAGCAGAATGCAGGGCTTATCAGGCAGTTGTACCTTTATACTTTTAACCTGAGCCCATGGATATATTGTGGCTGGTGGAAAACTGAGAGACAGATTTGAGCTCTCAATTTGACTAGAAACAAGACCGCTGAAGGCGCACTTCTCAAGCTGGGGAAAGGAGCAGAAAGCAGCCTCTTTTCCTGAAACCCTTGGAGAAGACACAGCAGCTACTCTACACTTTTGGTTACGCCTTGGCAGAGGCCTCTGTGGGCCCCTCCCGGTGAAGAGAAAATAGTATGTGGGCTTATTACGGCCCCCTTCAAGCCTAGCTGGCAGTAAATCATTGCACAAGTGAATGCATTGATTTAACTCTGGGATGCTGCTGCGAGGACACGTGCCCCGAGGACAGCAACGAGGAGGGAGGCGCTCACGACGCCAATGACACGATGTGCTATGATACTATGATAGTTCCTCGATATATTTAATGGCAACCATGAATTTAAATGGGGTGGATGCCCCAATCTCGTTCTTGTTCCTTGTCATCTAAGATCAAAAGGCCTATTGCTAGGGTTGGCCACAACCGTATATATACACCGTGTATGGCCGTATGTTTGGTGATTTCCCTGCCAAAAATACCATATAGGTATACATATATACACCGTATACATATGGTTCTGGCCAACCTACCTGTTGCTCTAAACTACCAGGGAAGAGGCGCTCACAATACCGGCGAGATATCCCAAGGCAAGTGCCAAGGGGGGAGGTTGCAAGATTATCAGATATTTTTGGCTGGGTGGGAAACAGATATGGGCAACCTTGTCCTGTCCTAACACAAACTTTGTAAGCATCTCCACTGACTGAACAAACAGTGACCCAAGTGAAAAAAATAAGGGCCACATTTCTTTTTCACACCTCTCCAGAACACCTAGACATGAAAAGGGTGGTGTTTCTTCCAAGGGAGGAAATTTTGACTTGTTCTTTGTCGATACTCAGACATTTGATGTGTAGTGCCCACCCGTAAATGTACGAACATGTCCTCCATCTAATCAGTGTCACAGACTCCCTTTCTTGTGCCCTTTTGTGAAGCCGACGAATTATTCCACTTCACCAAAAAATGAAGGTGTGTAGATGACACGTCACAGTTGACAGCATTAGAAATGTAAGCCGTACCTTGACATGGGAGCGCCTGCTTTTCGTGAAGCTTCCTCTGCCCTTGGCATGGTAGAGTACATTCTTTATAAAACTCCCCTTGGTCGCATAGCACTCGTCTGTGGAAGGACAAGAAAGGGGTGATTGGGAGTCAGAAGGGGGCGTACATGTGTGTATGCTGTTGAGGTGGAGGAATTAGGTGCCAGTGGGGGGAAGTGCGTGTATGAGTGTGTGTGTGTGTGTTGCTGAGAGTCAGGTGAGCCATTCCTGTGAGAGTTCTTGCTCCAAAGCTCCCACCCAATTCTGAGTATGTAGGACCTTGAGCTGGACCTAACTGAGCATCTCTGCATACTCAGTTTGTGGCGGGAGGTGCCCAGGTGGGCAGGGTGGAAATCCCTGCCATAAAATGAATTTTCAAAAGCTCCCCTCTGGTGCCAGCAACTTGCCAGGGGTGTTTGCAATAATATTGGGGACATTTCGGTGAAGGTCCGGGGGTCTGGGGTCAAGGTCCGGTTTTGGACCCCCTTTTGGCAGGGGAATTGGCGAAGCTATGGGAAAAGTGCACAGCCCAAGTCGGGGCAAATCGATTTTTGCGATGAATTACATATTTATGAAACTATTAAACTATGCAGTGCTACCGTTCAACAGCTGGGGCTGAGCAAAGTCTGCAGGTGAGGCTGCACAGACTTTGAGTGTGTTTGGCACACTATTAGCTGGTCCCACTGAAACAAATGTTTGAGACCGTTTGAGACCTGTGTGAATATTGCATGGATTTGGATTCACCTCATCTGTCGCTGCCACCACGGCCCAGCCCCAGCATTTCAGACCATAAAACTTGACAAGGTGTGCCTTGGGAGCATACTGAAGGGTTCCCGACACTCAGAAGATGGCCAGAAAGCGTGTTTCTGGGGTTTCCAGAAATGCACCATTTTTGCCCAGCAAACAGGCCCACGCACTAAGTCCTTTAGGGGCAAATTTTTTACCCCCTTTTTTTTTGCTTTGATGGGTATGGTTTACCCTATACCTATCTATGAATAAAATAATTGGTGAAATTCGGACCAAGACCCGCATTTCTACACCCATACCACCTTTTTGGCAGGGAAATGGCACAAATCCAGCCCCCCACTCTCACCCTTGACCCCAAACTCATTATGTTATGCAGAAGTGTTACATTTATGTATAAAAACCATTGGGTGACCTCAGATGTGCAATTCAGGAAAGGGGCATCAATTCCCCCTTTTTGGGTGGGGCATGGCTATCCTGACTGAGAGGCAACCCTTTAATTTTGTTATTGTGTACGCATGAAGGTGGTAGATTGAGTATTAAAGTGATACACGTAGAAACTGCTCGCTGCTGTTTTTAATAGGTTTTATAGGAGCAGGGCAATTGAGCAGACGCACAAATTGAAATGAGGATGAGCACGAATGAAATTGCGACGTTGAACAACCCCCAAATACAAAGTAGAACATGTCTGAGTTCAAAAATTGACATCACACAACAACAGTGTTTACATTGAACAGGGTTGCACTTGGCACTCACCAACAACCAAGTTTAACGGGAGACCCTTGAGCTTGGCATCTTTCATAGCCTCCTCTAGCACCTGTTGCAAAAATAGCATGCCACGAATGTAAAGTGAACCCAACAACATTAAGCAGCAAGGCCTTACTTTGATATGCGCAGGTTACCATCTATGGCGATCGGCCAAGGAGGCACATTCCAATGGTAATGGGCATCGCCATTTTCACATGTGCATGTTAAACAAGCAGAGGTGAAGCTTCCCAAAAAGAAAGCAAACTGCATACTCGCTACGCCGTGTATGTGTATGAAAGATTCAGGGCTAAGATTACCACACATAGTCGATAAGCAGCATTCCTCCGTTGCTGATAATAGAGGCCATTGATTATTAATTGCATGGTATTTACACCACATTGTGTAGGGTTGGCCAGAAACGTATGTTCATACCAAACATGACCGTACGTACGTATGGAAATGCTCCTGCTTAAACGACCATAGAAACACCCTGAATACATACGCAGTATGGCTCTGACCAGCCCTGACCTTGTGCAATGGAGCATGTATCTCTGTAGCGATTTAATGCATTTTTGTTGAAGCCACATCGTGAGCAATGGCACATAAAAATACTAAAACAAGGAAACACACTGTGTCCTAATGAAAAAGTATGCAGCATTTAGGCCAACCCAACCGCTGCCGTACACACGTACCTGCTGCAAGTACACGCCTGCCTTCTGGGGCCGTATCTTGCACTGCGAAATGGCCTCCTCGTACTTTAACCCCCGCACCTGCACACATTAATGCGTTTTTATATACGGGAGTGGTCATAGGACACAAGGAGTTGGTGCCTGATGAACACGACAGGGTGTTGTGTACATGTGGCCCTGGTATTTGATGTACAAAATCACAATTTATTGATCATATCCTTTATGGCACACACATTTAGAGCAAGCATCAATTTCAGGGATTCATACATTTGTCCTGCTTGCATTCTTAGGTTCAGCGAAAACATGTAATAATGTATGGTATTATTGTGGGCACACATAATCTAGATTATTGACATGTGAAAATGTGTTGCCATCGAAGTTTTGCATACACATATCCAAGACCTTGATAGCACAAACACACAGACACACACACACACACGGAAACACACACACACGGACACACACACACACACACACACACACACACGCGCGCGCACACACACACAACATGCACACACACGGCCCTAACCCTCACCAAATGTATCACACGATTCATCTTCTTCACACTATGAGGTACTTCTAAGAGGTTGGCATAACCCGCGTCAGCATAGGACCGCTTTAGCTCGTGGCGTTGCTCCTTTGCTTCGTCCGAAGCATCCCACCACACCCACGTGCGATGCTGCTGCTGGGCTTCTTGCAGCTGCAGCTCCCTTGCTGCCCGCAGCATGGGCGAGGCCCGCAGTCTAGTGCTGTCTGGACTGCTTTCTGTGCTGCTGCTGCTGCCCTCGCTGCTGAACTGCCGCTGTTGCAGATGACTAGTTGTGGACGGCACCATGCTTGAACCATGACTCAGGTGCTGAAGTGTGGAGATAAATAGGAGGACCATGGCAGGGTCATTTATCCGTTTTCAGCTTGCATCTATTTAGTTGTTCAACTCATACCTGCAGGGAGCAGGACAGCCACATGGGAATGGCACCAGCAGCAGAAGAGGAGGATACCAACTGTTTTAGATGGCATGGGCCCGAGACTCCAAAGTACTGCAATGTTTTGTTCATTTTTAACATTAGAGCATATTTCAATTTATGAAATTAGTAAGCCTATACAACACACACAAATAACACACACGCGGGCACACACGCACGGACACATACACACACACATACACACACACACACACACACACACACACAAACACACACACACACACAAACAAACACACACACACACACACTCAAACAAACAAAAACACACACAAACACA
>Ga0307951_1000408_pt1 | contig 24407 bp, 32 predicted proteins | sample OrgLakmetagen374_FD_201842 | JGI IMG/M metagenome (GOLD analysis project Ga0307951, IMG submission 201842) | Saline water microbial communities from Organic Lake, Antarctica - #374 | ecosystem: Environmental > Aquatic > Non-marine Saline and Alkaline > Saline | place: Antarctica: Organic Lake... | reverse complement strand
CCTCTGGTAATTTGGTGTCTGTGTGGGTGGGGCGGTGGGAGGTGCGCGCGTGCGAACAAGTGTGTATGTGGATACGTGTGCTTTTTGTATTACACATGTCACATGTCGTAAGATGACACCGACCGCGTGTGTTGTGTGCACTGTGTGTCGTTCAGCAACTTTGTATGTAAGCAGCCTGAACTGCTTTGTTGAAACGCGCAGATGAATGCTTTTGTGCCCGTTTCCTACCATCGTTCAGGCCTCCTCGCAGCTCAGCTGTCGCTGGGGCTGCTCATCCTCCTCCAGCTCAACGATTACAGGTGGGGTCCTTTGAAAATCCAGATCAGGGTTATTGGAAGGGAAAAGGAGCAATACAGGGAGGGCAAAGGGCAGTTAGGGATGCCTTTAATGTTTAAGGTTCTACACAGCCTGCTTGAATCAAAGCTGAACTTGAAAGTAGGGGTAAAATTAGCCTGTTCCTTGATTAGCGAGCAAAAATGTTTAGCATCCCTGTGTATTACAAATAGAGTACATATAAGATGTTGCAATTAAGAGAGACGTTATGTATCTCTTTTCTCAGTATAATGGCTGAAACAAGAAGTTGTGCAGGCCCAAATTTGTATCAGTAAAATGGCAGAGGGGGTCAACTGAGGCCCTAAACAGGGGTACATCTGAATTGTGAATTGAGTATGCGCGCCCCAGCTGGCAGTTTCTAAACTTGGTACCCAGAGGTAGGTTGGCTACACCTGAGCTTGAAAACAGCCAGTTGCGGCGCACATGCCTAATTGCCCGCGGCGTGAACCCCACTTTTCACCACCAATTTGTCATATCTCACCACCAACTGACCCGATTTGTGTCATTTTGTATGAACAGTCTACATTTTAATAAAGAATATCATTGCCACTATTATGGGGCGAAACGGAGCAGTAGTTGGCCAGGTACCCCATTTTGGCCCATTTCCCTAACAAAAAATCAGCAAAAGGGGTGCCGAAAAGGGTGGAATACCAAGTTCCACCAAATCCGGTTTTCAGCATCCCAAACGATTCCATATTATATAAGAAGTACTCCTGTCGTGTTTTGAGTTGAAAAGAGACCCTGGGTAGAGCGTGGTGGCTCATTACGTAAATATTCATGCCAAAAAATGAACTGATATTCTGCCCAGACCACTGGGGGGGTTCGTTTGGCCCCAAACTTTGTGAACCATCTACTCATGTTATTTCATTATGGTGTGCATCAAAAAAGTCACATTTTCAGACATTTACTCTGTTGACCCCCTCTTGTAAAATGGCTGAACCAAGAAGTTGTGCAGACCCAAAAACCGCCTAAATCAACCAAGGTGAAAAACACTTTGTTACTGGGCTGAATGGGAAAGCTCCCCCACTGCAAAAGGAAAGGGGACTAACCTTATGTCCAGATCCTGGATTTTCTTGCATTTGCAGGGTTGGCCAGAACCGTATATATATATATATATATGTATCGGTATGCCGTATTTTACGTATATTCAATGAAATCCCTGCAAATAATTCCGTGTATACACCGTATATTTAGGGTTGGCCAGAACCATATATATACAGTGTATGTACGGTATGTTTGGCAGGAAAATCACCACATGTACGGTTGTATACGCTGTATATGTACGGTTCTGGCCACCCAATGTACATCCATAATTTTGGCCATCCCCGTGCATTTGCTTTTTAGAATCCTAGAGGCACCCTCCCTCCTCTAGTCAGCACATGCATCTCCTGCCTTAGCTTTGCAGTAAATTCCTCAGGGCATCCTTCCTCCTCTGGTCAGCACGTGCATTTCCTGCCTTTGCTGTGTAGTAAATCCCTCAGGACATCCTTCCTCTTCATAACTGGCTCATCCTTCCCTGCCTTTGCTGTGCAGTAAAATCCTCGGGGCATCCTCTCTCCTCCTGGTCGGGTCATACCCCTTAATGAAGCGCATCACACATTGGGTAAGCAGTCGCATGATTCAGGAATTTATTCTGGCATACTTTAACGGAATACAAATTTGTTGCCTTCAGCATAAGTTTTTTCTCTGCAAGCGCTAAAAAACACGCGTATCGGTAAATTAGGTGGTACACAAGTATTAAAAGGCAAGCCTGAAAAGTTCTGCTTTGTCATTTTATTTGGCAGGTAGTTTGTAGAGGACTATTAAAGCAGATAAAATTGGACTCAAATGGCATGCAGTCTTTGCCTCATGCAGCAATCCTTTTCACGCTGGATGTGTTGTCACTACCAGTCAGGTGAGCCATTCCTGTGAATGTTCTTGCCCCAAAGCTCCCACCCAATTCTGAGTATGCAGGATCTTAAAGTGGACCTAACTGGGCAACTCTGCATACTCAGCTTGTGCCGGGGGTCGCCCAGGGTGTGGGGCCAGGATTCCCCTGCCAAAATGGGGTCCTCAGAAAGTGGCCCCGCGGCTTGCCTCACCCACAACGATGGTTGGACATAATATTTGGAGCATTATGAGGGGGGTCTGAGGGGCGAGAGCAGGGGTCCAGGAAATCGCTCAATTTTGGCCGGGAAAAGCTCGATTTTATGCGAGGAGCACAGGGTGCATGGCAGTGAAATTTGAGTTCATAGCTGTTGAAAATCTCAGCTGTTGCTGCCCACCACGGCCCAACCCCAGCATTCCAGACCATGATACTTGACAGGGCATGCCTTGGGAGCACACTGAAGGGCTCCCGACACTCAGGTGGTGGCCAGAAAGCTTGTTTCCAGGGTTTCCAGAAATGCGCCATTTTTGCCCAGCAAACAGGCCCACGCACCAAGTCCTTCTTGGGCAAATTTTCAACCCCCCTTTTTTTATCTGATGGGTATGGCTTGACCCTAAACCTATCTGGCAACAAAAGAATTGGTGAAATTCGGACCAAAACCCGCATTTCTACACCCATACCACCTTTCTGGAAGGGAAATGGCACAAATCCAGCCCCCCACTCTCACCCTTGACCCCAAACTCATTATTTTTATGCTAAGGTGTTGCATTTTATGTATAGAAACCTTTGGGTGACCTCAGATGTGCAATTCAGGAAAGGGGCATCAATTCCCCCTTTTTTGGGTGGGGAATGGCTCACCTGACTACCAGCGTAACATTTTTTTTGGGACGGAGTCCCCCTTCTGTTCATGTCAAGTTTAACTGAAAGAATAGAGCTTTGAGCCTCCCAGGCCACCTCAGAGTGTAAAAATTGTATGAAATAGAAGCTAATCTTGCGCTGATTCCGGAACACCCCGGTCAAACCCCCCTCCACTCGTGACTCCATGGGGTCGCGTGTCACTGTTCCATCATATATTTAGAATGTTTCCCATCATATTCTTAGCCCTTCTTCAGTGGTGTTGTTGAGTGTGGTAGAAGGCCGACCGATCCCAGCATGCTAGCAGCGCTTGTAGCAGCAACAGCTTCACAGCAATCGGGAGGACAGGCGAGCGAGGGCCCGGGAGAGGACCCGCGTCCAGCACTTGGCACAGCACTTGGAGCAACAGTCTCAGCCTGGCAATGCCACTCAGCAGGCACAGGAAGCAGCAGCCCAGTCAGAGGTGGTGGCTCTGAACAACCGTATGGAGCTCAGGCGTTCAGAGGAGCAGTTGGAAGGATTGCAGCCCCCCTGAATTGCTCGCTCACATGACACACAGCTGTTGAGGTGTATATTGGAGGTCTGACACACCATTGGCAAGCAAACAGCTACAGACACGGTATGGTATGACAGGGACTGTGCAAATGCAAGAGCAGGTGCAGGGGGGGCGCAGCCCCCCCTGAATTGTCAAACAATAGAATGCCGCTCTTAAGATCTTCATTGCAAAGATCAGGCTGCCATCTCAGAAATGGTTGTACAGGAGCAGTGGGGTGCAGAGGGAGTCCCCCCCCCCGAATCGCTCTCACTTCATTAGGTACAACTTCAATGCAGCGCGGGCTCCGCCCTATTTTTTGTGATTCGCAGGATCACCCTTGTTGTGATGATTGTTTATTTTGAGGCTTGATGTAATGTCAAAGAAAGCCGTAGCGACCTTGGTTTGCTGGCGGAATCTAAATTAAAGTAGCGAAAAATTTTCTGTAAATTCTTACATTCAATTCGTTCATTACAGGTCGTAGGTTATACAATTCAAGCTTGCCGAAAGCATGCTTGAAGCTATGATTGCTGTAGGCTGCCTCATTATCCTCTTGTACTCTTGCTTCAAAGGCACACATGGCCGAATGGATGTTGTAAGTGCAAGGGTTTGCAATATTGCAGTTTACTGTCTGACGTATTCTACTGATTATCCTAGCAATTCAATTCAGCCTGGCTTTTCTTGCACTAACTTGCGCATGCAGGAACGAGCATGCACTGGCACCCACATCCTGGACCTTCATCCTTTCATTTTGGAACACGTCCTCATGCACGTGAATGCCCCAGCACTGGGCAGGTACGTTTTCTGCCACGTATCCGTCACATTCGCTACACTCTCGCAAAGGGTTTCCGGCAGCGCGGCAACCTCGATGAGGTGTCATCACTGCATCGATATAGTCAGCACAAGCGGTATCAATAACGTGCGAAACGTTAGCATAAGAAGGCAATTCATCCGTGTTCCTGGTTGCAGCTTTTTGAGCTGCTCACGTGAGACCCAGTCACTTGGCAACCGCCGCAATGACCTTCTGCGTCGCTGGCTGGCTCGCCATGAAGAAGCAGCGACGCCTCGAGCACTCAGCAAAGCTGTTGCGGGGAGGAACGAGGCCATTGCTCTTTGCCTGCTGGAGAATCCAATGCTGCAAAGGGTTTTGCAAGCGAGGCACACCGATTTTCTCATTCAATGCACAGTGCTGTGTGCTTGTGAGCACGGTTTGGCTGATGTTATAAAAGAGATGCTTGCTTTGGGTGTTTCTCCCAATGCCCTTGAAGGTCCGTTTGAGCTCTGCCCTGTACATGTTGCGATTATGTATCATCATCCCATGGTGGTGGTCGAATTGATGGAGTCACGCTCTTTTGATGTACATGCGACAGATACTCACGGGGCCAATGTGTTGCACCTTGTTGCTGAGTACTTTGGCGGCGCATATCACCTAGTAGAAGATGTGCACACTATGCTCAAACTTAACACGGCTGGTCGACTGCTGACAAAGCGATTTGTCGAGCAGGGTGTGGATGTGAACGCAACAAATTCTGTTGGCCTGACAGCACTGCACACAGCTTGCTTGAATCACAACATGCCAGTCCTTGACGCCCTCATCAATTTGCACTATAATGAGAGGATGCCTCACCTTCATGTTGACTTCAGTTGTACTGACGATCTAGGTCAGGTACCTCTCCATCATGTTGCTAATGCCGGATGGCTGGCAGGGACGGAGATTTTGCTTGATTTACCCAGCATCGATATTAACTGCATTGCACCTTGTCCAATGATGACACCCTTGGACATAGCCTGCAGGAAAGGACATTTTTCCGTTGCTCTGCTATTGCTACGGCGTGGGGCCGACACAAGCTGTGCAGGAGATGGCAGGTTGCAATCGCCTCTGCACCACGCATGTGCTAGGGGAAACACACGTCTTGTTGAGGTCCTCTTGCGTGGTGATCAAGAGACTGGTATGGTGTTCAGTGTGGATGTCAATGCCCCGGGGCTACATGGGCAGCTGCCAATTCAATGTGCACGCCAAAATCGCCCAGATGTCATTGTCAGGATGCTGCTTGATGCTGGTGCTAGGGATGTGGCAGGGACGGGTCACGAGGTTGTGATGAGGGGAGCGTCAGCCAATGACCCTTTTCACATTTTCCACATGAGGATGGTTGGCGCATTTCAAGAACCGTAGACTATGTCCACTGCGATCTGGTTACATCTCCCAAACACAGTTAATTTTATTTCAATGCATGGTCGATTTCTATTACGTGCAGTATATGTATTGGACGGTAGCACGCTTTTGCCAAGCCACACCACAAAAAAGGAATAAATTAGTACAGATTTTGCAAGCTTCTCTGTTTAATTAAATGTATTCCGCCCCTACGCTTGTTGCTGCCATCGCTTAATCAAATTGTGGGCAATGCTGAGAGAACAGCAGAAGGGCTTGAAATAATGTAAATATAACACTGCCAGAATACGGCTGCTCCCTCAGCACATAATCAACAACCTCCTCCTTCCAAATAAAGGCCAGCACTAACTGTTATATTCCCAAACAAATACCAAATTGGGCAATGGAATTGCCATTAATGCTGAAAAACATTGCGTCACTGTAACAGCTCATCTGGTACCCAAAAAGGACCCATACATTGGCAAGAAAAGAAGATAAAAGAAATTTATCAAAGGTTGGCACAGAAACACCTTCAGACTTCCGAGAAGATTTATGTCGCGACCAAATACAAGCTGGAAATGAACCATCAAAGTTGACTTAAATAAACAAATTGGACAGATCATACTGCTGTACAGTTGGGATGCTTAGACTCGGTCAAAAATTTGCTGAGTTAATTGCAGTATTATAGGATTTAAGGCGATTCGCCATGGACCATCACAGGTCGGCGTAAGAACAAGCATAAACTGGATGGATAGCGCTGCAAAAGAACAAAAGAACTGATACAAACGTTGCAGATCCAGCTGCTTCCAAGAGAAAAGATGACAAGCAGGAATAAGTGCACGGAAGTGCAGCCAATCAGTCTATACAATAATGCTGGGCTTGGGCTGAAACCATGCCTGAGGATTGGTAACAAAAGCATAACATATTATTTAGTGTGCACAAGCTTTCCCCCTGAATACCACCAATTACCTTGTCTTTCTCTTTGAGGTGAGAGAGCTTACGCTACGGGCTCTACTCTTTGGTTACATGCTTGTTCTAACTTTTAACTGTTTCTCATGTGCGTACGTGTGTGTAAACATCTATGCTGCTTGCAGTGCTATATGCAGAGCAAGCGGTGTGTGTCCCACATATGTGCATGTGTGTCTGTGTGTTTCCATGTTGCTGTGCTCCCTGAACACATGCCGTGTGTGTCCCACATGTTTGTATACACTTCTAGCTACTAGGAGTTCTCCAATCTGTGCATTGTGGCCTTTAAACTCACAGAAACTTTAGAGATACGGCACACAAGGACAGGGATGTTTTATACGGCGTATTCATATATAATATAACACGCTATTTACCGTATTGAACGTCCCAAATGATTGACGCATCCCTGCTTTTTTCTGTTCATCGTTGGATACGGATGCACAAGATGGTCGAAAGGACATTGTCAGTAAACCCATCACACTTTGTTTGACGCAGGCCTGGATCATGTTGAACGGATCATGTTGAACGGATCATGTTGAACGGATCATGTTGAACGGATGACTCCCGTATGCATGAGATGCTCCCTGGGAGGGGCATGCAAAATGGGCCTGCCAAGCGGGAGAGGGCAAGGGGAGAAGAGATAATTTAAATGGGGGAACTCTGCTGGGTGGAAATTGGGAGGTCATCTGGATTGGAAAATAATTCGGAGCAATTTAGTAGTCCAAAGTTTCTGGCAGAATAGTTGGATTTGTTCGCAACTGTTGTTAATTTGCTCAATTCAGAATCGGTTCAGAAACACAATTTCCTTTCCATACTCAATACCCCTGGTGACCCCTGTTCAGAACAATTCGGAACTGGATCAGAAACACATCGTTAGCCTAGCTAGCTGAAGCCATGCCAGGCACATGGCAAGCAAGCATTTAAAGATGCACGGGGGTTGAATCATCAGTACAAGCAGAACAAGGGGAAATTAAAAGAGCTGTTTGTAATAAAACTCACCTTATATGGTAGTTGGTAATTTAATTCTGAAACGTGGGTACTCATCGTTGCTAAAATAAAAGTACATCGAAATTGTTAAGGAACTAGCCCGAAGTTGTTAAGGAACTAGCATGGACCGTCTAGGGAGCATTATAATTACAGTAATAAACCAAAATTAAGTGGTTTCCCGCACAAAAGTCAGCAATATGTTTGCGACCAATTTTTAGGCGCCCACCTACGCGCCCGCATAATTATTTATTTGTACAGAAGCCGTGGTGGGCAATCACTTAGAACCCTTTAGCAATGCATAAGATACGACAGTAGAAGAGCACACTTGAATTCATCCGGATGGATCCGCGAAGCAGATACTTAGCGGCCAAGCTGGTTGAGGCCTTCGGACTCCCTGAAGCCCAATGCGAGCGCTCCTTGACGTGCGTGTTTAACGGCCTGCTTGCTTAGAATTCTGCCCCTCCTCCCGGCCTCACACGGCCTCTCTCCGCCTCCCACGCAGGCAAGACAAGGCGAAACTTAATACTTTCTTTGAAACGGGAGGGCCGGCCAGTTTAGTGTACGTCTACGATGTGAGTGGAAGTGCCGCGTTTCTGAAAACATGTTGTGCCAGTTCTGCTTGCACACACAAGCACACAAGTTGACCGTGGCAAGCTGCACACCGAACCCTGCAGGTCCTGCAGCCAGTGGAGAAGACTAACAATGCTAGTGGAAACCAGGGCAGGAATGTTTCCAGGCAGCAGACTGTGACTCGCGGGACTGGGTCTGGACCAGTCCTGCACAGGCTTGGCCCGGTGGGTGTGCACTGACTCTGCTGTCCTGCACACTTACCTTTGCTTTATACATAAATGCTTGTGCTCATGGTTCGTGCTGGTACTTTCGTCAAGAGCACAACTTGCAAGCCTTATAACCCATTCCTTTCGAGCAGAACGAGCCCCTGACCGGCAAGGCCGTGTTTTTCGTGCGAGCCAACCCCAAAGGCGTCGGAGAGAAGACGTTGGATCAAGATATTACATGTGGAGAGTTGTCGGGCAGCGCGTTGGAAAACTTCCGTGCCATGGTGGCCAATTTGTATTGCCCCCTCATTCAAGAGCAACAAGCCTGGGGCAAGGTAAGCCACGCATGCACGCACACACAGACACACACACGTGCACACACACGCGCACACACACACACACACACACACACACACACACACACACACTCACACACACACACACACATACACACACACACATACACACACACACACATCCACACAAACACACACACACACATACGTACGTATATGTACACGAGATACACAAGCCTGCACGCACACATACACGCACGTACTCACTCACATATGCACATGTGCGTACAAACACTCACGCATACCAGCATGTACACGCACATGCTTCCATGTGCGCACACACACACGCACACACACACACGCACACGCACGCACACACAAGCACACACACACACGCTTGCACACACACATGCACGCACGCACAAGCACACACGCGCAAACACGTACACATGCAACATACATGCGCGCACACAGTTCACGCAGACACATTTGCGTACACGCACATACACACACAGACACTCACAGACACACATACATACATACAAATTTACACGCATGCATACCCGCACGTACACACACATGCACATGCACGTACAATCATACACACTCACTCGCACTCGCACACATACACACACGTACACGCGCGCACAAACACACGCACACACACATACACACATACACACACACGCACACGTGCACTCACACACGCTCACACTCACAGGTCCCCCAAGACCACACCGCTGAGTTCCGCAGCTCCACCCAAAAATTTGGCAACATGCTAACAGAGGTAAGCACACGACTCTGTGTGGCAGCGATCATCAGCGCCAAAACTGGAGCGTTAAAAGAAGACACTAACCTGCAGCAAATTGTATCTAGCAGTTGCACATTCCAAACAGCTTGTCCCCGTGCACTCTCCATGCTCCACCACATCACACACCACCACATCATGCTACTACAGACACTTGCAGCATGCCTTGCATTTGCCCAGTGCTGACGACCACCTTCTGCCTTTTGCGTACCTTACTACACCACACGCACACACGCACACACACACACACACACAACACATACACACACACACGCACACGCACACAAACACACACATGTTGCGCGCACCACACTACACCTGCTGCGCACCTTGCTACACCACACCACACTACACCTGATGCGTGCCTTGCGCGCGCAGGCGGTGTCCACCATCAGCGGGGGTGTAGAGCTAGAGCTCCCCGAGGAGCGCTTTGTGTCTCAGTACGACCTCAAGGTGTCATCCCTCAACGCAGCGGCAGCTGACATGCAAGCGTCAGAAGACATGGAGCGGTGCATCACGGACTGGTGCAAGGCCACGGAGGACTTACTAGCGCAGGTGGGTGTGCGTGAGAGTAGAATGAGTGGTGCGTGCGTGCATGCATGCATGCACGTAGTAGCGCGCAGGTGAGGATACGTGAGAGCATAATGGGTGGTGCGTGCGTGCGTGCGTGCGTGCGTGCGTGCGTGCACGTAGTAGGAATGTGTCGTGCTTGGGCGGTGGTTCACGGACCGGTGCAAGGCCGTGGCCTATGAAGGGCTGCCTAGCACAGGTGAGAGCACGTGAGAGTTTATTGAGTGGTGCGTGCACGTACAAACATGTCTGAGCTGTATTAGGCGGGCGGAGCAATCTAGGCGGATTGCTACAAAAGGCCACAGGCAATGTGACGTCAGATGAGAGCGCGTGCCCGCACTCACCACACCCTTTGTGGTCCCATCTGCTCCAGTGGGGCGCTGCATCATTCTTTGTGAAAACACAGTGAATGGCACGCTACGCAGCACGAGTTTGAAGTAGCAGCTTCAGACCGGGTGGTAGAGCACGTGCTAAATCGTGTTGCAAGTATGCGAGGGACTTTGGTCGTTGTCGAGCTCAACAACACGTACCTGCTGCGTGGTAATCAATGAGAGTATGTGCAAGGATGTCCATCACGCACTTCAGGCACATCACAGCCCATCGCGCACTTCACACAGTTCACACACTTCGCGCACTTCAAACAAGCCCATCACGCGCTTCAGGCACGCATAATTGCATAAGGGTGTCAGACAGCAACACAGCCACACATCCCAACACACACACACACAAACACACACACACACACAAAACACACACACACACACACAAAACACACACACACACACACAAACACACACACACACACAAACACACACACAAACTCACACAAACGCACACACCCACACGCACGCAGACCAACCGCATCAAGGACGGAGAGGAGCCAGGCCCAGACACTGAGCTGGAGCACTGGCGCACGCGTATGTCCAACTTCAACTCAATCACCGAGCAGCTGAAAATGAAAGAGTGCAAGCTGGTGCTGGGGGTGTGCCAGACAGGCAAGACACGTGGTTACGCGCGCTGGAAGTCGCTGGACATTCAGGTGTGTTTCGTACGGAATGCGTCTGTGAAAGAGGGGGGGGAGGCAGGAGACTGTGTATGCATGCGCGCGCGTGTTCGTGTGTGTGCGAGTGCTGGTGGACAGCACAGCGCTGGAAGTCGCTGGGCATTGGTGCGCACACATAAACGCACAGGCACACATACACACACGCACGCATGCACACACACATACACACACACACACACGCCACAGGTCACCGATGCCGCCAACGAGGCCAAAGACAACGTAAAGTACCTGGCCACCCTTGAGAAGAGTCTGGAGCCCATGTTCAACGGCACGGTGCAGGACATCACTGACACCATCCCTGCCCTCATCTCCAACATCCGCATGATGTACACAATTGCACGCTACTACTCCACCCCAGGTGCGTGTGTGTGTGTGCGTGTGCGTGTGCGTGTGTGTGTGTATGTGTGTGCTTCTGTCTTATTTTATGATGTACACTATTGCACGCTACTACTCCAGGTAAGTGTGTGTGTGTGCGCGCGTTTGTGTTGTGTGTGTGCTTCTGTCCTAATTTAAACTGCGCCCCCCAGTGTGTGCGTGTCGCTGCGTGTGTGTATGCATGTCTGCAAGTGCATGCCGCCTTTGCTTAGGCAAATGACGCACTCACACGCACACGTGCACATGCACACATGAAGGAACGCACACAGATCCACCCCAAACACACATACACATACACATACACACGCACACACACGCAAATACACCCTAACATGTACATAAACACGCGCGCACACACACACACACACACACAAGCGAACACTAACATGTACATACACACACATGACCTGCAGAGCATATGACGCGCTTGTTCACCAAGCTCACCAATTAGATGATCCGCAAGTGCAAACATACACACACACATGACCTGCAGAGCACATGACGCGCTTGTTCACCAAGCTCACCAACCAGATGATCCGCAAGTGCAAAGAGCAGATCATGTACCCCGGCAAGCTGTGGGACCAGGACAAGCTGGTGCTCATTGCCAACATGCAGGTACGTAGGATTGTGTATGAATGTGTATGATTGTGTATGTGTGTGTGTGTGTGTGTGTGTGTGTGTGAGAGAGAGTTTGTGTCACTGGCTTGCATGTAACCCGGCGAGCTCATTGGCAACAAGCAAGTGTATAGGTGTGTGTGTGTGTGTGTGTGCGTGCGTGTGTGCGTATGTCACGTATGTAGGGTGTGTTGGGACGCGCGTGTTTCAGCAAACTTTGTATTCGTGCAGCAAGGTACGTTACAAAAGCTGCTGAAGTGCACCTAGCCCACACGCCCAGAAACATACGCACTCGCACACACACACGCACACACACACTCACACTCACACACACACACTCACACTCACACTCACACTTACACACACACTCTTATTGTATACAGGCAAGCGTCACACTCGCGCGGGTGCACAAGGAGCACTACAAAGCCGCCAAGGTGCAGCTAGCCGCACAGCCCAAGAGCAAGCAGTTTGACTTTGACGAGCAGGTGGGGTGCAGGTGTAGGCAACAGCGCATCGCTCTGATTGTTTTGCGGCTGTTGACACTTTGACATGCAAGTGGGGTGCACGGTTTGAACCCACAGCGCACAGCTCTAATTGTATGCGGCTTTGACATTGATTGTATGTGGCTTTGACACTGATTGTATGCGGCTTTGACGCTGATTGTATGCGGCTTTGACGCTGATTGTATGCGGCTTTGACGCTGATTGTATGTGGCTTTGACACTGATTGTATGTGGCTTTGACACTGATTGTATGTGGCTTTGACACTGATTATATGTGGCTTTGACACTGATTGTATGCGGCTTTGACACTTTGACGAGGGCAAATATATGTTGCAAAGAGTGATGAAGGGTGATAAGAGGGTGCTTGTCCAAAGTCGGGATATAGTTAGGTTGCACAATACAGCTTAATGCTCGTGCACAGCTTAATGCTCGTGCACACACACACACACACACACACACACACACACACACACACACACAAACACACACAGGCCATCTAGACATACACACACACACATGCACATGCACAGGCCATCTTCCTCAAGTCCGACCTGTTCACCAAGCGCCTGAACAAGCTCATCGACATGTTCACCACCATCCACCAGTTCAGCACCCTAGAGCAGCACACACACATTGAGGGCCTGGAGCTGGTGCGTCTGAAAAGCATACACATTTGTTTGTGTGTGTACGTGCGTTTTTTACATGTGTGTGCATGTGTCTTTTCCCGTTCAGCACTTTGAGGCAGCACACGTACATACACATGCATACGTGCACGCACACACACACACACACACGCACACACACATACACACTCTCACATACACACTCAAACGCATGCACACATACATATATATACACACACACGCACACACACAACACGCACAGATGATTAAAAACCTGCATGGCATCATCGACGACGTGAAGCGAAAGCCTTACGACCTGCTGGACTTTTTCCGTAACCAATTCGACCGTGACTTCCTTGAGTTCAACGTCCAGATCCACGACCTGGAAATCCAGCTGCAGGTGCGTGTGTATGTTTGTGCTCGTGTGCATGCATCTGTATGCGTATGTGTGGTGTGTATGCGTATTTGCATGCCTTCGTTCGCGTGCGTATGCGTGTGTGTGTGCAAATGTGTATGTATGTGCGCACGTGTGTGTGTGTGTGCAAGCATGCTTGTGTGCTTATGTATGCCTGCATTAAAAGCCCTACCTATTCCTCACATCCTTGCAGGATTTTGTGGACAACTCCTTCAAGAACATCACCTCGACGGAGCATGCGATGTCCTTACTGCAGCAGTTCCAGGCCATCCTGCAGAGGGAAAGCTTGCGGCACGATCTGGAGTCCAAGTAAGTGGCGTGGGCTGTGCAAGTTGTTGTGTGTAAGCACCATGCTTCAACGCCAAGAGTGTGTGTGTGTGTGTGTGTGAGTGTGTGTAAAAACGTTGCCTCGATGCCAGGAGTGGGAGCGGTCTCTCTCTATGTGTGTGTGTGTGTGTTTGTGCGTATGTGTGTACGTTGCCTCAACGCCATGAGTGTGTGTGTAAGTGAGTGTGCACGCACGTTGCCTCGACACTAGGAATAGGAGCGGTCTCTGTGTGTGTGTGCGTGTGCGCATTGTCTAAGCCTGGGCAGTGTGATTAATCGTGTGTATGTGTGTACGTGTGTGTTTGTCACGTGTGTGTTTGTCGGCACATTTGTCTGCATATGGCCTACAACTGTGAGCGCACGCATACACACACACACGCACACACACATACACGCACAGGTACCTGGTCATCTTCCAGAACTACGCACACGACCTGGAAGCCGTGCAGAAACTGTACGAAAAGCACAAGTACGAGCCACCCGTCCCACGAAACGCACCCCCGGTCACTGGCAACATTATGTGGGCACGTCAGCTGTTGCGGCGTATTGAGACGCCAATGCTCAAATTTGCACAGGTGTGCGTGTGTGTGTGCGTGTGTAAGTGTGTGTGAGTGTGTGTGTGTGTGTGCAACATTATGTGGGCACGTCAGCTGTTGCGGCGTATTGAGACGCCAATGCTCAAGTTTGCACAGGTGGGCGTATGTACGTGTGTGTGAGTGTGCGCTCGTGTGCGAGCGTGTGTGCGGGTGCGCTCGTGTGCAAGCGTTTGTTCGGGTGCGCTTGTGTGCAAGCGTGTGTGTGTGTGTGCGCTTGTGCGAGTGCGTGTGCTCCTGTGTGTGAGTGTGCGATTGTTGCTTATGCTGTTATACAATGTGCACTGCACTGGGCAAAGGGTGGGCGCATGTAGGGGTGTCACACAGATCTGGCACATGTAAGGGTGTCACACAGATCTGGCACATGTAGGGGTGTCACACAGATTTGGCACATGTAAGGGTGTCACACAGATCTGGCACGTGTAGGGGTGTCACGCAGATCTGGCTGAGAAAGTCTCTTGTATGTGGACCAACAAGGATGTAAAATATGTATCCAGTAGCCTGCGATAGCAGAACAAAAAGGCTGAGAGGACACACACACTCACACACACACGCACACGCACACACACACACAAGGCCCACTCTCAAACTTGACGTGTACACACTTGCACACGCACCATAACACACACACGCATGCAGAACAAGACGCTCATGGCCACCAAGGAGAGCAAGAAGATCGTGAAAATGTACAACAAGGTGGCCAAGGCCCTTATTGAATTTGAAGCCCTGTGGCACCAAGCCTGGCTGAGATCGATTGAGCAGTGCAAGGCTGGCCTGGCTGCCCCCCTGCTGGTGCAGCACCCCAACACTGGCAAGCTGCTGGTGCGTGTGTGTGTGTTCTGTGTGTGTGTACTTGTGTGTGCGTTGTGTATGTGTACTTGTGTGTGTGAGTGTGTGAGTGTGTGGACGATTTGAGAGCGTGCTAGTGAGCAGCCGATGGCTAGCCTGGTCGCTCCCCTGCTGGTGCGTTGTGTGTGTACGTGATGAGGAGATCACACCACTAGCTGGTGCATTGTGTGTGTGTGTGTGTGTGATGAGGAGACCACGCCATTAGTGCGCAAGATGACCATGCCCACGCTCACCTTTGTCTCCATGCTCCTAGTGTGATCTAACACACCCAAACACACACACCATACACACGCACACACATGCACACACACACGCACACACACATGGTTGCACACACAGGTCAACTTTGACAAGGAGATCATGCAGCTCGTGCGTGAGACCAAGTACATGCAGCGATTCAACGTCCCTGTGCCGGAGAGTGCAGTTATGGTCTTGTTACAGGTGTGTGTATGTGTGTGTGTGTGTCTGTGTGTGTGTGTACTTGTGTGTGTTTGTACTTGTGTGTGAATGTGTGTGTGTACTTGTGTGTGTGTGTGTGTGTGTGTGTGTGTGTGTGCGCGTGTGTGTGTGTGTGTGTGTGTGTATGAGAGTGTGTGTGTGAGTGTGTGAGAGTGTGTGTGACTTCAGTGCATGGTTCTAGCCCCGCTGCTGATGTGTTGTGTCTTTTGGGCCTAAGCACAGCCAGTGCCGTGCTAGCCACGCTGTAGGTGCGTAGCAGCATATGCCTGTGTGTTGATTTGAGACGAGCGTGCAGTCATTACTTTGTCTCAGCCAGTGCCGTTTTGACCATGCTGTAGGTGCGTAGCAGCATATGCCTGTGTGTTGATTTGAGACGAGCGTGCAGTCATTACTTTGTCTCAGCCAGTGCTGTTTTGACCATGCTGTAGGTGCGTAGCAGCATATGCCTGTGTTGCAAGTTGCAAGTAAGAGTGCAGTCAAGAAAAAATGCGTCCCAGTGTGTAGCGTGTTATGTCTGTTTGACCTGTTGGTGCACTTTGCTAGCCCTGCAGCAGGTACGTCGCAGCATGCCTGCGTGTTAGTTTGAGATGAGAGTGCAGTCGTGATCTTCATCCCAGTGTGTAGCGTGCTGTGCCTGTTTGACCTGTTGGTGCACTTTGCTAGCCCTGCAGCAGGTGCGTTGCAGCATGCCTGCGTGTTAGTTTGAGATGAGAGCGCAGTCGTGATCTTCATCCCGGTGTGCTGCGTGCTGTGCCTGTTTGACATGTTGGTGCACTTTGCTAGCCCTGCAGCAGGTGCGCAGCAGCATGCCTGCGTGTTGGTTTGAGATGAGAGTGCAATCGTGATCTTTATCCCGGTGTGCTGCGTGCTGTGCCTGTTTGACCTGTTGGTGCACTTTGCTAGCCCTGCAGCAGGTGCGCAGCAGCATGCCTGCGTGTTGGTTTGAGATGAAAGTGCAATGGACGTACCCTAGGCAAGCAGCGCTCTGCCCAAACGAACCTTCTACATTCCACACCCACGTCCACAGGAGGAGAAGGACAAGCGCTTAGTTGTCCCACACAATCTGCATGCAACAAGCTTTGTCTGTTTGCTCTCGTCATCTAGGCAGATATACGTGTCTAGATAGTATGCTCAGCAGTTATGCACCCAATTCATGCTGAACACCCAACACAAATCACGATGCTATAAGGTTCCATAAAGCTAAACACCTACAACCCATCCCTACCTAACACACCCACCACCGCACAGGAGGAGAAGTACAAGTACTACTACAACCAGCTGTCCCATTTGGTGCACGAGTATGAGGGCATCTTAGGCCGCCTGCAGCCCACCATCAAGCCCCTCCTACGCCCACACTTGGAAGACATGGAGACCAAGATCGCCCCCGGGTTTTCGCTGCTGGTGTGGACGAGCATGAACATTGACGGCTACATGCACCGCTTCAAGCAGGTGCGGGAGAGGTGCACTTGGGCACACGCACACACACGCATGCACACACATTCACACACACACATGCACTTGTTGACGCACGCACACACGTGTACACACACACACACGCATGATACATACTCATATGCACACACATACACTTGTTGACGCACACACACATGCATGATACACACATACTCTAGGTTGACAAAAGGTGAAGGCCGACAGCTCGTTAGCAAGCACACATACACACACACTCTCTCTCCTCTCTCTCTCTCTCTCACACACACACACACACACAGATAAGCAATCGCGTGCACTCACTCACACACACACACACGCACAATATTGCCCTATGTCTCAGGGTCTTGCACGGTTAGAGGAGCTTGTGCGCAAGGTGGTTGATCTGGTAGACAATCGAGTAGAGATGAACCTTCGCGCCATCGCCAACACCCTGCTCGTAGACCTTCCCACAGACCGCTCCTTCTCCTATGACGACTTCATCGCCACACAAAACAAGTTCCAGGTGTGTGTTTGTGTGTGTGTGTGTGTGTGTGTGTGTGTGTGTGTGTGTGTGTGTGTGTGCACGTGTGTGCACGTGTATGCCTGCAAGGTTCCGCACTGCTGCTGAACCTGTACAGACAAATGCAGTGTCCTCACTATGTGTATTGATACAAGACTGTTGGTGTGTTTGTGCACTATGTGCACCATGTGCACCATGTGCACCATGTGCACTATGTGCACTATGTGCACTATGTGCAGTGATACAAGACTGATGGTATGTTTGTATTTCCTTGCGGTCGCTGCAATACATTATGCTGGGCATCCGCGCTGAGGACGTCTGCATGTACAGAATAAATGACCGTATAAGAGTGTGTGTGTGTGCTCTACCTGCAGATACTGCAATCAAATCTGCTGGGCATCCGTGCTGATGAAGTCTGCATGCACAGAATAAATGACTGTATGAGTGTGTGTGTGTGTGTGCTCTACCTGCAGATACTGCAATCAAAGCTGCTGGGCATCCGCAACGAGGAAGTACGAAGGTCCATCGTGGACCTGTTGGCCTTAGTGGCCAACTACCCCCGCGAAAATAAGGGGGTGAGTGCATTTACGTGTGAACGTGTGTGTGTGTATGTGTGTGTATGTGTGTGTATGTGTGTGTGTGTCTGCGTGTGTGTGTGTGTGTGTGTGTGTGTGTGTGTGAGTGATTGTGTGTGGGCTTGTGTAAGAAAGTGGTTGTTGTCCATCGTGGCCTTGGTGGCCCTGGTGGCCAACTGCCCCACAAAAAACAAGGGGACGAGTTCATGTGTCGTCTGAATAAGTGCGTGAGTTTGAGTGTGTGCGTGTGTGTGATTATGCTTACAATTTTAAGAGGCCACAACTCCACGCTAGTGCACTGAGATGCCGTACGGTGCACTTTGAACTCATATTGTTTGTTGTGTGAATGTGCCTGTGTCATAAAGTGTCATAGTGTCATACTGTGTCATAGTGTGTGCTGTGTGAATGTACCTGTGTGCAGGTGACTTTGAATGAGGATGACGCCCGCTTATTTAAGGGCCACTACTCCAAGCTCATGTACCAGGCCATCCTCACGGCCACGCAGAAGAGTTTACAGGTGAGTACGCTTACCTGAGTGTAAATGTGTGAGTGTTTTGTGTGTGTATATGTGTATATGTGTGTGTGTGTGTGTTTGTACCAGGCCATCCTCACGGCCACGCAGAAGAGTTTACAGGTGAGTACGCTCATCTGAGTGTAAATATGAGTGTGTGTTTGTATTAGGCCATCCTCACGGCCACACAGAAGAGTTTACAGGTGAGTACGCTTACCTGAGTGTAAATGTGTGAGTGTTTGTGTGTGTATATATATATATATGTGTGTGTGTTTGTACCAGGCCATCCTCACGGCCACACAGAAGAATTCTCAGGTGAGTACGCTCATCTTAGTGTAAATGTGTGTGTATGCGTGTGTATGTGTGTGTATGTAGCAGGCCTTTCAAACAGCGACTCGAGCATTATACCCAGCCAGTGAAGGCAGATGTGAGCGCTGTTGTGCTTTGCATCACACACACACACACACTGGCTCACTTGCTCACATATGGTCTGCCACAGACACACGTGCACAAAAACACACGCATTGCACTGGCAACACACACACACACACTCACACTCACACACACACACAAAATTACACGCACGAATGCATGCACTTACACGCACGCATTCGCACGGTCTTATGTTTGTGTGTGCGTTTTTGTGTGTGTGTGCCCGCAGGCCATGAAGCGCCGGCTGGGCAGCAAGAACACCACAGGCTTCTTATACATGGAGCGTCCCTTTTTTAACGTGGACGTGGAGCTGAAGGTGGGTGTGAACATGTGTGTGTGCATTTGTTCGTTTGTTTGTGTCTCTGAACCACTTTTCTTGTACGCAACCGTATGCTTCGGGTTACTTTGCAGCAGTGCTCATCACAGGCCGGTAATATACTTACGCACATACACGCACATACACGCACATACACGCACATACACACACACACGCTCACACACACACACACGCTCACACACACGCACTCTCTCACACACACACACACACACACACAAACACACACACAGACACACACACACACACACGCACACACACACACACACACACGCACACACACACACACACACACACACACACACACACGCACACACACACACAACAACGTGCGATCAGGTGCCCAATGTGGCCATGAACCCACCTTTGGAGCTCATCCAAACCGCCATCAACCAGTGCGCCAAAAAGGTGCTGACCACGAGCAAGGCCCTCAAGTGCTGGGGCCAGCCAAGGTATCTGCTGCGATGTGTCCAGGGCTACGCTTTACACGCACGCACACACACATAAACACACACACACACACACACAGACACACACACAGACACACACACACAGAGACACACACATAAGCGCACACCTGTACGCACAAAGAAAACGCTGCTCACTTAAACATGCCTACAGGCACACAGACACACACACAGACACACACAATCACACACTCACTCACACACACAACGTACTCATACAGCATCGAGACCTACCATGAGCTTATTGCATCCGACAAGGAGATTGTGAAATCCATCCTGCGGTTGACAGGCAGCGTGGAGGGGGTCAAGTCACAGGTGTGTGTGTTTACTTTTGTGTATTGCTGCTTGAATTTGCTGCCTTGCCTTGATTGCCTTTTTACCAATGCTGCTGCTGCTGTTGCTGCTGCTGCTGCTGCCACAGCATCCATTATACCTCTGCCACCTTGCTGCCGCACACACACACACAGATCAATGACTACATGAGGACCTTTGAGCAGTACTCATTCCTATGGAAGGAGGACCTGCAAGCTGTGTACGCTCGCTTCATGTCCACCAACCCCACACTGGAGGCGTTTGAAGCGGAGCTCAAAAAGTGGGTGCTGCCTGTGGGCATGCTTGTGTGTGCGTACATGCGTACATGTGTGTGTGTGAGTGTGTGTTAAGTGAGCTCAGGGCATGTGTGTCTCAGTGTGGGTGTGTGGCAGTCATGCAAGCCTGGAGTTTCATCCAGGACGCCCTGCACCGCATGAGTGTTGATTTGTAGCTAGCTACGTTCGCACGCAGCGAATTGCACACAAATGATAAAGACAGGTGCAAGGAGGATGATTGCTGCTTTTGAGTACACGCCCCAAACCTTGAGGAACACAGACACACACATACACACACACACATACACACACACACACAGACAGACACATACAGACGCACACATTGCACGTTGTTGCACCCTCCGCCCCTGTACTCAGGTACATGGCGATTGAGACGGACGTTAATTGCATCGCATCAGTGCACAACATCGGCGCGCTGTCGTTGGAGACCATGCCCCTGAAGACCTCCTTGAAGGCAGAGGCTGCGTCTTGGAAGGCCCAGTTTGCTCACAACCTGCACAAGCAGTGCAGCGAGGACCTCAAGGCGTTCGATGCGTACATCAGGTGCGTGCGTGTGCGTGCGTACGTGTGTGTGCGTGTGTGTGTGCGTGTGTGTGCGTGCGTGTGTGTGTGTGTGTGTGTGAGAGAGTGTGTGAGAGAGAGAGAATGTGTGAGTGTGAAATCCTGTGCGGATGTTTGAATGCAAGGTACGTATTCCCCAAAAAAACACATGCGCGCACACATACACACAGTTGTCCGTTTGCATGTAATTTTTCACACTCTTTAGCATACACACACTTTAGCACACACACACAATCTAGCACACTCACACACACACACACTTGTACGTACGTACAGGGACACCACCCTTAAGTTGAATCGCAAGATTGAGGATCTGGAGGATGTGCGAGGCATCATGGCCGTGTTAAAGGAGGTCCGTGAGAAGGAGAGCGAGATTGACAACCTCATCGGACCGATTGAGGAGATGTACGCCCTGCTGCTGCGCTACGAGGTGGGTCTAGTGAACGTGGTGTGTGTGTGTTTGTGTTTGAGAGATATGTACGCCCTGATTCTGCGCTACGAGGTGGGTGTAGTGATTGTGTGTGTGATGTGTGTGCGTGTGTTTGTTTGAGAGAGATGTACGCCCTGCTGCTGTGCTATGAGGTGGGTCTAGTGTGTGTGTGTTTGTGTGTGTGTCTTTTGTGTGTGCTCGAATAGCTAACTTTTGTTTCGTGTCAATTGAGGGCCACAACTTCGTCAGGCTTGTGAAACGCACTATAACAGTGAGCGTCCTGCATACATATGCACTTGCATGTGCAAGCGCAAATACACACATACACACATGCATATACACACATACACACACACGCGCGCGCAAGCATACACACTAGCAAACATACACACAACTAACCACACACACACACACACACACACAACTAACCACACACACACACATACACACACACACACATACACACACACACAGGTGCGCGTGCCCAAGGAGGAGACCACGATGGTGTCTGACCTACGGTACGGTTGGAAGAAGCTGCGCAAGCTGTCAACGGATGTGTCAGACAACCTGACTCGTCTCCAGGTGTGTGTGTGTGTGTGTGAGTGAGTGTGTGTGTATGTGTGTGAGTGTGTATGTGTGTGAGTGTGTATATGCATGTGTGTATGTGTGTGTGTGTGAGTGTGTGTGTGTATGTGTGTGTGTGTGTGAGTGTGTGTATGTGTGTGTGTGTGTGTGTGTGTGTAGGTGTGTGTGTCAGAGAGTGTGCAAGGTAGCGCTAAATGCAAAAGCCGTCATCAAACATGTCAGGCAACCTCACATGTTTCCGTGTTTGTGCAGGTTATTGCGTTTGTGTGTGCGTGTGCGTGTGTGTACTTTTGTGATTGTTTTTCATCGACGCTTGCCCTGTTGTGAAAGCCTGGTGCTCGTTCATCGGTGTGCTGTGCTTGATGCAGCATGCACCACTCACACATGCACATGCACACACACACACTCACACATGCACGCACACACACATGCATGCACTGACCCTCAGACACGTTGGCACATACACGTACACACACACATATTCACACACAAACACACACACACATGCATGCACTAACCCTCAAATACGTTGGCACACACATGCACACACATTCACACACACACAAACACACACATGCATGCACTAATTCTCAGACACGTTTGCACACACACTACACACACACATTCACGCACACAAACACACACACATGCACGCACATTGACCCTCAGGTTGGCTTCAAGCGTGAGCTCATCAAGGAGGTCAAGGCGTTCGTGGTGGATGCGCAGTACTTCCGACGTGACTGGGAAATGAACGGGCCCATGGTGCCTAACCTCGGTGAGCAGTCGTGCATTTGTGTGTGACGTGCCTGTGTGTGCGTGTGTGTGTGCATGTTTGCAAGTTTGTGTGCGTGCATGCATGCAGTTGTGTGTATGAGTGCGTATTTGCATGTTTATGTGCATGCATGCAGCTGTTTATATGTGTGCGTGTTTGCATGTTTGTGTGCGTGCATGCAACTGTGTGTATATGTACGTGTCTGCATGTTTATGTGCGTGCATGCAGTTGTGTATGTGTGTGACATGCCTGTGTGAGCATGTGTGTGCGTGTTTGCATCTTTGTGTGCGTACATGCAGTCGTGTGTATGTGTGCGTACATGCATGTTTGTGTGCGTGCGTGCAGCTGTGTGTATGTGTGCATTTTTGCATGTTTGTGTGTGTGTGCATGCGGTTGTGTATGTGTGTGACATGCCTGTGTGTCTGTGTGTGTCATGCCTGTGTGTCTGTGTGTGACATGCGTGTGTGTGCGTGTTTGCATGTTTGTGTGCGAGCATGCAGTTGTGTGTATGTATGCACTTTGTGGCTGCAGATGTGACAGTAAGCCCTTTTGATGCATATTTGACTGTATTCACATGTATGCGAGTCTGCGTAAATAGCCAGCAGACACACACACACGCACACACGCACACGCACACACACACACACACTCACACACACACACACATGCACACACACACACACATGCACACACACATGCACACACACACATTCCCACGCAGACCCCATGGAGGCCACCGACCGTCTGCGCAAGTTCCAACAGATGTTTGAAGTGCGCAAGCGCAAGTGGGAGAACTACAGCAGCGGGGAGGAGCTGTTCGGCCTGCCTGTCACACAGGTGTGTGGGTGTGTGTGTGTGTGTGTGTGCTTGAGCATTGTGTGTATATGCTTGAGCATTGTGCGTGTGTTTGTGCTTGAGTGCATTGTGTGTATATGCTTGAGAGCATTGTGCGTGTGTTTGTGATTGAGAGCATTGTGTGTATATGCTTGAGAGCAATGTGCGCGTGTTTGTGCTGAGAGCATTGTGCGTGTGTATGTGCTTGAGAGCATTGTGCTTGTGTTTGTGTGTATATGTGTGTGTGTGTGTGCTTGAGAGCATTGTGCTTGTGTTTGTGTGTATGTGTGTGTGTGCTTGAGAGCATTGTGTGTGTGCTTGTGCTGAGAGCATTGTGCGTGTGTTTGTGCTTGAGAGCATTGTGTGTGTATGCTTGAGAGCATTGTG
>Ga0307951_1000405_pt1 | contig 24539 bp, 32 predicted proteins | sample OrgLakmetagen374_FD_201842 | JGI IMG/M metagenome (GOLD analysis project Ga0307951, IMG submission 201842) | Saline water microbial communities from Organic Lake, Antarctica - #374 | ecosystem: Environmental > Aquatic > Non-marine Saline and Alkaline > Saline | place: Antarctica: Organic Lake... | reverse complement strand
CAACGCTGCCGCACCCCCATGCCCACGCTTGCCTCTGTGTCTCAACAAAGCAGCATGGGCGTGGCCAGCTCACCTGCCACGCCTCAATCAAGGCCGGAGCTGGATTCAGGTACGCTCGGTTTGGACTACACAAGCGTATTTACCTGGCACGCTTTGACTTGACATTTGGGCAAATGTCGTGAACCCCTGAAGGAGCCACGCCACAGTGTGCTTTCTTGCAGCGTCACACACTTGCTTTTGCACCCAGTATGACATGAGAGCTGACCCCACAACCTTGCAGAACGCCAGATTATTGCACGCTTGTCAATACTGCTTGTGAACTCAGGTGTGGCACCTGCTACCCAAAGCCAACACAAGTTTCCAGAGACATTGAAAGATGCCAGTGTGGTGGCAGGTGTCCAAGCCCTTGCTGCTGGCACAATAGCCCACTTGGCTAACTATGAGCCCTTACGGTGTGTGCTTGCACTCTGTGCATTTACAAGTGTGTACATGCACACCTATGTGTGTGTGTGAGTGTGTGTGTATGTGTGTGCGCGTTTGCACACCCACGCCCACGCCTGTACACGAGTACATCTGCGCATGTGCACGTACATGTGTGTGAGTGTCTGTTTGCACGCCTGCACCCGTACATGTGTACGACATGCATAGCAGCAGATCTACCCACGTGTTGGATGGTATAAAAAGTACCCATACAACAATCTTACCACTCTTTTGGACTTCTATAAACTTGAAACTTACAACTGTACCGTACCTTAAGGATACACCCTGCACAAATATCGTTTTTTGCCTTGCGGAGTGACTGCGGTATTTTTTAATATATATTTATTTTGATCCTGCGGGGTTGTGCGGGGCTGGTGAAATTATTCCTTTCCGGGTCGCTGCCGGTCACAAACAGTGAGAGGTACCCCGCCGCCCCGCCCCCTGTGCCACCGCACCAGGCAGCCTCAGCGTAGCAGCAGCCCCAGCCCCAGCACCGGTTGCTCCCAAAGGGAACTTTTGGAAAGCAAGCTGCAGCGACAGCCGAGCAGCAGGGCAACCGTTTAAGCCAGCAAGCAAAAGTGGAATGGGCTGAGCTGCTGGCAGAGGAGGCAGCCGACAAAAGGCCGATTGGTAGGCCAGGGAAAGATTGCTAGTCTCACGATCGGGCGCCTCAGGGGCACAGCTGTTATGCAGAGGCATTGGCACTATTGAGGGGGAAGCTGTGTAGCAGGGGGAAGATGAGGACCAAGCTGCAACGCTTGTGCAGGCAGAGCAGGTTAGAGCAACCCAGCAGTTGGCAGATGAGCAGGTGGGGCAGACGAGGTCACGCACCAAGGCTGCCCACACCCAAGCAACACCATCAGCACGCATGAGCAGCAGCAGCAGCAGCAGCAGCAGTGAGAATGGCTAGAGGAAGAGACCAAATCTTTGATTCTGGGCAGAAGTAGAAAAGAAAGCAAACTCACATGCAAACAGCAATAGGTTTGCTGTCCTTTGCCCTTTTGTGGTGTTCTCTTGGTGTTCTCTTGGTGTTCTCTTGGTGTTCTCTTGGTGTCCTCTTGTTCTTCATTGAGGTTGTTTGTGAAGCTTATTGGTGCTGCACAGGGCTAAAGGCCCTGCGGGGTTGATACGGGAAGGGCAAATATATACATTCTGGGGGTGCGGGAAGGTGCAGGATTCTACTGAATATTTCTGAAATTTGAAGTGAGGGATGAGTCGCTAAGGTACGATACAATTCTTAAGAAATACCGGAAAAAAGGGCAAAGGATCCTTGCCTCTCCTACCTTATCTTCAACCAAATTTTGCCACGTTATCACCTCTTGCTTCCTCCAGGGCTCAAAAAACTCTTCCCAATCCTGCACCTTCTCATCCATTTCCCTCACAATTTAAACCCACAGGCAGCTGCCCTCCATGCAGCTCGCTCTCAGCCCAGATCTACACCAAATCACAGCCCTGGCAGTCATGATGCTGCCCCAACCAGAGACCAAGGCAGTGCCTCCTACGCCTGTCTCTTCAAATGATAACTCCCACAATAACTCGCTGGCAACAACGTCAGCAACTCTTGCTTCGCGCCATAGCCGCAACAGCAGCAACGTCTCTTCTACTGGTACGTGCGTACGTGCGGTAGTTTGTGCGTGGAAATTGCCTTTTATTGTTTGGTGAAAATTTGCGCCAAAACAGCAACAGTAGCAACGTCTCCTCTACCGGTATTTGCGTGCGTGGGTATGTACGTGAAATATGCTTCTTCATTTAGGTTTCCTAATACAGATGCTTGTTGACTATTTACACTAATTGCAGGCTTCATGTACTTTTAATATCGATCTTGTTGCATGCAAAGGTTTCCATCCATTTGTCCACAAACCTCATCAATCTCAAGCTCTTCTTCCATACCGCCCCACCCCCCCTGCTTTTTTAATGTTTGTTATCATTTCTACATCTCCTCGCTTGCAATCAATTAGCGGAAGGAAGCGCTTCGGTGGAAAGAAGACCCCCCCCGCCCAGCTGGACTCCCGTGAAGAGTGTCAGCAAGCAGGGCCTTCTGGCCATGCTACTGGCGGCTGTGGCACAGCATGGGCCTTTCACCTATGCAAATTTTGCTGCGGTAGGTAGTCTAAAGGAGGGTGGAGGGGCGTTGTCCGTATGCAGGGAATAGTATAAATAACTGCTATGGCCCAAGGGCGCACCGCAGCCATGTAACGATTCGTATAGAAATACAACCCCGAATTGAAATCTCAAGTATGCTTTTACAACACGCTGCTACATTGGTATCAAAGATACATCATTTTCTTCCTGCCTCAAAATGTGTTTCTACACAGCTGTATGCACGTGCGTGCGTGCTGTTGATCAAAGAGGGCTCATTAGCCTGCACCTGAACTGTGTTTCGTCAAAAGCGCGTGCGTGTAACCTCTACTCATCATGCAACACATGCTGTATGCTGCCAGGCGCTACTGCAAGCCCCAGGCTCTTTAGGAGTCATACTGTCACTTCTGCCCAGCCCCAAGGACAAGACATCCCCCTCTCATCCTGGTTGGCCCAAGTCAGCACCCCTCTCCACAAGGGCGCGCCCGTTCTCAAGTGGCGTAGCCTCTGGCAATCCCTCTGAGTCTGAGATGGTGGGGGACTAAGTATGAATTCATGATCACACACAGCAGTCGTTGTTGCTTCTCAATTCGTGAGTTGGGAGGAAGAACAGGGACAGAACAGATCTGTGAATAGGCAGTGAGAATTGAAGCAACCAGTTGAAAATAAAAGGAAAAAACATTTAACTTTTTGACAACTAGCCCAGCTGCACAGCACGCTTTCCCTCTGTGCAAGCCGCACACCTGTTTGGAGCCCATATACGCATATGCACAAGCAGAGGATTGCTTGTGGTGCCTGTTAATAGTAAACACGAGGTGTTGGCTGTATACAGTGTAATGAGATTTCCATCCACAGACAGATGGTGCAAATACACAGAGCGTCAAAACAAGTTTGAGAGTCGTGCACTTCAAACAAAAAAAATCTTTAAGCATGCAATCTTAGCATTTCCACCCTAAGTCATGCTGGCCTTCCATGCATTACACAGGCTGCGACGGCTCTCAGATCAAGTGACCCAAAGGATGGTGCAAGGATGGTGAAAGAGTCAGTGGCCAGGACAAGCGTGGTGAAAAGCCAGGGCATGCCCGACGTCTGGGTGTCTGATTACCAGCTGGTGTGTGTTTGGGGGGAAGGGGTGGGGACGCCATTGCACAAAAAGCGCCTGCATGTGCTTGCTCAACATTTGTGCATTGTGTCTTTGTGCCCCTGAGCCATGGCTCTGCACCTCCCCATCTGCTGCTTCCTTGATCATGTGTGCATCGAGCAAGTATGCACGTTAAAAGATGCAACATAATCTCTCCCTGCACAGGCTCTGTCCCTGCTGACCTGCCCCCGCCTAGACATGGGGTACCCTTGGCTTGTGGTCAAGCCTGCCATCATGCTGGCTGCCCTGCAGCTGTGCAGTGTTGCCGCTGCTGGATCCAGAGACGTTGCATGGGTGCTGGCCTCCAAGACCGCTCTGGTGTCTAGCACTCTGGGGCTGGTTGTCAGGAAGGGGCAAGGTGCGTGTTGGACACACAAGCAATCAATGTGTTTTGACGTGTTGCAAATTATCCCACCCGCAAATCTTTTGTCAGGGAGCCTAGTCAGGGAGCACTCTGGTTTTGGTTGTTAAAAAGGAGCGAGGGTCGTGTTGGATGACGAGCTGCATCTTGTGAAATCCCTGCCCGTATTATGATCAAAAGAATGTCCAAAACGGGACCCTCACGCCAGACTCCCAGACCTTCATCAAAGTGCCAGGAATATTTTTCCATGTGCCCAGAAGGCGTTAAGTATCATGAATTATGAAATGTTTGCCGACAGGTGCTGATTCCAGTATAACTCACACGTATGGACTCCCGACATCAAAAGCCTGTCGATTGGCACCCTTGTTGGGGAGTTTTGCATAGGACCTTCCTCTCTCTCTCTCTCTCTCTCTCTCCCTCTCTCTCTCTCTCTCTCTCTCTCTCTCTCTCTCTCTCTCTCTCTCTCTCTCTCTGTGTGTGTGTGTGTGTGTTTGTGTGTGTGCGTGCGTGCGTGCGTGTGTCCACTGGTTTGTGTGGGCTGCCCCCAAGTAGGCCATGGGGGTGTGTTCAGGAAAAAATATCTAGAACATGACATTAAACTTGATGTTTCTGTGCTGCACTGTGCAAATTGTGTGGATGTGATAATGAAGTGCGTTGAGTAATACTTCGGCTGGAATTTCAGCACCAAGCAGGTTGTTGGTGCAAGAGCGTGCCCTACACTTTTTGTCCCATAATTTCATTTTAGAACGAGGTGCTTGGCATGGGGGTTAGATAATTGGATGCACAATTTAGAAAGAAGTAGAATTATGTCTTTTTGGTGTGAGGGGGGCAGAAAAGGTTTGCAGAGTGGGTAGTTATTCTGGGCCGTAGGTCCGGTATTTACTCATGCGTGTCAACAAGTCATTTTTAACGCCTCCTGGTACACTCCTGATTCCTGTCTGGCGCTGATGCAAACCTTTAGGTGGCAACCTTCTTGAATTGCACACCTCCCCCCAAAAACAAGCAATGCAGGGATAATATAAAACGTCCAAGCCAGCGTTCTGACAGCTCAGACGTTTTCCTGCACTTGGGCAGCAACCCTGACAGGATTTGCTAACCTGACTGAAAGATCATTTTTAAATGTACTGTTCGCATACATGAGCATACACATACATGTAAACATCCACGCATCATGTCCGTTGCTGTACGTATTTTATTAAGTGTGTTGCAGCACAGAAAGGAGCACAGGCGGCTGCAGACAAAGCAAACATTCATTTCACAACGTGTTTGCTTGCAGTGATGGACTTGTGGCATTACTCAGGCTTATCCAAAGCAGACTGGAACCAGTGCCTGCAGCATTGGGGGCTGGTCGTCCTCAAGGCTCTGGTGGCCAGTCTTGACAATGTCCAGGCTTATGACCAGGTCAGTTGCTGTTGGTAGTGCTTGTTGCTGCAGTGGGAAATGGGTTGAGGATGTGGGCTGCTTTAGCATTGTCCAAACAAAAAATATCAAAAGGGGGGGGATTTGTTGTTGGCGGGGTGTCTTGAACAGTAGTACAGTGTGTATTTCCTAATCCTGGTTCACACAGGAACAAAAATTTCTCTTAAATGCCTAGTTGCCATTCACTCCTTGCGCCCTTACAAGTGAAGGCTGTAGCATCACACACATGGCCTGCTGTAAAATTACTAGGCACCAATGTGCCCTTGCCATCTGCCCTTGCCACCTCAGGTGGCCACCAAGCAGGACCTGCTCCCAACTCTGCTGCACGCTCTTCACAGCTGCAGCAATGTGGTGTGCATTGACGCCCTTGAGCTACTGGAGTTACTCATGGACCATACCAGATGTGGACAGGTAAGACCAGATGTGTGGCTTGCAGGCCATTTTATTTCTTGTGTAGCACATACTCCACTGCTGTTTTTGAAAATGTCGCGTTTAAATATGGCATGTGTCACTTGCTGCACAGAATTTGTGTTTGCATTATGCATTCAACACAGCATGTACGCAGGCCCTTTTAATGCATCAGCATGTCTTTCTCTCTCTCCCTCTCTCACTGTCTCTCCCTCCCTCTCTCTCTCTCTCTCTCTCTCTCTCTCTCTCTCTCTCTCTCTCTCTCTCTCTCTCTCTCTCTCTCTCTCTCTCTCAAGTCACACAAAGGGAGTCTGTTTAAAGCATTCACTTGCAGTGTGTGTTATCTACATAACACAGGTCCTGGAGGACAGCAGCCACGCCAGCGAGCTTGTTGTCCAGCTTATGCTGCTGGCTGGTTTGCTTGAGCAATCAGTGGGCAGCAACGCCACTTTAAGGTCCGTCAAGTACCCCTACAATAGGATTCACACACAACTGCACTTTTTAAAGTTCAGCAAGTTTTTCCAATATGCTTGCCTTTACAGACCCATGAGGTTTCATGCGTTTTCATGCATATTTACCCTATCCTTGCAGCCGCAAGGGTCACCCACCAGTTGTCTCCTTCATTTCTTCTACCGACTCATTCTTCCTGCAAGTGCCTTTTTTCTGCCTTTCTTACTGTGTCCGGCTTTTGATTGTGCTCTGCCTTCTCAATCATCCACTGACATTGTCCCCTTCATTCCTTCATTGAACCTGCTGAATGTAATGGGCAGAGGGAAGCTGGTATTCCCTTGGTAAATCCTTCTCTGTTTAGCCTTTCAAGCGTTTTGTCTTGAAGGTTTGAGGTAATAACTGGGTTCATCCTTTGGTAATGATATTGTGCAACCCCGTGTAAAAGGCTCAGCCTGCATATTCCGTAACTGAGTGGTCAGGAAGAGGCACTTCTGAGAAGCATTACAAACAGTGTTTCTCTTTAAGTGTTCTATACATTTGTTACCTGATACTTTGAGAAGCATTACAAACAGTGTTACCCTCTAAGTGTTCTATACATTTGTTACCTGGTACAGGCCAGGAGAGGCCCTCCCCCCTAATTTAAAGCTGCATGCTGCATGCCGAGCTAACCGTCACCGTAACAAAGGCACCGGCGCAACCAATGACATTGGCACAAGGGGCTGGAGCCCTGATGCACGGCGGCAGGGCAACGTGTGTGTGGCAGCAGCAGCTGCTAGCGTGCTGCACTTGATGGCTGTTAGAGCAGAGCCGCCTTACAATGTAACCCTGGCTCACCTTGCCGGAGTGCCTCTTGCGATGAGCGCTGTTATTGAGCAGATCAGCCTGGTGCGTTGAGCGCGTGGGGGGGGGGTATGCAATTTTAGAGCTGGGTGGTGGCTAAGTGTTGTGATCGTGCAGAGCCAACTTACAAGACCACTGACTTTTACACTGTGTTGCTTTCATGCTGTAGACACATGCTGCCTTTTACACTGCGTTTCTTTCATGCTGTATTCATGTTGTAGATACATGCTGCCTCATACACTGCGTTGCTTTCATGCTGTAGACGCATGTGACACGTTGCACTATGCAGATGTATCAGCATCATGCTAACTCAGCATCATGCCAACTCAGCATGTCCAGCATTTTGCTTTGAGATGTAAATGTGGTACAATCAGCGTCCTATGCATGCAAGCGCTTGGCAAGGCATAGTCACATAAAAATGCACATATTTTGTCTGAGCTGTAGTAAGTACAACTTTGGATTGCCTCCGCACAGATGTCCACCAAGCTGGCCGCGCCAGGTGCATGGGCCTCAGAGGATGAGGTGGACTTGCTGCGTCACTTCACCGGCCTCGTGGCTGTGGCATGCGTGAAAGGGATGATGCCCCCCCTACTGCCTCACCCTCCCCCCTGCCCCCTGCTGACCACAGCACAGCACACAGCACGGCTACAGACCAACTTGGGTCGCACAGCTGCTGGCCAGCTGCTAGTCAGGACTGGTGCGTTTTTAGTTGTTTGTGGCATGTGCCCTATGCAGCAGGGTGTGCATGAAGGCTACATCTTATGCAATATTGTACTAGCAATGCAGGGGGTTGTGAGTAGTGACTGGGCTGGCATAGGTGTTTTGAACAAATCTTGCTGCTTGTGTTGGGAGAATGTTTGTCTTTTGTACAGTTACTGTGTTTCTTAGACGGATATGGTGGATCTATTTTGCCAATTCACGCGCTCTACTTTAGCACTCATCTCGTGTTCACATTTACGCCCTTGATACATGCTCTCCTGAATTCTCGCTATCAGATGCTGTCACCTAAAAGAGCTTACTGTTCCATTTTATTCCGGTCTTCCTTCATCAGTAATCCAACTGACCTCCAATTCAAATAGCAACTCGTCCCAATCCAATCAGGCTCACGAAAGAGCGGCGCCAGCTACTCAAAGACGGGGGCAGTACTGCCAGGCCCTGCTGGGGATGCACTGAGGAGCCTGGCATGCGTTGCCGACGTTCTTGACGTGATAACTGAGTGCACGGGGGCTATGCTGCATGCCATGAGCCTAGAGGGAACTGGAGAGATGTGAGTGCTGCCGAAGGCTTGGCTTAGTCCAATGATGATATGCTCATTATAGAGGCCTGGGAAGTATCAAGGGGAGGAAGCTGATGGTTGAATTCAAGCAACAAGTATCGTGGGGCATGAATCTAAGCATCATGGGGCATGAACTTAAGTATCATGGGGCACAGGTTCAAGCAGTAAGTATCATGGGGCTCATCATCAACAAGGATCAAGGGGAGGAAGGTGATGGTTGAGTATAAGCATTAGCGCTGCTGATGGGGCTTCCTTTTATAATACTTTATCAAGGGGAGGAACCTAATGGTTGATTGCAAGCAACAGTGCTGGTGATGGGACTTCCTATGACAATGTTGTCTCCTAAATACAATTACGGCCAGGGGCAGTACGTCTCTACCCAGCAGCTTCTACAAGACCTGACTTAAAGCTGCGTGGTATAAAACAAAAGTGCCAAGGATTTTTACCTAAGAAAAGGATCATTGTGCTCTACGGTTTGCATGTCAGCTCCCCAAACATGATATAATTTATGCCTTGTAATTTACACAGGCCCATGCCTCTGTTTGCTTAGTTGGGTAGATGTTTGCGAAAAGTGTTGTTGCTCACTGCACATTGGTGATCATATGGAGTGATGCATGCACTCAAGCATCTTTTTGTTGTCATTGCCAACACTGTGTGGCAAACAGAAAAGCCTCTGTCAATCCGGTGGCAAATGTATCGTGCAGGTCACTGCCCACAGGGGAGTGGTCTGCAATGCAGAGCTGTGACAGCAGCATCGCCGCTGGGCCTGACTCAGGAACGGTAAGGCTTCACATGGTGTTTGTGTGGCAATATTAGCTGCAAGGGGGCTGCTGCTGTATGATGTCAGAAACAAAGTCAGGAGGGGGGGAAAGTAGCTTCACGAACTGTTAGACCGGCCTGCAGGATGGCACTATTTTACTCGCTAGCGCTTAAAACACATGCTTTTACATTTCCCAGGCCGTGATTCTTACAGTCTTACATGGCATATTCTCTTTCTGTTTATGGATATTGTTCCATAAGCAGTGCAACTCCACATGAAAGCATAAGGCTGCTTCTTGAAACCAGTAAAGGGTTGGCCTGGGACCTTTATTGGGCAGTGCACACAACTGTTACACCTGTAATGTTTGAACTGCAGTTGCGACACGTGAGCGGTAATTATTGTCTTCAGTATAATCTGTTGTGTGAGTTTTAACATATAGCACCTCGGGGCACTGGGATACTGGGATGGCTGCTGTACCCATGAGCACGTGGCGACCGTCAAACACCAAGCAAGCATACAAATTGTTGCCTTGCAGGCAGCCTCAGATCACCAAGAAACTTCATCACGTACAAAACCTGCACGGGCCTTGCTGGAGGGTGTTTGCCGTGACAGTCTGGTACGCTCCATTTTATCCTCTGAATGCGTGCAATTCATTTGTTTTTCAACCGCAGTTTTGTCGGATACGACCACCATCGCAAGGCAGTAATTCATACTTCCTAGTTCCATCCTTTGTATCTATATTATCTTAGTTTCGTCCTTTGTATGGACGGAACTTCGCCTGTAGAATAGCCTTGCAACATTCATGGGTCTACATTGCAATAGGATGGCAAGGTCGCGCCTATACATTCATGCAATCGGTAAGTGGCCGCATTCTAGAGGGGTTTTGTGCTTGAAATTCCACATGTAAATCATGTAAATGCAAAGGAGTAAACAGGCATACATACATGGTTCATTCTGGACTTTGGACGACTTTGACAGTAAATCACCCTGCCTGCTTGTGTCTGGCACAGGTCATCTTACACCACTTGCTTGTATTCTGGTCCTTGGAATCCCCAGCTGCCCTGGCACACCACTTGGAGGGAGTGCACACACTCCTTGACAGCCCTGTGCGAGAGGTGGGTATGAAATTACGAATAGCTTTTATTTCACACACAATTTTGTTGTTCTTTTTCTTACACACTTGCAGCAAAAGTATGCCAGGGCTTGGAGCCGAATCAACATGCTTGATATAAGCTCATGAATTTCAAGACAGCTCGAAATGGAACAAGAAACAACAAGCATGATTGGGTGCAATGTCATAGCCATTGCAGCAATGCGTAATGCTGGGGTGTCTGAGCCTTACGCAGACCCTGTCATTTTTGCCCTGCATTTATTTGTGTGGCATCTGAATTCACAATGAAGTTGCCAGGTTGCTTGCTTAAGTTTGGGTCACGCAGACAAATGCTCTCTGGAAACGAAATGTACCTCAAAGACATTGTGACACATCTCTGCGACAACATGCGCCCTCAGGGTGAGAAGTCCCACATGCACGGATATGGCAGAACTCCTCAAAACCGCAAGTCAGCAGAGGGCACTGGCCACGTGTACGCTGGTGCTCCTGAACAGCAAGGCCTGTTGTCAGGGAGAAGCAGTCAGAACACGGCAGACAACATCATGCCAGTTCCCTTAGGTAGTAACCCTGCCCGCAAACTGGCCTACATTGCCGAGGTGCGCTACGATCTGTAGTGCATGTTGAGTGTCATACCTTGGAGTGCCTAGTCTGTGTAAGTGCGCAAGGGAGCTCTGTTATCCAAAGCAGTGCAACGTGGCACTGATTTGATTAGACACATTTGGAGGTTGGCCACTTTTAGCTTGTTGCCTTGACCAGTCTGATGCAGCAATTTGTTTGACAACTGCTTGGCTTGTGCACCCTCATAGGTCTGCGGAGAGGGTTTGGTGAAGAGCAGGGGCCTGGCCGTGCAGAGGGCTGCGGCCCACTGCCTGAACGCCACCATTGCCCTGCACCAAGACCTTGCCAAATTCATCACGGCCACCCTCCCGCAGGTACTTAAGGCGCTTTGCCTTGTTGTGGCTTGTCTTGCTGCCGTAGTTCTGATAGAATGGTGGTGACACAGTGGAGCTAGCATGCATGATGCAATAGTGTATTTATGTGAAAGCTGCAGGAGCTTATACTGCAATAGCATGATAGTACCTTGTGGCAAGGGAGGTGGCCTCGCCCAATTTGCACATTATTTTCTTGCCGTGCAGATCTGGAAGAATGCCTTGGATGTGATGATGGCAGCTGTGGTGGGCATGGGTGGGGACTCAGGCACCTCCCAGGAGCATAGGGTTGAACTCGCCCTAGCAGCCCTGGCAGCAACTTCAGGTGAGCACTTGCATGTTGCATGCCATGTGTCTGGCGCCACTGCCGTGCAAGCGGGTGTCTAGACAAGTGGTGTCATGCAATTTGATGAGTGGAAGACCACAAACAACATTAAGCTAACGTCCTACATTCATACATCAGCACAATGAGTAACACTTGTGCGCCTGTCTTGCTCTTAATCAAGCACAACTAAGCAATCACCACACGCGCACCCTTGCACATGAGCGTGTTCACACACACACACACACACATTCATACTCGCTCACTGCACCAACAGGTAGTGCAAACCTGAAGGCGTCTACCCCTTCCCGCGTAATCCACCCCCCTTCCTCTCAACAACGGGAGAGGCAGCACCGGAACAGCGGCACTGGCAGCGGATGCTTAAAACTACCTGGAGGCAACAACAACACTGGCAAGGTGCGCCACGCCTGCTGTACCCTACAAGGAGTCATATTCTTGTTGCTACACTGCTATACACTGCTAAGGCATGGATATTGGCCCTGCAATAAACTCCTCCTGCCCGCACGATTGTGCAAGCATAGCTTAAGCTCACTCTCTGGGCGAAAAATGGGATCCGGGATACAAACCGCACACCCGCAGGCTAGTGTCGGAGTGATGGGTCAAACAACTGCAGATGATGCTGAGGGCGCGTTGCTGCATGACCTCATGGGCAACGCAGAGGTCATGGTGGCCTCGTTTGATGCTGTGCGGAGGCTCCTTCTGGCCGCTGGCTGCCTACCCCAGAGGTGCTGATGCAGAAAATGCTGCTGGTCTTGGCTGTTTTTGTTTGGCGAAAGAGTGCCATGGTGCCAGTTTTTAAATGATCTCTTATTTCCTTGAACGATGGGGGGATGCTTTGGCCTGCCTGCATGTTACTATCTATCGTTGATATCTTTGACCACATTCACCCTGCTATACTGGCGGTTCTAATTATCGCCACCAGCAATTCCTCTTTCAGGTTTCAACACAAATGCAGTGGCAATACCGCTGATTCCAAGCTGCTAGTAATGCTTCACGTGTAATGTGCTGCTCAAATGTTCGTCACAGTGGCTTCTATTCAGGGCTTGGTGGTAGGCCTGCATTAATGCTCTTTTTCCCCTTTGCGTCTCTCTGCTTTCTCTCTACTTGACGTCCCACACTCTGTTATCTATATTGCACTTACACAGAAGCCCATAAGGTCCATAAGGTCCATAAGGCAGAAGTAGCCTTAGACATACTTGGCTCCATAACGTGCACGCATCCCTGCAATATGCACCCAGGCTCCTGACCAAAGACGTACCAACAACAAGGGGCGACGCCGAGTTTCTCCCACACCAGCACCAGTTTAAGTTTGGGAGGCCGAATGCTGGTTGGGGAGGTGGCGTAGGATCTCGTGCCAGTCCGCACCAAGGCAGCCAACGTAGGCAGTACCTGAAAGAGGTGTGAGCCTTTGTCTGTGGTGTGCTATTGAGTGCTACTTATCTGACTTGTTTGTGCATTACTTCAAGGAGGAAGCAATCTACAAAGCAAGAGAGGAGTAGGGGTGTGTCGGCCCTTTTTAAAGCAATGAATAGAAGTGGTACCTCAAGAGGTGAGAGCCTCTGTCCACTTTATTATCTAAGTGGTGCGACACACACACGGAGGTTGTGGCTCAAGTGATATTCTGCAAAGCGTGGCAGGTGGCAGGAATGGCGGCTTCAAGCAAGCCTGGGAAGTATTCTAGGAATAGGGAATGATGCATGATGGATGGGGGTTTTGTTGAATTGTAAGATGAATTTGAGCAGGAGTGACGTTGATAGTATGCTATATATGCTATATATCATATGTCTGTATGCTGCGAAGGTCTACATAACGCTTGTCATATCATTGCCTCTATTTCCAATGTCCAGTGCTTGGCTACTGCACTGATCTCAAGTGCTGTTCATGTTATTGCAGACACAAGGGAATGCAAATGTTTGATCAGGACAGCATATTGTTCAAGTTTTAAGCTTAGCGTGTAAGTTCCGATTGGTTGTAAAGCTCCATCCCCTTACAATGCCACAGGTCTTGGCCGCACACAACAAGCCATTTGGCTCTGGAGAAGCTGTTCAAGACCCTCGACCGCAACGCATCAGCAACCCTGGCAAGTGTGCTTGTCACACTAACTGTGGGCCCTTCATTGTGTAGCGTGTGAACAATTGGATGCTATACCAGCAGTCTATTGTGCGCACCCTGTACTTTTTCTTCAATTGTTGCCTAATGCAATGTCAGCCCCGTGAAAGTTGGCTAAAACAAGGCAGACGAGGCACCTAATGCACACACGTGCGAGCATGCAGATCGCCCATGCAAGCAAGCTGTTTCAGACCTTCTGCATAATGCCTTGTCACAGCAGCAGCAGTGTGCCTTGCTCCCCTTCCCAGGCAACCTAGGCGCCCAGCTGCACCAAAAAAGTGGGCTAGAGGTGCTCCAGAAAAACGGCCCTACTGCAAGTGCCAGAGAGGAAGCGAGTGTCAGCTTTGAGCAGCAGCTGGCAAAGGCTCTGGACCTCATGCTTGAGGAAGACACAATCTCCCAGGTAGGGAGCTCTGCCTCATAGGCATATAGGCATGCTGCAGATTAGCGGATCTAATAACTTTGTGCTACTTTTGTATGTGTGTTTTACAGCTTTGAGATGTAAAGTGAAACACCCTTATAGACCGGAGCTTCGCCAGCCAGGAACTAGCAGGAGCCATAAACCTACTAATGCTTTCCGACCTGGTCCTTGCCAACCTTTCATTCTGGCCTCTAATCATCGTGTGAACGTAATCACGTTTAATCTCTAATTATCATATGAACGTAATCCCGTTTAAACCCATGCAATCATACACATGCAGGTGCAAGCCATGCTTGAGGCTGTGTGGGCCCAACATCGTGAGGCTTGGGAGGTGTGCGTGGAGCAGGCTCGTCGTGTCCTCAATATGCACAGCCTGCAGTTAGAGCCTCCCACAGAGACGCGAAGAATAAAGCATGGCCACAGCGTCAGCGAGCCTTATAGTGAGTAGCTTATGTGAGTTTGGTGTGTGTGTGTGTGAGGGAGGGAGTGGAAAGGTTTGAGGTTTGTACCGCTGTAAGTTTTCACGGTCGTGATTTGCGTACGTGGTAAGTTTGTGTTGGTACGTATACTACACAGACGCGTGCTTTGCTCTCCTGACATGAATGTCGAAAGCATTGGTGGGTCGACATGCATGGATCATGTGTTGTCACTCGTAACTGCTACAATCCTTGCATTCATCAGGCTTTGCTCAGCACAGGGGAGCTGTAAGGCCAATGCGCTTGTGTAATGCTTCTGCCAACAGAGATGACGCCCTGCCAAAAAAGTGCAGGACGGTCTTGAGCGTGAGGAAGCAGCAAGCAATCACATGTTGGGTTTTGACAGGCTTTTAATTCTATGCAAAGGGTTTGAAGCCTGAAGCAAGTGTATATTAATTTAGAGATGAAGACTCTACACATGTGCTCACACTAGTAGGGGCTGGAGGGAATGAATGTGGCTACAATGGTGGCAGTCCGCAGCTTAAGAGAAGTGTACCAGCAACATATAACCATTGTTGGAAAAACATGCATGAACTTGGTGTTAAGTGACAAACTGCAGCCTCCATTGACCTAATTGTACCATTCAAGTACAGCCATTCCACACTTTAATAAACTCGCTTGCGTTGGGTACTACATGCTGTTGGCTGCTTTGCTTGCTCACGTGCGTGTTGCTGCAGAGAACAGCAGCAAGCTACAGGCCAGTGCTTCCTCTGCAGCCCTGCCATCCCAGCAGCGCAGCGGCAGCACAAAGCGCGTTTTGTACAAATGCGACAGCTGGGATGGGTTGCATCTAACGACTGAGGATGCTGAGGGATGGCTGCGCATCAATGAAGCTCTGGAGGGTGTGATCGCAATTTCGTCTGCCGCATCATCTAGCATTCCACCAGACTTGAGGTAGGCTCAAATGTGTGTTGCCAAGGCACGTGCACTGAATGCCCTGGACCATGACACTGGCAGTACCAGCAGCACACACATTCCCAGGCTCTCTGGCACCACAAAGCTTTGTTTCCTTTTGCTAAATAAGTAATAACACTCAAAGTGATCTTATGAAGCCGTTTCTGTGTGTGTGTCACACACAATACACACACAACACACACAACACACACATACTCACGCATGAACCCCATAATGATCGAAGGTTAGTGGCGGCTGAGGTGGTGGTAGCAGCTGCGCCTTTGGCCAAAGCCCCACTTGTGGGGAAGGCAGGAGGCTTACTGCGGGGTCTGGGCAGCGTGCTGGGGGAGTCAGTCTCTGGCTGGCCGGGGGCAGGCACAGGTGATTTTAAAAGTCAAAGAAGACTGCACCATGTAGCACCCAAGTTCGTGCAGAGCACCCCATTCCTTTTTGCATGCAGGGCGGTTGTTTCTTGTTCAATTTGAAACGCCACCTCATGTGTGAACCACTTGCAGGGGCAATGAGTAACCAGACTTGTTTTGTTGCAAGCACTAAGTTTGAAGGGCTGCGTCATCACACCTTTAACCACTCTGCACTCTCACTCCTTGACCACTCGCAGGGACAATGAGTAACCAGACTCACGCTCCCCTAGCAGCTACTCACTTAGCAGGGGACGGATGCAGTGGACGCTCAGCTGGGGGAAAGGAATACGGAGACATGGGGGAGGGGGGTAGCAAGGATGCAGCATCAATGCTACGTCTGCAGGAGAGGCAACAGAAGGTGCTGGTGCTGCAGGTGGGTGCGGTGTATGTGTGGGGTAATGTGCTGCTGTTTAACTTCTGAAAGCTCTAGCTCCTGTGTGTTCTTGCAGATTTGCCAGTGAAAGGTGGACTAGGACGGTTTGGTACCAAGCCTGGATGTGTACAGCCATCGCTAAAGCTTTTGCAGCTGTGCTCCCTAGACTTGCAACTAGCTGCCCAGACAACAGTGCTCTGTTTTACAGGCACGGTGGTCCCTAAATCACCCATCTGAAGCTTGTAATTATCAGCAATTCTTCAAGGAAGAAGTCGTGGCACCAATGATCAATAATCAGTTCTTTTCCTTTTCTTGCAGGCACTGTGGTCTTTGAGCCACACTCCTGGAGGCGCCCTAGCCATCAGCAACTCCAGTGCCGCTCCTTCCCCGCCCCTCAACCCCCCAAGCCGCCGGAGCAGCCCAGCAAACCACCACGCCCCCAATGCAGGCATCGCAAACAGTGCCAACAACAACAGTGGTGGCGTGCCGGGGGTAGGCAAAACAGGAGGGGGTGCCGGGGTGCCAGTGCTGCCAGGCCTGGTGTCGCTAATTGTGCAAATTCAAGACTATGGGCTCAAAGCACACGCAGCAGGTGAGGGCAGGCATTTAATAAATCCTCTTGTTTTGTTCCATTCAATATCAGCATTTTACATCAGCATTTAATAAACCCTCTTGTTTTGTTCCATTTAATATCAGCATCCCTGGAATGGGTCTGGATTTAAAATGAAAGGCTTGGTAGCTCTACATAATGCTTCATGGGGCTTTGCTGTGACTGTGGTTACTTTGCAGTGCATTGAAATACTGCGCCCCAATCACGTGTGCCAAGGTGTTCTGTGGACACTGTGCACTGCAGACTTGGACTTGCCCTTGCTTAGCTACACCCACCATCCTCCGCATGTATAGGTAACATTCTTACCCCTGTAACTCCTTTGTGCCAACGTCTTTTTACACGTCAAAACAGGCGTGATCGCCTCTGTATCCTGCCGCCTGGATGCGAGCAACTTGTCTGCCCTAGGAGGGACCCAGGGACTAGCTGCAGGCCTTGTGGCAGTGGTGACAGCTTCTGTCCCTGTGCTCACAAAGTGAGTGAGCCAACTGCATGCCAAAAGCCCTGTGACCCCTCTCTTGAAAGCAACGTCCTGATTTTCGAGACTTGCCCACCCCGATCGTTCAGATTTGTTTGCCACGCCCTGTGCCTTCGACTCTGCCACCCCAGCTGGCGTGCTGGCAAGCCTGTTACGGTTCAAGCTTGTCATGCTCCCTACGTTCATACAGAATACACACAATACAAAACGCTCAGTGTGGGCTCGTTGACAGGGGTGCATGTTTGGTTAACCTACCACTGATCTCCTCTGCATACAAATCTATTAGACAAAGCCTGGATTCCAACCTACACCTGTGTGTAGGACCCTCTTCTCAGCCAATGGCACGTGTACCCCGTTGACTTCTTCTAACGTGGCAGCCACCCACTCGCCCCCTCCTCTTCCTCGCACTGCTTCCCCTGGTCCTGGCACTGCCTGTGGTGCGGAAGGACCTGATTACAACACCATTGAGGTTAGCACCTCAGTTTGCTCAGCTGCAGTGCTGTGCCACTTGAAGGTTAATTAACCTTGACGAAAAGATAAAAGGGCTCTTACGCCAGGGCACTTGACCACAAACACTCGACAAACCAGCCTCTCTCAAGCAAGCACAACCTAGGTCTATTTCGCTGGAAGAACGTCGTTGCAGCAAGTAGTGGTACTGATATTGGTGTATGTGTGTGTATGTGTGTGTGCGTGTGTGCTTTCATGCTTGCTCGCTCCTCTCCAGCCAACAAGAGTTTGTACTGCCTAGTGCCATAGTGGAGCCAAGGTGCCTCCCATTATTCTGTCGCCATTGCCTGCTGTACAGGCACAAGCTATGGCCTGCATGTTAGCCCTCGCAGCCTTAGGGGAGCTATGCCGTAGTGCACCTGTGTCTGCACGCGTTGCCACTCTCAAGGGGTTGCCAGGTGCTCTGTCAGCAGCCCTGCGCATTCGCAACATGGATATGTGCCTCTACGCAGCAGGTGTGTTGGATTGTGTGCGTGTTGGCACTGTAGTTATGTGTGTGTTTGTGTGCGCTTGTACGTCTTTGCGCATATACGTGTGTGTTTGTGTATGTGTGTGCGCATGTGCACGTTTTCGCGTATGTGCATGAGAGTACTCGTGTTTCTCATAATCTGTACCGTAATCAGCCCTCATCTATTGCAAGCACACACACATATTTGCAATCATCCAGTTCAAAGGCGTTTGGTTCAGCTTGCAGTTGCATGCAAAGCACCGCCTTTCCCCTGGTTAACAATTGCTGGGGTGTACCCCGCACAGGGCTAGCGGGCAACCTGGTGAGCCACACAGCCTCACAGTCTGCCACAATCACAGCAGCCAGGGGCAGCTTGTCTAAGGACTTGGTCAAGTGTCTGAAGGCCTACAGCACAGCTGCTGCTGCTGCTGCTGCTGCTGCTGCTGGCAGCCTGACCTTATCACCTCATCGCTACGGCACAACTACTACGAGCAGAAACAGCAGCCAAGAGGGCACAGCAACGGGTGTGTTTGCGTCGATTCACATCATTGTTCTAGGCTCATTAGGGTACACGGTGCACGCAGTGACAAGGTATGGAGACACATAAATGGACACGCAAAACACTATACACATATGCATATGCGTACAATGATCCTGGGTTTGCAGGAGGGGTAGGCTTTCCTGGTGGGGGAGATGGTGTGGGAGGCCCGTCCCAAGGTGCTCACGCTGCTTTGGCACCTATGCCTGGCTCTAGCAACACACAGGCCTCAAACAGCAGGTTGGTCATGTCAGGATTTAGGGTGAGAGGGTGACAGGACTCCATTATATGACACACGTGCTTGGCCTATTGCATGTACCAAGGTCATGAGTTTGGGTGTAAGGACGCTGAAGGGTCCCTGAACAGCACGTCCTGAACCGAGTGCTCACAATACCACCTCTGGGGAAGCATCCCTAGTCCACACGACGTAACAAAGTGGCAGCATGCCGTCTTCATTTGGTGTACGCGGCTGCACTTAGTGCTTGTTCAACCTTTTGCTACCCAGCCAGGGATGCCCTCGCTGGAACACTTACCGCTACACAGCTGTGCTGCGTACTCGATTGTTGTGCTGTGCTGAACAGCTGTGCTTTTCTGTACAGCTGTATTCACTGAACAGCTGTGCTGTGTTCTTGGTTACGAATGAAACAACCCCACATCTCATCGTTTCTTGCTTTGACATGCAGCCACGGCAGTGAAGGCGTGCTGAAGGCCATAGATCCAGTCGGCAAGCAAGAGGCCCTTCTGCTGCTGCTAGGTATGCTGTTTGTATATATGCTGTAAGTACCCTCCCTTTCGTCTATACATCATACCAATAATAACTATATAACCAATCATTACACAGCTACAGGTGCCCTCCCGTCCCCCTTGTCCATGCATTATGCCAATGAGCAACACAGCTACAGGATGCATTATGCCAATGAGCAACACAATTATGCCAATGAGCAGCACAGCTACAGGATGCATTATGCCAATGAGCAACACAGCTACAGGTGCCCTCCCTCTTGTCCATGCACTCTGCCCACAATCCAAACTAAACACTGCTACAGTTGCCCTCCCTTTCATCCATGCATTACGCCTTGCACCCATTATCAAACACTGCTGCAGGTGCCCTCCGAAACCTGGCATCCTGTGAGCAGGGCCGTGCTGAGCTCGCCAATGACTCCGCCACAGTGCCCGTGCTCCTGTGTATCCTACACCAACAGTCAGTCCAGGTGTGTGGATCTGCCAACATGTCTCCACCAATGCCTGTGCTCTTGTTTATCCAATTACAGCACAAGTTGCAGGTGCGTGGTTACCTGTGCTGCTGTGCATTGAGAATTGAGTGTGATAACCTCAGTCTTACTTCGTAATTTGCGACACTAGTACCAAATGCACTCATCACCTGCCCAGAAAGTGTAGGAAGCTGCACTCACCCTTGCTTGGTCAATGGCTCAATCCATTTATAAACCCGCACTTTGTACTTTCACCCATTTTCTTGCAAAAACCACAACCACCCTCATGGATTAAAGCAGTCATCTCGTCCTGCCCCCGCCCAAAAGCCACGAAACTTCAAAGGTCAGAGACGCTACGACGTCAACATGGGGCCCGTAGAGGAGCCTTACAGACCTCCCCTGCGCGGTGAGCAGCCAGAGCCTGCTGCAGGTAAGGGGATGGGTGGATTATGCACTTGTTGTGTGCAGGCTTGGCTCACTGTATCCCTCCATGATTTGCAAAAAACAATTTTGTTGAAGGGCATGCCAGGCACAAACAGCTTTTTACACAGTAATTCCTTTACATATCAATACGTTTGGCCAGAAAAATACATATGCACGTAATTGCGGTGGATATACGTTATAATCAGCAGAACATTTTCCGTGTATGCGGTCATATACGGTGTATATATACGGTTTTACCCAACCCTACATTTCATTAAAGCAAGCCATGAGGAACGCTGTTGAGTATTTGAATACTGAGCGCGATGCTCATTTCATAAACAGATAACTCACATCTAATTACGCCTTCTGTTTTTGATCTGGCATGATTTTAACCCAGGTTGATGTACAACGCCAAAGTCCCCCCTCTCCAAAGTCTGCTTGTGATACTGTCTGGCGTGCACACACACGCACATACACATGCACACCCATGCAGGTAAAGTAGTGCACGGGCAGGCAGTGCAAGACGATGGTTTGAGGGTCAAAGGGGATAAAGGTCTGGATGGGTCTCACAGGCAGCAGGCAGGTCCAGACCCTATGCAGGCCATAAAAGCCGTAGGGCCACTTCAAGGTGCTTCTTCTGAGCACTACACGCATGGGTTAGGCAGAGGGGAGGGGGCGGGGGCAGCAGCTCAGGTCTCGGCTTCTTCAAGCTCTGGAGTTCCAAAGGGAGGAACTGGAGACGGAGGGGGGATGCGTGGGGCTGACGTGTGGAAGGGCGGTGTAGGAGTGCAGCAGCAGGACATGCGATCTGGGCACACGGCACCGTTTGGGGGTGCTGCTGCAGATCAAGCAGAGCAGCAGCAAAGAATTGCTTACAGCCCCCGTGTTCAGGTGGGGCATCTTGCCTGTAAAAGAGGTCAACAGCTTCTACTTTGTAGTGTGTGTGTGTTCCCGCGCAGTAGTGCCCTGTAACTGTGTGGGTCATACACATACACACGAACCCACCTGCTTTTGCTCCCACCGAGTGGATTGCGTATGCTTTGACCAGCAGCGCCTTAGCTTGTAAGATGGTGGCAAAAAGTACTTGTCTGATCTTCTAGTGACTGTCTGCGTTTGCGCTAGTAATAACAGTAACAGCTCGGTCCATCAAACGCCTCTACAGCGCGGCACATTCTGCATTTGTTAGGTATTTGGCCAGGTCAATTGTATAACCATACACTTAATAAACCTGTCCAAAGGACCGTTCACAACACTTTTTAGCTTTTTAGTGTTCAGTCCAATCCAATCATATAAATCCGCCTAGATCACACTGGAGCTACTTCCTATATCAGACTTGCATCGTATTTGACTCCCACCTTTCCATTGCATGCACATGCTCTTTTAATCTAGAACCAGGTAAGGACGCACATCTACAGAAGACATCAGCACCTTTGGTTGACACCCCTCGCAAACCTCCGAGGAGGTTTCCCTCCAATATCCTGCACAAAGGTCCTTTCAGTACCCTACGTAAAGGCCCCTCAACTTTAGTCCACACACACACATTCTCTCACACACACAGGTCCAATCCAGTACCATACACAATCACACAGGTCCTTTCCATTACCCCACACATAAATATACCCTGTACCACACACACAATTGCACAGGTCCTTGCTGCTGCCGTGCTTGCCAATCTATCAGTGGACCGCGGCAGCCAAGAGGCCATCGTCACCGACGCAGATCTTGTGATCCACACACTGCTGGACGTCCTCTCCTGCGCTGTGACAGTCCACTCCCACACTTCTCCCCACAAACCCAGCAGCCTGGAAGCCACCATTAGGTCTAGCACCTTGAATTGTCTCTATGACAACATCAGCCGGCTTGATGGACCGACTCCCAGCAACGCGGCAAGCCATGAGCTGAGCGAGGCTCTTGCAGCAGCAACTGCCAGCAGAGGCGCCGCCGCAAGCAACGGTGTCACCGCTCTCAGTGGCAGCGGTAACTTGCCTGCAGAAAGGGGGGGAGGGCTGTACGGTAATGGCAAAGGCACTGGAGGAAGTAGTGAGGTAGTGTCGCCTTCCCAAGTCAGCACCAGCAGCTACACCACAAGGTCAGGCAGGCTGCAACTCCAAGACGTAGACGCAGCTGCAGGCGTAGCTGCAGCAGAGGGCAGTGCTGTTGAGCGTACAGGGGAGGACTTGGCAGCAGCTACTCAGCTTCACTGCTTTGTGGCCATTGCTCTGTCCAACGCCATGGCCCATCCTGTGCTGGCCCGTGCTGCTCTCACACACGCACGCACAGTGCCGCTGCTTTGCGCACTCGTCATGCGTGTGCCGTCCCCCACGTGAGTGTGTGTCTGGTTTTGTGTGTGTATTTAGAAACACCGACCAGGCGGGTTGGCCAGAATCATAGAGGAGCTTTAAATGGGCAGGACACGTTTTCATCGTGTTTGTGTAAATGTTGTATGCACCGTAATATTGATGGTGGAGTGTATGGTGCTGTAGTAGAGAGTAGCATCTTTGGCTTTGACGAGTGTGAAGGAAGAAGGTACCTATGTCCCTGTCCCATGCTGACCAGACATCTCCCACCCTCATGTCCAGCAATGTACACAGCTTTAATGAAGAGCTCATCAAAGTAATGTCTGCACATTTAGTCAGATCAGGTTTCATCGCAGAGGCCGCACACATGTTGCTTGCCTACTTCTTGCTTGCAGTCAAGTCCTGGAGTTAGCCTCCACTTCTCCAGAAGCCCTCTCTGTCGTGCAAGGGTATTTGGATGGCTACGGTCGCCTCATATCTGTGGCGTCCCTGCACGCCCTGCAGCAGCTGCTGGCGTCCGTAGGTAAGACCCCGGCGTCCGTAGGTAAGCTGTGGCGCCCGTAGGTATGCTGCCGTAGGTAAGCCGCCGTAGGTAAGCCGCCGCAGGTAAGCCGCCGTAGGTAAGCTGTGGCGTCCGTAGGTAAGACCCAGGAGCACACTCACGTACACCAGCACACACAAATATAGACACGTAACAACATTTGCGTACAGTCCGGCTCAAAGCAGGTGGGGTATTGAGTCGGCATCTTGTGATACGACTGTTTGTTTCTAAGGTGACCCACTGTTTCCTGCACGCTGGAAGAACTCATCGGGCTGGAGCCAAGTGCTGCTGCTGGAGTCAGCAGAAGGGAGAGCAGTGCATGCACTCCCTAGCAGCATGAGCAGCAGCAGCATACCGCGTGTTAACATATATCTTTTACAATCACATGGTCACTCCTTGAAACCAATGCAGGGCCGCGAGCATTGCAACAGCTGCGACCTCCGAAATCAGGAGACGCGTTGCTAGGAACGCTAATGTCCCAGACGCAGCCTAAGGTGGGTGCGTTACAGTACAGCTGTCTGAATCTTCATAGTGTCAAGGTTGTAGCTTGAATGAGCTTACAGACATCAACAACAGCCCAAAGAGAGGTCTAGAAGAGTGTCTTTGCTTGTAATTTGCGCTTTGGGGGTACCAGGTGGTAGGGCAACAACAGTGTAGCTCTTATGGGCTGGCTTTTGTTTTGCTTCACAGTTCAAAAGTCCGCGCCCTTACCCTTATTGCTCAAACAAATTTTGCCAGAACCCAGTCAAAAAGCATGCGCACATCTATTGTCCCCGCTTCTGACTTATGATTACAGCCTGCAAGCCAGCTGAGTCATTTTGCTGGGACCCCACTGCCGCAAACCACAGCTTCACTTGCACAACCCAACTTAGCGTCAGGACCTGCTGCTGCGAAAGGCCAGGTAAATATGGCTTGATGGCTATCCATTGTTCTCTTGCGTCTGGCATCTAGAAGCTACAGCTTGATTTGTTGGCAGGAACCATACCTGCCTCCTTCCGGATGCTGGTGCTTTATGGAATAGAGATCTTGCTAGCTGTCGTTGACTTTGCAAGAAACTTGTTACTGTCGCCGGTGTGCAATATAACCCAAATGTGCAGTCCTAAACGCACCCCACACTCACCCCCCCCCTTCACACACACACACACACACACACACACACACACACACACACACACACACACTTGCAATACGCACGCT
>Ga0307951_1000396_pt1 | contig 24727 bp, 23 predicted proteins | sample OrgLakmetagen374_FD_201842 | JGI IMG/M metagenome (GOLD analysis project Ga0307951, IMG submission 201842) | Saline water microbial communities from Organic Lake, Antarctica - #374 | ecosystem: Environmental > Aquatic > Non-marine Saline and Alkaline > Saline | place: Antarctica: Organic Lake... | reverse complement strand
GGTTCTCCCCATGCAGCCAATGGGCAGTCTGCCCATCAGCCTGCACAGCAGCAGCAGCAGCAGCAGCAGCCAACAGTGGGGGTCTCTCGAATTCACAAATTAATTCTTGACAGGGCCTGCCCGAACTGGATTCGAACTCGAAAATTAATCCCCAGACCCCCTCACGAACAAAAATCGAAAATTTAATTAATTTTTGAAATGTGTGGTCCCGAAGTGATCGTGAACCTACGGTATACGGTATTTTTGGCAGGGAAATCACCACATATACGGTGTATATATACAGTTCTGGCCTACCCTATAAGTATACTGTAGGGCCGGACAACTCTAGACTTCAGGTAGAGTACATTTATTAAGCCAGGCCTCTGCACAGATTAAGTAGCAGACACATTTTGCCACACAGCCTCGACCACAAAACCCCATGTGAAAAAAAGCCAAGGGGCGCATGATATCATGATATCCACGTGCACAAATAAAGGTGCACCAGAACGTGATCAACTTTCAACAAGTCACCACAGGACTGACAGCCGTACAGGAAGGTGATGTCACTGCATGGTCCAGATTTGGTGACGTGCTTGCCATAAAAGCAATGTACCTTGACAACAAATGGGAGTATCCTTTGACATGTAAATGAGTTTGATGCTCTCACAACAAACTCTACATTACACGCGAAGCAAGCCAGCTCCAGACACCGCCCCTTTTCCCACCCAGTTTGTCTCACAGTGCTGGTGCGTGCTAGTACACGCTGGCTACAAGAACGCATCATTATCAATTACAAACGCCCACCTTGTCCCAGCGGTGCTGATACATGACCTCACGAACGGCTACAGGGATGGGGATGGCACCCTCAGGCTTCCTGCGCACAGCAGAGAAATTAATGGGCCAAACTTGGTAGAGTGTTGGAAACAAGGCGTGTAAGCAGTCAGGTAGAGGGCTGCGTGGAACAGACGACATTGCGGATGAAGAAAGGGAAAATATGTGACTTGGTATGCCACAAGCACAAAAGGAAAGATGAGCCCTGGTTATTAACAGATTATGGGGAAGGCATAAGACCGAGTCGGAAACTACAGCACCCCAACTCAATCAGCATCCAAGTTGACACGGCTATCCACTGAGGTGTGTGATTTTTTCGTATGCAAAGAGGTAACACGTGAGATGTGCCACATAAAAACCATCAGGGTACGACGTACTTGAGGAAGCTCTCTTTGGTGAAAAGCAAGTTCTCGGTGATTTGGTCGCGAGCAGGCCTGGGAAAAACGCTCCCTCCCCCCCCACCGCTGCCTCCTCTCCTGTTATCCCTGTTGCCTGCGTATTGCGTGTGCGTGCGTATTGCGTGTGCGTGCGTGCATGTGTGTGTGTGTGAGAGAGTGTGTGCATGCTCATGCGTGCATGCGTGCACACAATCTGTGTCAGTAGGGGAAAGCAATACTGAAGATACCTGCAGGGCCAGGAGCAGCAGCATGGAGCAGGGCGTTGCCAGAGTGCAAAGCTCGCACCCCCACTCCCTTGAGGTTGGGGGCACACGCCACAGAGGCTCTTAAACGCTGAGACGCTAGGCTCTTGCCGGCTCCAAGGAAAGGGGAAGCAGTGGCTGCTGAGGTGCCGTACGCAGCAGCTGCGGCGTCTCCGGCTGCTGCTGCTGCTGCCGCCAGGTCGTGAAACCCTCGTTTTTGGCGCGATTTAGTTCTGCGTTTTTTTACAGAGCTTTCTTCATCTTCATCGCCGCTAACGCTACTGCTAGCCTGTGAAGATAGTCGGGGGGAGGGGGGAGATTAAGGGATGGTGGCGTGAAGTAGTGATGTTGTTAGAGCATGCGTGTTAACGATAAGACCAAAGGGCCAGCACTCTCTTTTAATATATTGCGCGTTGCACGAGACATGGTGGCACATTAGGCTTGCGGTTTGACCTAACTAGCATATGCGTGGCACCAATGCGTCAACTTACAGAGCCTCCTCCTCCTGCATTTGTGGGGGACTGCGGGCAGCATGGAGATGGAGGGGGCATCTTTTTGTCAGGGAGAAAACACATACAATTGACACAACAGAAATTTTCGAAAGAAATACTCACGCTATCTTCTTCTGAACTTTCTCCGCTTGTCACTGCTGTTGCGCCTCCGGTCTGCACAAGGTCAGAGGACAAGCAGGTGTGTACCAGAGACTCAAATTTGAGTTTATGCTGATGAGCATCTGGGCCTGACGCTGTGCCTTGTTCAAAGGACCTGAGCAGCAGCTAGATTGTTTCCACCCACTTGATTGCTTCCCATGGAGGTAGGCATGCTCCCTCCTCCGGTGGGGGAGGCCTTGACGCCCGGCGCGCTGGCAGCAAAGCCCATCATGGACCTGGCGCTCATGCCTTGCTGCGAGTTGAAACGGGCATACACTTGTGGTCAGTCATTTCAGAACTTGTTCTCTGTTCATCCTTGGCCTGTCAACTCGGCACATGCATGTGGTCCATGTCAGCACACAACACCTTAAAGGTTTGGAACCCTGCGGACGACGCCAGCCCTCCTGAAGCCTGCCTCCCACTACACGAAGCTGCTGCCTTTGCAACAGCTGCTTTGGCAGAAGCACTGGAAGGAGCTGCAGCACGGGCAATGCCTGAGCTGAAAACCTGCCTAGCGATCCTCTGTGATTGCCTCCACATCTTTCCTTATATGTAGTGTGACAAAAAGGCCTAACAATGATATACACCCAATAGCGGTTCGGCAATCCAAATTATTTTCGTATCAAATTGCTCCTCTAAATAAAAGTTAATTTACAGAGAGCAGCTCTTCACCAAGCCCCGCACCCTTTACACAAACCATAATCACCCGAACAGAACCCCACACTCGCCGGGAGTGTGCATGTCTCTTAAGCGTGAGTTTTCGCTGCTACAGGTTTTCTACCAATTGTTCTGTGGCACTGTGATTCTTCACCATAAAAGCAACGCCACTGTACACGGTTTTTATGTATGCATGCTCTTTTCTGCAAGGAGAGCGCCTCTTTGGTTTCCTCTTTGCAGCTTGCCAGTCAACCACCAGCCAGTTGAATGGTCAGCATTGAGTGGCCGAAACACTCTTACCTCCCTATCTATCCTGGATCAATTGATTGGTTAAACTTTTAACACTGTATGGCTGGTGCGTTGCAGAAGTTGAGCAGGCTGGCAGCAGGCCCCACGTAAATGACCGCGGCCCAGCAGCAGCAGGCCTCACGTCCTCGCAATTAGCAGAGTTAGAGGTTGCGAGGTGAGCAGTGATACAAATTGATGACATGGGAAAGTTTCTTGGTCATAAGACTTCTGCTCCAGCCAGGGACGTCTGTCCAATACATATCCCTCAGATCTCGTTGGGTCCGAATGTGATCTTGGCTCTTATCACCTCCTACCTCCTACTTCTACGCCTAGCCAACTGGAGCGCTTCTTTCATATCCTTGTATGTAATATCTCAGGAGTGAACTCCTACTTTTACGCCCCGTGCACGGCTCAGGCCTTTCTAACCCTCACCTGCCCCTGTGTCACAGTAAGCAAACGCTTCTTGATTCAATCGTCTCGTGGCTTATAGGGCACGGGCAGAAAGGGCCACGGCTGGGCGAAAAGGCACGAAGCGGCTGCAGGCCTCGCCTGCCAGCAGTAGCTCAGGAGGAGGGCACACAGTGAGAGGCACTTCCTCATCGGTGCCTCCCCCTTCACGAGGCCACAGCAGCAACAAGCAGAAGCAGAGGTCTGAGGAGGTTGAATCGGAAGAGGTCAGCGACGATCATCCAGGAGACTCTCATGCACAAAAGGATGCACGCAAGTTGCGAAGATTGCTGCGCAACCGAGTATCAGCGCAACAAGCACGAGAACGGAAAAAGAACCACCTCACAAGCCTGCAGGAGCTGGTACGTTAATTGCATGCCTATATTATAAACCAGGAGCTGGTGGTTATCTATATGTGCAGGGTTGTTTTTCAGAACCATATATAAACCTATACATTGTTATTGGTTATTGGCAGGAAAACCACCAAATACACGGTCATATGCCGTGTACATATTACGGTTCTGGCCTACACATGTACCTGAGATATGCTGTTACTGCATAAGATCCGCCGTACTTAATTATTATTCATAATTCAAAAGTAAAGTTTGTGCAAGGCAGCAACTTTAATTTGTTTGTATGTCTACTGCCTTTCTAATCAGTAGCAAGCAGACATGGCCATACAGACCCTTGCTCACCAATGGCAATCTCACAGGTGATAAGATTTTGTCAGCTTAGGTACATGCATAAGACTGCAAAAAAAACTAATTCATTGCGCTCACACAAGCAGGTGGCGCAGCAGCAGTCTCGCATTACCTATCTCGAGCAGCAGCTGCACGTTGCAACCTCTGAAGCCGACACCCTCCGCCGCATCATCTTAAATATGCAGGTCTGTAAACAAAGCCTTTCGTGATCTAAGTAAGGAATTCCAATTTTGAGTTACCTTATCTAGCCTGCCTTCCTGATCCTGCCGCATTTTCCATTGGTCTCTTTGCTAAACCGCCTTGCTACCTTAAACAGAGAGACCATTTACTTTATAATTGTTTGCACAGGCAACAGAGGTGAATGAGCATGACGATGCTGCGGTTGTGCCTGGTGTTGGTGATGACACTGCGGCAGGTGGTGGAGGTTATGCTGGGGGGCGTGATGGTGGGTTTATTGCCGGCACAAAACAAGAGCGAGTGTGCTAGTAGTGTGGCAGCCTCCACACAAACCACTATGATTTTATTGTTGCTGTGTGTGAGCAATGTCGGTAAATCGCCTTTGCTTCACCAGGCCTGGAGCTAGAAGCACGCTATAAAGCATGCTGCAATAGCATTCATGGTGATGCCACTCTGTGTGTTTTTTTAGCAGATGTGCCGTGCCGCATTTGTAAATATATGTACGATAAAAAGCTGCAACTTGGGAGCGATGACTAGAACGTTATCAATCGGTTCACAGTTTTGCAGCTTCTTCTTGAAGATATATGATTGTGTCAGACCATCCATGGCAGAAAGAATATGGGCTGACCAGCAATCATTGGATCGTGTACTCAGCTGCATGTCAGCATGTAGTAAGAGCTTTTTCGTTTGTTTTGCTGTTGGATTCAGTCAAAAAATAGTACAGCCGCATTGCCGTGCGAAAAAAATTGAACTGTAGGGGTTCCAATCCACACTCGCGCATGACGACACACGCCCATGAAGGCGTGGTGTGGCTCCCGACATCCTTTTCGACACTGCCAACCGCCATTTCTTTAGGGGACTGTCCATCTCTTTGCCTTGTTGTAAGTAACGGGTGGCCCAAACCTGACTCATATACATACCAGCAGGCATAGCGTACATCTTGAGAAGCCATATGTACACGTGTAACCTGTTAGCAAGGTTATGTTTCTGAACACTCTTTTTGACGTTGCCGTGATATGTGAAGTGCTACGTCAGCCGCGGTATTCAGATTGATCTGCTCGTTGCACATCATGCACAAATATTTGAATGAGTCTGTGTAGGGAAGCAGTACACCGTCAAAGTACAGAGGGGGCAAGTTCAGAGTTAGAGTTCCTCTGTCTTTTGTGTGTTGACAGTGAGAGACTTCCTTTCAGCGTGAACTCTGAGCTTGTCTAGCATGGTCTGCAAATCCGCGTGTTCATTAAATTTTCCTCAAAAAATCTTTGAAAACAGACGCGACATTCAACGCAACCTTCAAAAATGTCTGAGCAATACTCCTGGTGGTGTGCAAGCCACTACCTCCCAACCGCCTGATTCCCATTAAAAAGCCTTCCTCTTTTTCTCCAGGGAATCTGTGTGTCTCTGCATCCATTAGTTACAATGTTACAATGGTTACAATGGTTACAATGGTTACAATGGGGGGTGACCTTTAGCCATGTTGTTGGGCTGGTTGGCTGCTGACTGTTCTCGGCCAGCCTTGAATAAACCCATAAGCTCTGAAAGAAAAGGAAAAGATTAGTGTTCTAAGAAAGAAGATACTGAACAAGCTGGTTGTTGACCTGTTGCAGCAAACAGGGTCGAGCTGCTGAGAAGTCCACAAAGAAAGGTGTATGCAAAAAGGAGAAGTGTGTCTCTGCATCCATTGGGTGAACGCAAAAATACATTCTTTCCGGATCCATGTAGGTGGTGTTTTCATTACCTACATTCTTTTTGGCGAAGCCCCAGTCATGGGGCGAAGCCCCTAGGTTTGATGTCTTCCCACCAAAGTTCACACCAGTGTGCGCAGGCCCGCCCAGCCCACCCCCCGCCCCCAAAATTTGCACAGTGACCCAGACTTACAAACCATGCAGCCCTGTGGTGTCAGGGGGTGGGGAGGGGCAGGGAATGGTGCTGCTGGGCACACCCCGGAACGAAAATTTGGAAAGTTGAGAATCAGGGCTTGGCCAGAGCCACACAGCCAACTTCCAGGTCTGAAACTTGGCGGAAAGGCCAAGCAAACTCGTTTGTCGGGGCATACAGGTTTTGGTGACCGGGGGTGCAGTGAGTAGTGCTGTGGAAAGAATTGACTCAATGTTTGGTAGCTGGAGGAAGCTGCCCGGCGGAGACCAGCCCATGCACCCCGGACAGCACCTGAAAGTACAGGCGTCATCAGAAAACGTCCCTGAGTGTGCCTGCTGAGTCCAGGGCAGAGGGGAGGCGTGGGCGGAAAGTTCGCTGGCACATGCAAGCACACGACTGGGTGCACGGATTTCTACAATCTAAGTTAATTAATTTTTAATGACGCGATGACGATGGGGGCGTGTTCTGAGAGGATGCGAGTCTCCATGTTTGACTGACTGATGTGAGCAGGTTGATGCATGCACGCGCACACGCGAACACACACACACACACACACACACACACACACACACACACACACACACAGGCATGCACACACGCACATACGCACGCACGCACACACACACACACATACACACACACACACACAAACACACACACACACACACATGTATAAGCGCGCACAAAGCACACACAAGTTGCCAGTTCACAGCGCAAAAGGCTTCGCCAACTTTTCAGCATCGCTTGCGATGCTTCCCCCTACTTGTCCTTTTCTTTTACCATACATTGCTTTTGCTCATATTAACAAACACCATAAAGTATTTGCCAGAGCAACACTCCTGGTGGTGTGCAAATCTCTGCATCCCAACCACCTGCCCCCAATTGATGAAATCCCTCTTCCTGTTCCTATTATTCAGGTGGGATGTTGTTTTCATTGCATTCATCAGGTGGTGCTTAACAAATCCGATTTTTAGCGAAAGTGCCAAATCAGATCCTCCCTTTCAAGACCAAGTAAATGGAAAGTGTCACGTTCAACTCAAGCATTGGTTAGCTTATTGCACACACAAAATAGGGAGGATATGGATTGAAGTTTGCTGCACCTCCTACGACGCTGCTCTCCTGATGTCTGCTGTTTTGTGCTGCCGAGCTTGGAGTGGGAGTGTGTGTGTGTGTGTGTGTGCCTGGTATTTGAAGCTGGCTGGAGCATGACGTGGATAGCTTGCTACTCTCTTGCTTTGCTGGTTGCTCTCTCTCTCTCTCTCTCTCTCTCTCTCGCTCTCTTGCTTTTCGCCACTGACCTGTGTATTTGGATTGACGGGCTCTGATGTATCTTTATCTCAGCATAGATTACAGTAGAGAGATTCATTCGAAATCCAGACAGTTGTGGACTCAACTAACATCCTGAAAAGTTTCTCTCACAACATCTTATAAATAGACAAAGGAAAAGCTTGCTGGAACACTGCTGACCCAATCATGGGTCTCACACGGCTTCACACACAGAGTTTCACAATACTTTGGTTTCATAAATCAGGTGTCATCCTAACTTTGTAAAACTTGGAGCAATGACCTGCCGCACTCAAAGCTGCGGTAATAAATGCACTGCAGCTAGGGCGTGTGACAAAAGAGTGCTTCGTGACACAACTAATTAGAGCAAGAATACGTAGATTATTCTACTAGCCTGCTGTGCTCGGCAATTTAATTGTTGTGCTTAGGCTTTGTTGTCAGTGTCTTTGCTTCAATATTTGCATTGATAGGCAGCCAAGACGGCGCGGCCAGCTGATATTTTCTTGTGGCTATTTTCCAGGCAGATTAGGGGGGGAAAGAAAAAAATTATGCGGGCAGCAAAACAACACTCCCCACACACGAAGGCGCACGTGTCCCGGCGCACGAACTGCACGCCCTTGCAGTCGATGCGCGCGCCGCCGTCGTCGTCGTGCGCCAGGCCGACGTACCTCTTTTTGGAGAACAGCAGGAAGGGCCGGTAACACTTCTCGAAGCACATTGAATTAAAAGGAGCCACTTTGGTACCGGGTACCGAAGAGCTCCTCCACAATTTAGGAAGAAAGGGGATAATGGGGATCAGGAGGGATGCAGGCTTTTTAAACTTAGACCAGCTCCTGATGAGAGTTGGCAATAGTACTGGAAAGTGCACGCCTGGTATGGACAAGATTAGCAACGTAGTTGACAGAATGCATACGGAGCTTGGAGACAAGTCTGTTGACTCTTTGAGGATTAAGACCCAGATTTTTGAAAGGCTCCGGTGTGTGATGTTGTACATGGTACCACCCACTCCCATAAGATGGTGTGGAGGATAACGGAGGCTCCTTGAAGGATGGTGCAGAGGCCTTTGTGCTGTTCCTGCACGGCGCTCAGCTGGTTCTGAGATCTAGTGTCCTCACAGTACTTAATCTCGATGAGGTGGATGCCACGTTGAAGTATGCTGAGATCTTTGGGTCGGTGCTGTCTGGGGAAGGTCGATCTGCTGATGACTGGTGGTGCTGCTGAGGTGCTCTTGGTCTCCCTCAGTTGCCCCCTGCCACTTCGAAGAACCCACCAACCTCCATTCTTAGATTGCTGCTTTTTTTGGTATTGCTGAGACGGGAGCGACCTCAATACAGCATCTGGACGGCTGGAGGTTAGCCTGCTTTCGTCTGAGAAGCGGTGTGGAAAGAGCACTTAGGTATACTCCCAGTTTCAGCTGTCCCCAAAGAGAATCTGGTGATTCTGCATAGCCAGCCAATTGCGTAAATGCTACTACCTATATCCATGAAGATAGAGCAGGATCCTCGAGAGCCAGTTTTGCCGATAGCTTTGAAGATCATGCTGCATGCTAAGTTGTGCCTTTTAACAATCATACTCCTTATTTATGTGTGTTGGCACCCAGAGAGAATGTGTACTACGGCACTGTTGGGTTGTGGGCAATCATCAACAAGGGCGGGTCAGACTTGTTGACCGCTTTAAACAAATCATATGTTTTTGGTTGTACAGGGTTTTGTTCTGTACTTCATGCACTTGGTTTTACCAGGGACGTAAGGCGTCATGGTGTACCTGGATTGGATAGGTACCAGAGCCTTGAGGTAAGTGTACTGGACCGTGTTTGGGCGTTTTTTTATGATTTGATGTTCTTCGTATTATCTTTGCAAGCCAGAAGATGCTGTAGATGGAAATTTCCTCAGGGCCAGCTGTTTAGATGGAAGTGTACGCAACATCAGCGTAGGTTGTAATTTACAGTTTACTGTCCAGCAAGAGCTCAGCATATTTATTGCCTATAATAACTGCGTGGGACTTGACTTTGTAAAAATTAATGGGCAATGGTGACTGGTGGATAGCTTTGGCAATGGATTGGAGGACGTCTCCCTGGATGTGGTGGCGATGGAGGTTTGGGTGTGAGAGCTGCTTTTTATTATGGTGAATTGAGGCTAGGCCATCGTGGCTATATATATGGGAGTAGCCGTGAATTGATGCGGCTGCTGTGGCAGCTAGCTCCGCACGTGAGATGGTATCTAGTATCTAATATACCCATGCTTCTTGGGTTAACGCAGTGGGATACGTTTAGTTGAGGGGAGTACACGCCTGATCCGGTGTCTTGCCCTTCTTCGTTTTATTAGGGGTTCCATCAGTGTAGGTTAAGTCCCGCCAATTTTGTACTTTACGGGTCAGGTTTGGACTGGAGCTGTGTTGGGGCACTGTGTCAGAGCTCTGAGTCGGTTCTGGGTACTTGTTTAATCTTGGGCAGTTTCTGCTTTTAGTATTCCACATGGCAATAATGTGCATATCCCCAGTGTGTTGGGAAGTGGCGTTGGGAAGTGGCGTCTGTATATTTGTGCATATCCCCAGTGGTGTTGGGAAGTGGCGTCTGTATATTTTTCCAGAAGGGTACTACTTATGCATATTGAAGATGTCCTGATGGTATGGAGCCTAAGAATTTATGCATGTGCGGGATATTGCTTGCGGCAGAGCGACGCGTAGGGATTTGTGGTCATTCTTTTATTCCAGGAAGGAAGGAACATGAAGACTGCTGTTGCCTCTGCGCTAAGGGCAGCAGAGTAAACGGCATGTCTTGTTGCTAAATACTACATGATGTTTTCACGGTAAATGGGATGGCAGGTAAAGGAACCAGTGAACTTTGAGGAGAAGGCGTTGCAGCTTGCTTTGAAGGCCCTATCTCTTGGTTGTTCACTCCAGTATTGAAGGAGCGTGGGGTCATGCTTAAGGGGGGACGCTATTTTTCCTTAGAGACCAGGGCCCATTTTTGCAATATATAGCGAAGTAACCTTATTTTGCCTTAACGCTGTACTACCGTATAATGTGGCTGTGTAGACTTCACTGGTCATGCATTCGCCTTACATCCTTCCCAAATACATTTCTCTTAACCTGCCTCGTGATGTCATTCGCAGTACACACAGCTTGATTTAGACTTCATATTCATTCTGTTAATCACGCTGCCAAACTTGTCCATACCAGACGTGCGCTTTCCAGTATTATTGCCAACTCTCATCAGGAGCCGGTCTCAGTTCAAGCCTGAAACCCTCCTCATGATCCCCAGTGATCTGTTTTATTTTCTATTGGTGGAGGAGATTTACGGTACCCGGTACCAAAGTGGCTCCTTTTCCTCAATTCCTGTGGGGGGTGGCAGGCTGGAAGTGGTTTCTTTTTTTTGGTTGTTCTTTTCTTTCCTTAATTCAGACTCTGTGTTCACAACCTGCGTTTTGAGACAGCGAACCACAGTAACTCCCCCACCTACGTGATGCTGATGATATCCAAGTTGAGCAGCATGCATGTCTTTCTTTTCCCCCTTTTTTTTTTGCTATAGCTCAACTGCCCTCGCTGGCGGATATAGCTGTGTAACCCTTACCCTTACCCTAACCCTTTCTTTTCCACCACTGCGTCGATCCCCATGTGATTTCTCAACAGAAAATATGCATCTATTTCCCCCAAACAGGAGCTCACGATCATGTGTCTACTTTTTAAATACAGAACAACAACAAAAATTCCCCTCCGTGAAATTTTTGCTTTCTATGAGCAGTCTAGCAGTCGCACTTCTTGACTGAGGGCCTTATTTTGGTAAACCTTTGCTTGTAAATCTTTGCAGAGTCCACAGCAGCTGAGAAGATCAGGAGCTGCAAATCAGGAGATGCATGATCAAAGCACCAAATCGAGGCTTACAATCAACAAGCAAAAAAGGAATAAAGTTGACGAGATCTAAAATTGCCAGCCATCTAGCTACCGTGTTTGTGCCAAAAAAGGTCTAAACCACTCCCCTCCTCATTTCTGTGCCAAATGTCTGGTCTAGGCAACGCACTGCCAGCAAACCAGCAGGGTCGTGCCCACTTCAACCCAATCTTTGCCGCTTTTATATATATATGGTTGTTCAAATAAGAGCGAGCAATTCAAGACATTTTACTCTCCATAATAGGTCTTTGTACCCTTTTGCACAACAATGGAGGTGAACAAGCAGGATTATCCCATTGATCACTAGTCTGAAGTCTTAGTGGGGGTCCTTTCACATACACTGTTCTTGGTTATCATTTGCTCCTGCCTCTCACACATTGTGCGAGCCCCGTGACTGCTGGGGAAAGCCACAACATCTTCTTTCCCCCCTTTTTACAAAGTGTACCCACATCCAATTCAATATTAGCTAGTAATAGCCACCTCTTGTTCGTGACATCAAACACGAGAAATGTCCCTCCCAAAGAGCTTTGTTCTAATCCCTGTGTGTGTAATGTGTGTGTGTGTGTTTGTGTGGACGTGTGTGTTTTATGTGCAGGGGGATGTGTGAGTGCGTGTACGTGTGTGTGCGGGTGTGTGTTTGCATATGTAAGTGTTGCTGATAAATGTGGGCATCATGCAGCTCACCTCTGCGCCTTATTAACTATGGTGCAATTATGAGTGATTAATTGAATGGCTGATGAATAAGCAATAAGTGTGCAAGTAGCCTGCTGTGGTTGAGAGTTTTGTGAGGTAGAAAGGACGCCAAAGTACATGAACATACACGCCTATGCTTGCGGCAATACATGATTGATGTAACTTACACATATACACATACATAGCAGTAGACACGCAAAACAAGCATAACAACACACGACAACTGAAGAGTGAAGAGTTGGAGCATGGATGCATACACTCAATTATTAAAAACAGTTGGAATCCAAGTCAAGTGATCCTTCTACCCTTCACACTTACAATCGCTGGCAACAAGGACTTGATTCCTGAAGCTGAACTGGCTGTATGTTTCGAACGACTTCCAGACAAACTGCAACATTTGACAGGCATGTGTGTAGACGTGTGGGAAAGAAAAAGATAGAGTTTGTGTGTCAAGTGTACATATGGTTGTGAATGTGCTGACCTCTGAAGGCACACGCCAAAAAGCTCTTCCAAGCAAATACTTTTTATACGACACAATGTATGTTAGCTTCAGCGAATAAGAAGCAGGGATGTGTCATTCGGTATTTTGAGGCGTTCAATACGGTAAAATACACGTCAAGTACGGAATACGCGTATAATACGATCGTATTTTTAAGCAATTTCGGGAGTGCCGGTTTTTGACCCAAAATGGACCCAATTCGCCCCAAAATCACCCAAAACGTTCCCAATTCTTTTCCAATATGTTATGCGTTATTATTATATTATATAACAGCACTGAAAGCTCACTGGAACGGCCGTTGTTGGGGCAAAAATTGCCTAGAAAGGCCAAAAAAGGCAAATTTTGCAATCATATAATAAGGCCCAATTTGTTCAATATGGTGAAATACGCGTTAAATACGATACGGCGTATTATGACCTGTATGACACAACCCTGATCAGAAGAGAAATAAACACAGGCACAAGCGTGTCAGATGTACAATTGTGTGTGTCATTACTGGTGCTGTCACACAGCGCCTGGACAATTATAACCCCCCCCTGTATAATACTAGGTTGGCCAGATATGAATTATGACACCAGGCACCACACATGCATTGTCAGTAGAAGAATCCCACACGTAAACTGCTCTAGATAATACGCATCAGAGGGCACTGGCCAAACCTGAACATTGCTCTGAACTTGCAGCTTGCACATGCACAAAGAATCACAGGTCGTGAGACTATTACGACACGGACTGCACATGCAGGGGCGCACACCCTACAGCACACAGACAACGGTTTTCTCTAATTATGCAGGCACTCACCCCAGCACTGGTGCCGAAGAAGGGGCCTAATTGAGGTACATCAAACACCGCGTTGTCTTGGCCGACGTAAGCGGCGGAGCCCTGAAGTGACGTGTGGAAAGAAGACGTCAGTCAGGGCAGCACACAAAGAACAGGGCAAGTAGCTTTTGACGAGCAAGTGCGCCCTGACTTTGCCGAATCACAGAGGCTCATGCTTAACAAGTAGTGTGTGATCCTGCAGATCACAAAAAATGGGGCGGAGCCTGCACTGCAACCTGCATTGAAGTTGTACCTAATGTATTGAGAGTAATTCAGGGGGGGCTACACTCCCTCTGCACCCCACTGCTCCTGTTCAACCTGAGATGGCAGCCTGGTCTTTGCAATGAAGAGCGGCAATCAAATGAGTTCGACAATTCAGGGGGGGCGTTCGACAATTCAGGGGGGACCCCCCCTGCACCCCCCCGCTCTTGCGTTTGCACAGTCCCTGTCATACCATTCCGTGTCTGAAGCTGTTTGCTTGCCAATGGTGTGTAGGACTTCCGATATATACCTTAACAGCTGTATGCTCACAGGTGAGCGAGCAATTCAAGGTGGCTGCAATCCTTCTTCTGCTCTTCTGAACGCCTGAGCTCCATACGGTTGTTCAAAGCCACCACCTCTGGCAGAGCTACTGCTTCCTGTGCCTGCTAAAGGGCATTGCCAGGGTGAGACTGTTGCTCCAAGTGCTGTGCCAAGTGCTGGACGCGGTTCCTCTCTCGGGCCCTCACTCGCCTGTCCTCCCGAGTGCTGTGAAGCTGCTGCCGTCTCTGCTCTGCTGCTGCAAGGGATCGGTCGGCCTTGATGGTAAACCACACTCAACGACACTACTGCTCAGAAGAGGAATAAGAATATGATGGAACACATTTTGATATATGATAATACACCCAATTGCATCTAGGGGAAATAGTGACACGCGACCCCTTCGGGGTCGCGCGTGGAGGGGGGTTTGACCGGGGTGTTCTGGAATCAGCGCAAAATTGGCTATTGTTTCATACAATTTTCACACTGAAAGATTGCCTGGCTGGCTCAACGCTGCATTCTTCTGCCACGTTGCGGGGTGAACATAAAGGGAATACGCCCAGGGGGGCCCCTAAACTGGTATTTGGGGCGGACCAGTTTACTACTCCTCACATGAATTTTCCTGACCCCCCCCCTAAAAAGTCACCCTAATTGGCCGTCTAGTATTTGTCAACAGTGTGTAAAGGCTGGCACACCCTCCGTGAGAACACAGCTAACAAGATAAGAGGTTCACAGTCTCCCCACTGTACGCTCAAATTTCACACTGCAGACCATAAGAGCCCTGACGCACGGGAACAGGCAGGCAGTGTGCTAGAAGTAGTTGCATACCAAACAAGCATCACAGTTCCTATGCCTCGCAGCACCTACAAGTACTAAGTCGCCTAATATGCAAGCAAGTGACTCGAGGCAGAGCCCACGCAAGGCAGGTACATAGGGTTGGCCAGAATCGAATATATACACCGTACATGACCGTACGCTTGGTGATTCTCCTGCCAAATATACCATATATATACCGTATATATATGGTTCTAGCCAACCCTACAGGCACACCCTCCACCCCTGCTACCCTGCTGTTGGCATGAGGCTGAGCTATGAGAGATGTTGAGGTGATAATGCAGGGCTTCCCTTGTACAAAAAAAAGCGCACAATATGCGCTCAAACCACTCCTTTCCCAACCACGATACTATTGCAAAGCTGCGTCTCGCTGTAACCAAGATGACAACCTCATCTGCTCTGCACACTACTCCTTCTCTGCTGTTTTACACCAGCTACTCCAATACATTTGATTTGAAGAGCAAGCATACAAGAACTTTTTATCCTTGCCCACCGCTGTTTGAGTACTCGGTTCAAGTATACAGAGGAACCAACAAGAGACACACCTTGTGTGAGTATTTGAAGGGCCGCTCAGCAGCTTTCATTGCCTCCAGGTCACCTCCGCCTGTTTCTCCTGATAAGCGGTGCTTGGAAATGATCTTTGCAAGGAATTGACCCTGCTGGCGAGCCACCTGCAGCAATCGTGCGTGCATGTATATGTGTGTGTATGTGTGTGTGATTGATTGATTGAGTAATTGAGTGAGTGAGTGAGTGAGTGAGTGGGTGAGTGAGTGAGTGAGTGGGTGAGTGAGTGAGTGAGTGAGTGAGTGAGTGAGTGAGTGAGTGAGCGTAGTACACAATTCTTTTTATTATCAAAAAACACACTTCCTCGTCCATTGTCCTTAAAGTACCCATTCCTGGGAATTTACAGGGGTGAGTAATTAACATGCAAGAGTGCTACCCTCAGATGCTGAACAGATTCAGGACGATCGGCAACAGCTCCTCAGCCTGATCAGCGTGTTGCTTGTTCGACACAAATCTGCATGAGCCACTTAGGCCCACAAGAACTGGTGGTGCAGTAGGAAACACATACAGTCCCTGACACAGTCTCATTTGAAAGAAACTATCCTGGCGACTGGAGCTCTGACAGCCTGCCAACTGGTTGGGTTTGGGTTAAGACAAGCAACATGAAAACCTGGCAACTAATACCCTCACAGCTACACATCTGGCCAGAAAGACAAGCAACATGAACCAAATCCCGGAAACTGAACCCTAACAGCAACACACCTGGGCAGTGGCTGGCAGTGCACGGAGTCCACTATCAATATTCTTCAGAATTTCCAAGAACTTTTCCCGTGAAATCTTTGAGTTGCCGTCCAGTTCGGCAAGGGGGCCCAGCGTCTTGCCTGCAGTGCCAATCGAACAATTGAGTCAAGGCTGACAACAAACGCGTGCCAGTCAGTGCCAATCAAGTATCTAATTTGAGATCAACAAGGCGCTGCAACTTGCATCAAATTGCATCAACATAAATGCACTACCCCAGACAACAGTGCTTGGGCCTCATACAACGATCCTGCAACCCTATATGACAAGCTCCACCTAGTGTACAATGCCCTTAGACGACACAGAATGCGTAACCCTTGAACAATAATCCTGCATTTGCCATGAGATCTCTCTCTCTCTCTCACTCTCTCTCTCTCTCTCTCTCTCTCTCTCTCTCTCTCTCTCTCTCTCTCCATTCTTGCTCTAGCCCGCTGTCCTACTATCCGCAGTTTTGCCCATTGCAAACAGTATGTGAAACTCTTTCTTAAGCCAAGTAGGCTGCACCGAGCACAACAGACCGCTATACCTGCAGCAACCCGTTTCACAAGCCCATTCCAACGGGGTGTGAGCCCTACTCTCGGAATCGTGTTCAGAAATTCTGCGTGCTCCCTGAGATGGCTGAACTGTTCACTGCCCTGCAAGCATGGAGGGAAAGGGTCGAGCTCCTCACTACTTGCTTGCTTTACATCTTTATATGAATGAAAGCTGCTTACTTTATGAATGAAAGCTCTCCATGAGCTGAGCACCATAAACAGAGTACGGCGGAAATGTGCATATGCCAAGGATAAAAATTTTCCAAATTTTAGCTCAGTCCTCAAGACCTTGCTGACTGTTATCCTCAGTCAGGAAAACCAGCCAGCGTTTTTGTAGCTTTATAAGTGTCATTTACATAGTGAGTTAATATGAAGGCATACAGCAAGGCCCACCTTCAACAGGAGCAAGCGCAGCTCCTCCACCGTCAGCATGTCGTCCTTGTCAGTGTCAGACTGCACGTGCCAAATCATGTGAGTGGTGCATGCATCAATTGCCATCTTTATTGCGTGACACATGCATACAATGCAAAACACGCATGCGTGGGGCTGGACAGGACCGTCAACACACCCTGTATCTGACCTGACACATGGAATCCTCTTATGTGCTAAAAAAGTCGTGCACACAATGTAACTGCGTACGTATGCATGGTTCTGGCTGACCCTACACATGCGTGCTGCACTCAAAACCAGCCAAAAGCACTGCTCCTGTGGGAATTTTTGCAGGTTGCGCTAGTGCTAGTCGTTAGACTCACCTGTTTAAAGAGTTCCTCTGCGTAAGCCAAGGCAGAGGGCTGCTCAATGGTGGCGGCGTCACCCTTTCCAAGCACAAGTAGAGCAGAACAGAGTGAGTAGTGAGTAGCCATTAAAAAAGCATGGGTTTCTAAGAATGGTTTGCAGACATGGGCACAGAGTAACAAGAGATGAAAACAGATAGCATAAAGTCATTTGAGACGCTCAATGGCGGCATCGTCATCCGCACCAAGCACGAGATGAACAAGTAGCACGAGCATGGGAAAGGTGTACCTAAAGGCTGCTCTCAAGCGAAGCCGTTCAGTTTTTGGCTATCAATTGCAGTGGCATCAACTTTTCAGGTTTTGGAGCATAAGAGGAAACAAAGGATAGGGAGGAAGGCTTAGGATTGCAGTGGACAGAACGGAAGTAGAAAAAACGGACATGGCTATCAGCTGCTTATGCATCATGCAAGCTCAGGAGCTCAGGTTCTTCTCAGAGTCTTCTCTCTTCAGAGTTTAAGAGTCTTCTCAAAGTCTCAGAGTCTTCTCAGAGTCTTCTCTTTCAGAGTCTTCTTACTGCACACCAACAGATCATAACTTAAGAGGTTGTAGCATACTGTGCACATACACACACACATACGCACACACTAGCATACATGATGTGCACAGTCAAAAGACTCCCTTATTCCAGAGCTCATCATCAACGAACTTCTGCTTTTTTACTGGACACAGAATTCCAAAGAGACCGTTGACGCACAAAAGCGAAGATGCTGCCCTTGCTGCCGTTAACCTCCAGGTAGTTGTTGGTCAGAATGCTGCGGAAGTGGTTCTGGTTCTCTAACTTGGACTGCAAGCTCTTTATCAAGGGATTCCTGCAAATGTTAATATGATAATAATGTTATCAAGGGATTCCTGCAAACGTTAATATATGATATGTAATACCAAAATTCCTGTTTGCATATGTAAAAGAGCGCCGGTCATTGACCCCGAATGGAGCCACTGTGCCCCCCAAACACCTCAATTTCCAATTTCATTCTAGGCAAAATGATTGCTGAAGGTCACACCTGGGCAGGGAATTGCCGAGAAATTACTCACAAGTAGAAAAAAGGATCCTGTAATGATACCGGGAGTATAGCGAGTAATTAGTGAATCATTTGGACGCATTGCAATGTTGAGTGCGAAGACTAATCTAGAAAATCGTGGCCTCGCAATCTTTGACCTAAAATAGCCGATTTTCTAGCTGGAGCCCGCTCAAAGCACCTTTTGCCATTCATCCGGAACACCTTGCCGTTTCAGATGTAGGTGATCAAGTTTTGCAAGCCCCCTCATGAAATGAGGTTAAAACAGAGCTAAGCACACAAAATTGCCTGTTTGCAAGAGCTCGCAAATTATGTATAAATTTGGCTGGCCTCGTGCTAATTATTTGGGCACCTCGCATTAAGAAGTACTTGCAAAACGTTAGTAGCAGTACGGTAAAATGGAATACTTTTATCAAAATGTGCTATAAAAAAGATTGCTACGACATATCTTTGAACTAGCACAAAGACTTTTTCACACATCAAGGTGATTGACACACAGCTCTAAATGGTCTGAATATCATGAAATTGCGAACAGGATTATTCTACCCTCCACCACTTTACTTACATCGCAACGCCTGTTGCCCAGACGCAGGCGCCGAACTTGATTTCTCGGAGGTTGTTGCTTTTGTCCACAATGTTCACAATTCCTCTTGAAACAGACGCCACGCGGCTGTTTAATACAAGTTCAATGCCTGTGCAGTACAGGAATTAAGGTAGAGGTTAAAAAACTAAACTACTGTCAGAAAGTATATCATCGCCAATTTCAAACGATATACCACCCACAGCAATCGATAACTAGAGACGTACCCCTGCTGTACAGTAACAAATGGTGCCACTTTGTTACCAGCACTTAACGAAACTTGTGCAGCAGTTGGAACAAATTTAAATGAGCTCAGAAGTTTTGACTGAGGAAAGGAAATACGTCATTCCAAGCCACAGATGTTGTACACATACATAGCCAGAAGCTTGAGCCTTATCCATGATTCCTTGTAGGTTCACCTCGAAAAGCTTGCACACATACGGACAAGTTTTTGTAGCGAACGTGGCAACTCTGCCTCGATACTTTTCCGTCCCCTCAACAGGACTCAATCCCACAACCTCCCCGGCCGTGATTCCTTGGCCTGCCTTTTTGTTGAGGTCATATCAAAAGACTTAACACCATTGGCAAGCAAATGCGCACCGATGGTACTTGAGTCCTCCGATATGTAAATCAACAATCAAGAATGACAGGTAAGCAGGGCGTGCAGCAGCAGCCGGTTCATCAAGCACCCTAAAACTTAAGGGCAGCAACCCACACTGATTTGTTGCAAGTCTCCTCCTACAACGCGCATCACCACGTTACAGCACTTCAACTACATGCAGTACCAAAGCAAGCGTCTCACACTTCATCGCTCCCGTTACTGCACTCCAGCCAGGTGCAGCACTGCTCCCTTCAACGAACAGCACCAGCACCACGTTACTGCACGTACACTAAATGCAGCACCCTTCAACGAACAGCACCAGCACCACGTTACTGCACGTACACTAAATGCAGCACCCTTCAACGAACAGCACCAGCACCACGTTACTGCACGTACACTAGATGCAGCACCCTTCAATGAACAGCACCAGCACCACGTTACTGCACGTACACTAAATGCAGCACCCTTCAACGAACAGCACCAGCACCACGTTACTGCACGTACACTACATGCAGCACTGGGCGCCTCAGGTCTTACCTTCTCGCGTGAACACGTCGGCCGTGTAGTTTGAAATCGCACGGTCGTATGTACTCAGCACGTGATCTTGCAGCTCAATGACTCTGATTTGCACGTCTTGGATGAGCTTTGGGTACAGCTTGCTGCACGGACAGGTGAGCATTACAGGTGTGCAATGTGCAATACAAGTGTGCAATGTGCAATACAGGTGTGCAAAAGGGAAGATCGACACATTTGCACGCAGGGCCATTCATTGGCGTGCTGTTGGCATGCTTGTGGGTACAAATCCACAGATTTGCTGACAACGAATATGCATGCACCTTTGCCACACATCAAAAAAAGAAAAGTATAATTCAAGAGTTGGAGCGGTGCCTCAGGACGTCCAGATCACAGTGTCTCAACTGGCACAGCTATTTAAAATGGAACAGGTAAGAAACAGGAGATTAACAACCTTAAATCGTCTTTGACCATATCAAAGAGCTCTGCTGCGACCTCAACTCCGGTTGGTCCTCCGCCCACTACCACAAACGACAGCAGCCTCTTGCGCTCCTGCTCCAAGACATGCATATGTGAATGCACTTGTATTGTAAAAGTACACGTGCACTGTAAAAGTACATAGGCGTTGTGTCAATGACAGCTACGTGGTGGAAAAACGAACCAGCACACAAAAGCTGCAACTCTCCCATTGGGTCACTTTCACTCACTGTGCCACTCTAATTAACTTACTCATTTACTTACTTGAGATGTATGAGACAGGGCTGCCCTCTCAAAGCACTCGCTGACACGTAAACGTAATGCTTGCGTCCTCATTGGACCTACCTGATTCATAGGGTGCTCACACACTAACCTCGGGTGGTGTCTGCGGCAGGGCTGCCCTCTCAAAGCACTCGCTGACACGGAAGCGTAACAAGTTTGCGTCCTCAATGGACCTGCAGGAATGTGTGGAGTGTTCACAGCAACATTTGAACATCAACACACTTGAGCATTTCATACACTCCGTCTTCTGTATAGCTCCTTGCCTGCATTGATGCTGATTTCAATTTGGCAAGAAGCAAGGAAGTTCACATGGTTTTTCAGCCACTGCAAGCTGGGCTGGCCAGAGCTGGTCCTATAAAGGTGCACTTGTGCAAGATTAGTCCTCTCCATCCATAATTTTAACAGGAGCCTAGAGTGTAACACTTATCACACGTAACACCTGTAAACCTACACTTCAGTACCAGCAATCACATGCAACATCTGTACAACCTACACTTCAAAGCGCTGGCTTTTTCCCAAGCTAGAGCTATCCGCATACACACATGCATTCTTTCACCAGGGCCATTTGCAGGACAGCTGTGCAGACAATATATGCACGGTTCCTGCCATCCCTTACCACACAGCTTGATTGACAATCTTCTTGATGTTTATTTGCCAGAACTACTGTGTGCAGGAAACACATGTACACCCCTGCCACCCCATAACCTCGTAACGAGATCAACAATTCTTCGCAAGCACGCTCACTTGAACAAGTTGCAGTGCTCTCGGATGCCCTGAATGCCAAACGTATTGTTGATCGAGCCCACCTGCGAGTGAAGGTAAGAACAGACCTAGATTGCATACTTCTGCCTGTGTCCTTGTGTCATAGCCGTACGAATGCCCATCCTACTGCCTAGCACCTCGCAGTGAGCTCATGCACACGCTCCCTGCCTAATACCGCTACGCTCTCTGCCTAACACCTCTACCGCTACGCTCCCTGCCTAGCACCTTGCAGTGAGCTCATGCACACGCTCCTTCTAATCAGTCTCCTTGCGTGAAAGTCACACGAATCAGTGTTGTGCAAATACGCCATGTTTATTTTTAGACCGCATATTTGATTTGGTTTCGGAACATTGCGGCCTAGCATCATTTATCATATAGTGAGGGCAGTGAAAAGATTTGAGCAAAAAAAACCACCCTTTTGGTGCAAAAAGTGACCGAATCAATTTAACGTGCCTGTTTTGTATTTTACTGTTCATAATGGTACATAATGGTCTGTACATGGTCTGTACATATTGTCTGGACGCACAACCGTACAAGTGCACTATTTGACATGTGACATATGACCGTACACCGTGTGTGCATGAGACTGATACAGATGCGTAAATGCATTTGTACAGGCAAAGCCAAGCATACCTGCTTCCATTCTTCATTCTTCGCTTCCCATCATCCTCTTGCAATGCGAGGAAAGCAGTTTGGAGCGTTTGCTGCAAGTCACTCACCCCCACAAGCAGAAGGTCGTAAGAGACTTTGAAACAGGCCTCATCCAATCCACTGTCCGCAGGGAAGCAGCACACGAGTTCTTTCTTGACAGGGTCGATGTCTTTGCAGACCGCCTCATAAAAGTCCCCCTGGATGAATTGAAAATACAAGTAGGTGAAGGTGAAGTCAGCTTTTAAATATTGAGTGTGTTTTTACAAAACAAGGTCAATAAAGTCGTAACTGACATTCCACTCCACTCCCTTATGATGGTTTAGACATTGCTTCTGTTATACTCTCCAAGCATTATACTCTAGAATGGTTTTTACCATAATTTACAATCTGCTTACACACTTTGAGCTGTGTCAGGGTGCTTCTGCGGCACAACCTTTGGCTAAAATATGCAAGCCCGACGCTTCGGGTATCAGAGACGGACCCCGAAGTACCACAGTGATCACCTCATAACTATTTCCTGACGAGCTATGCATTGCCTACCAAAACCCAACCAGATCAACGACCAGAGCAAAAGTAAGATCAGCCACCTTATTGACGATCATGTTCCTCACTGGCTCTACGATGCTCCTTTCTGCAATAAGGAAACACAGATGTATACAATCGTTTGACTAACAAGCACCTTATTCTTTTCAATGGGCGCAAGTGCATTACATGTTATACAGCAGCTAACACAATTTCGCTTTTGCAAACAAGAAAGCCTCGATACTGCGTTTTGCTTCCAAGTCTGCGCGACCATCATGCTAATCACCGCCTTACCTTCCATTGTCCCCGTGGCAACGGCAGGAAGGAGTGGGGTGTAAAGGAAGTAGTTACGTGGCGAAATGAGAATCACCTCGTACATCTCGCTGCAAGAAGTGGACGAGACATAACCAGATCAGTTGCGCCCCATGAGAGACTTTCGATCTGACCTAGCATATCCTCAAAATTGGGCACCTGATGGTTTTGGGCAAAGATTTGATAAAGGACACCGCGCCCCATCCGCTTCCTAGGACAACCAAGCGAGGCTTTCCGCTGTTGGTTCGATCCATTGAAGTGTACACCTATATGACAGTTGGAGTGTGAGAGAGTGTGTGTGTGCGTGTGTGTGTGCGTGTGTGTGTGAGAGCCAATTTTGAGTGCAGCTTTATGTGTCTCCTTACGCATTTTCATGCTATTCAATTGTACCTGAGGTAATGTGTCAGGGATGCTCTGCGCAACTTCCTCATTAGCAGCTACTTGCAACACGCCTGCATGTATGTTGTCGTATACGTGTGTGTTTGAGCATGCTTGTGAATATATCAATTATGTCAAAGTGCGAAGTTGTGTGTGTGTGTGTGTGTAGCGTGTGTATGCGTGCATGCATGCGTGTATGTGCGTGTGTGTGTATGTGTGCGTGTGCATGTGCACGCGCGAGTGTGAGTGCGTGTGCATGCGCGAGTGTGAGTGTGCGTGTGTGCGTGTGTGCGTGCGCATGTGTGTATACGTGTGCGTATGTGTGCGTGTGTGTGTTTGTGCGAGTGAATGTGTGCGCGCGAGTGTGAGTGCGAGTGTGTGTGTGTGCACGCGAGTGTGAGTGCGAATGTGTGTGTGTGCGCGCATGTGTGTGCGTGTGTGTTTGTGTGTGATTGTGTGTTTGTGTGTTGTGTGTTTGTGCAGTACGAGAGAGAACGTAAAAGATTTTGCGCACGTTGCACATGTTAAATAAAAGATTACCAAGGGTTCTCGGTGCGGGGGAGGCGTTTCGCAGGGGCAAACTAGCAACATGTAGCCTCCTCTGAACACGGAAATGAGGTTGACGGTTGGGTTGAACGGCGCCGGTCTGAGCACACTGCCTCCTTTCCCCGAATGTCAGCATTGCCGAATTGATTATTATAAATAAATTAGGGGGCGGCAGGCGGCAAGCGAAGTAATTCTAAACCCGCCGTTGTAAACACGCCGTTAATTAAATTGTAATGTAATGGGAAATAATTCTTCCTTGATTCAAAATAAACACATAAACAACGCAATACAACAAGCAGCAACGAAAGAATGGACGCGGCAATGAAAGAAGTGAAACATTCTATAAGTGAGTCTCTGGGGCGCCTGCTGCCAATGTGTGGTCAATGCCGTCCTGGGTGCTCGGGTCAATGGCAACCAGACACACACACACACACACACACACACACACACACACACACACACACACACACACACACACACAGAGACACACACACACACACACACACACACAGACACACACACACACACACACACACACACAGATACACACACACACACACACACACATTAACACACATTCGCACACATTAACACACATTGATACACACACAAACACTCTTGCACAAACACACCAAACGCAACCCACAAAACACGTCCAGACACCCTGTCCGAGC
>Ga0307951_1000395_pt1 | contig 24768 bp, 16 predicted proteins | sample OrgLakmetagen374_FD_201842 | JGI IMG/M metagenome (GOLD analysis project Ga0307951, IMG submission 201842) | Saline water microbial communities from Organic Lake, Antarctica - #374 | ecosystem: Environmental > Aquatic > Non-marine Saline and Alkaline > Saline | place: Antarctica: Organic Lake... | reverse complement strand
GGTCCAATCAGAAGGGGGGGGAAGGGGGGGGTGAGTTTTTCGGACCCCCCCTCCAGAATTTTTCTGGGCCACTTTCTCGAAATTATAAATACACCAGCGGAATCCTCAGCTCAAGCAAAGTTGATTGGCACCCTTTGAGTGCGAAATGGGTAAAGGGGGGGTCTGTGTGTATAACATGCATAAAGTAAGATTTACTTATCGCTCATTCATCCGGTTAACCATTTTGGCCACTACGCTACATTTGGTTTCAAAGCCGAGGTTCTCGGTTCGAGTCCTCCGGCCCGCAAAAACGGTGTTTATTGCGCACGCTTTATACTTCGCCGCATAACCTCCGAGTGGACTCGGTCTAAAATCGAAAGCCTCTATCATGTAAAAACCGTACAGGTTAGGGGGTTGTGATATGCTTACGAGGACGCAAGCACTTGAGGGTGGGGCGAATGTAACATGCATAAGTAAAGTAAGATTGACTTATCGCTCATTCATCCAGTTAACCATTTTGGCCACTACGCTACAGTGTGCACACCTACAAGTCAGAGCCACGCGCGCATTGGTGTGAGCCACAGGGTGTGTAAAGCCAAATGAGCAACTGATCACTCCAAACTTGCAGGATAGTATTAAAAGATGCACAATGGAATGCTGAAGAAAGGAAAGCAATCTGTGGGTGTTTAAGGCTACTTGTAAGTGCTTGGCAGGTCATGTATGCAAGAGTGTCCGCGTCTCAGTTTCTGCCCCATAACTCTGCAGCAAGTCAATCTTTGGTTGTGGCGAGTATGCAAATGGATGCCTATTTGGAAAAGGAGCAGAATGGACCCTTTTTGTCTGGGTGGGGGCACCGGAAGGGGGGCTTAGGGGGGGGGGCAGGGGGGTCCAGCCCGAAATTTGGACCCCCCGTCCACTAGTTTTTTTTACACCCTCCTGCTCCTTGGCTGTTAATAGGCACATGTCTTTTTGTATGCTTTGAAAAGAGGTCCCTTACCTTGTACCAATGAAGCTCAGTTTCAAGGCTCTGGATTTTAGCATGCCCAGTTACAGTCGTAGCCTGCAAGATTTCCAAATTTACAGAAATATTGGCTTACCCTTTATTTGTGCATTTCATTGCAGCAATGTGTAAAAAAGAAATCCCTAAATTTTTGTTTCATTGATTGGTTACCTGGAGCTTGGCTTCAATGTTGCGCATTGTCGCTTGCTTGGTTGCCATTGCAGCCTGCAGTTTGGATAGCTTTATCAATCAAGCCCTGTACTGGAACAACAGGGCTGCTGTTTACCTTCACAAAGGATTACTTTAAGGCTTAACACAATCCAAATGCATGGCATACCTGTTGCACAGCGACAAAAGCATTGAGGCCCTGCATTTGTTCTTGCCTTGCCAATTGACCAGTCTGAACCAGAAAAGTAATGCATCATTTTTTTGCAAGTCAGGTATCCAAAATAATGTGAGCCCGCATTGAAGTGATAGTCCTTTACACACAAATTTCCAAAGCATAGCAGTGTTGTCGCGTACGCACGTACGGACCCACATCGTACGTCGTACTATCGTACGGTACGGTACGTACGGTACGGTACGGTACGACTGGTACGAATCTAAAATAATTTTTCGTGGTCGTGCTTTCGGAGTTTGCGAGGGCATTCATTACCATGATGGTGTTTCTATTTAATATGATTTTTGAGGGATTTTGGGCAGGAACGGACCATTTTGAACTGACATGGGGTGCTGAAAAGTGCCTACAGGGAGGGACACACAACTCTTAGTTTAAGGTTGTTTTGAGCTGCAAATTTGAAGGAGGCATGCATGAAAGGCTTGCTGAATGAAAGTAAGAAGTTTGAAAATGGTACGATCTGCAGCTCTCGTACCGTACGTACCATATGTACCATTCGCAACAACACTGCAGCATAGACAACATAACATGGTCTACACAAATGATTATGAGGGTTTTAAGTTAGCCGCCTGGGAGTCGGGTCTTCTCCTCAGACTAAGGCAGGCAGCAGTAAATGCGTTGGTGGCATAGCACGGCTGGTGAAGTGCTGCAGTGCTGGTTGAGTGATTAACTTGCCTACAAAACGTGGCTCCCTTTTCCTTGCCTACCAAAGTGGTTTTCACTGCCTGTGTAATTTTTTAAAGCCGCATTCAATACCTGGTGCCCATAAATCAAAGCCTCGAGTCTTTGAATTTCCTTGCGCTTGGCCAGCAGATCGGCCTGCAAACAATGATGAAGTTAAGTGGCAGTGAGTAAAAACCTGCGGTTCCTTGTAGTCATCAATCCATGTGCTTGCTTTATTGTGCAAATTCTACAGTGGCGGTCTAAGACAGGTACATATTTATCTAACACATGACGTCAAACTATTGTTCACAGACATAGAGGAGCGCGGAGGTTATTGCAGAAGAAGATAATTGCTTTGAAGCATTAATATCCTCCTCTGTGTGCACCTTTGAAGATAAGGCAGAGGTTTCCAACGTGGAATTGCGGTGAAGCAGCGTCTGGTTCTGGAAGCTGAGTTGTTTGGCCTGGGCCTGCATGACAGAGAGGGTTCAATGCCAGGCTAACAAATCTGGCTTTAGGCAAGTAAGAAAGTTGCTTTATGACCCTCGTATGTTGCTTTCTTAAATAGAAGTGTTGCTCTTACTTTTCACACTTCTGTCTTGCTTGCGCCCTCTCAACACTGCTTGGTGTGCAGCAGGGTTTGGATGTGTGGATGGATGAGGAGAACTTGCAACTCAGCTTCCTCTTTCTGATCACCTGCATCCCCATAATCTTCTTCTCCGTTGGTTCAATCCGCTCACCAGCCTTCTGGGATGATACGTGTTGTGTAGCTTGCGACAGCATCTCTTGAACAGTTGACAACAAGTCTTGAAGCGGCTTACTGTAGATCAGGAATGATAAGGAAATAATTTTAACAGTTCCAGCACAAGTTTGCAAAAAACTTTTGTGCGTTCAGGGAAGGTAAGCATAGTGCAATAGACTTAATGAACACGCTTTTAGTCTGTAAATATCAGATGGGAGCAGCTGCAGAATAATACTCACGGCAAAATCAGCAAAGTGGCCATTACAGACTTGCAACTATTATCTGTCAAAAGACTTTTGACTTACAATTTGAGGTCAAGGAAACGAAGAGCCAGGCCACGCACGATTTTAAATGGTGCTTTTATGTCAATGCACTGGTGAAGCAAGGATAGGAGGAAATCCTTGCCAAAGAGATAAATTGGGATGGCTGTATCAGGTTTGGGATGCCTTTGCTTTAGGTGCACCGGCTCCTGAATTTGTGGCTGCTGCTGCTGCTCCATCCATCGAGGCTCTTGATCTAGTGCCTGCTGCTGCTCAGCGTGATCTTGCCCCCTAACCTGCTGCTGCTGCTGCTGCTGCTGCTGCACTTGATATGCCATCTTTTGCGGCTCCTGGATTTGAGCCTGCTCCTCAACATGATCTTGCCCCCTAACCTGCTGCTGCTGATGCTGCTGCACTTGATATGCCATCTTTTGCGGCTTTTGGATCTGAGCCTGCTCCTGAGCATGATCTCGCCCTTTAACCTGCTGCTTCTGTTGCTGCTGCTGCTGCCGCACTTGATATGCCATGTTCTGCGGCTCTTGCTCATGTGCCTGCTGCTGCTCAGCGTGATCTAGTCTGTTTTCCTGCTGCTTTTGCTGCTGCTGTTCTTGATGTGCCACCTGTTGCAGCTCCTGATGTTGTGCCTGCTGCTCTGTGGGATGTAGAACCTTTTCTTGCTGTATCAGCTCTTGCAGCTCACGCTCTTGTGCCGGCTGCTGCTCAGCGTGATCAAGTCTGTCATTCTGCTGCTGCTGCTGTTGCTGTTGCTGCTGCTGCTGCTGCTGCTGCTGCTGTTCTTGATGTGCCACCTGTTGCAGCTCATGCTCTTGTGCCGGCTGCTGCTCAGCGTGATCTAGTCTGTTATCTTGCTGCTGCTGCTGCTGCTGCTGCTGCTGCTGTTCTTGACGTGCCACCTGTTGCAGCTCCTGATGTTGTGCCTGCTGCTCTGTGGGATATAGAAACTTTTCTTGATGTGTCAGCTCTTGCAGCTCATGCTCTTGTGCCGGCTGCTGCTCAGCGTGATCTAGTCTGTTTTCCTGCTGCTGCTGCTGTTCTTGATGTGCCACCTGTTGCAGCTCCTGTTGTTGTGCCTGCTGCTCTGCGGGATGTAGATTCTTTTCTTGCTGTTTCAGCTCTTGCTCTTGTGCCTGCTGCTGCTCAGCGTGATCTGGTCTGTTTTCCTGCTGCTTTTGCTGCTGCTGTTCTTGATGTGCCACCTGTTGCAGCTCCTTTCGTTGTGCCTGCTGCTCTGCGGGATGTAGGATTTTTTCTTGCTGTTTCAGCTCTTGCTGCTCATGCTCTTGTGCCTGCTGCTGCTCAGCGTGATCAGGTCTGTTTTTCTGCTGCTGCTGCTGCTGCTGCTGCTGCTGTTCTTGATGTGCCGCCTGTTGCAGCTCCTGATGTTGTGCCTGCTGTTTTGCGGGACGTAGAACCTTTTCTTGATGTGTCAGCTCTTGCAGCTCATGCTCTTGTGCCGGCTGCTGCTCAGCGTGATCTAGTCTGTTTTCCTGCTGCTGCTGCTGTTCTTGATGTGCCACCTGTTGCAGCTCCTGTTGTTGTGCCTGCTGCTCTGCGGAACGTCGATTTTATTCTTGCTGTTTCAGCTCTTGCTGCTCATGCTCTTGTGCCAGCTGCTGCTCAGCGTGATCAAGTCTGTTATCCTGCTGCTGCTGCTGCTGTTCTTGATGTGACACCTGTTGCAGCTCCTGATGTTGTGCCTGCTGTTTTGCGGGATGTAGAACCTTTTCTTGATGTGTCAGCTCTTGCAGCTCATGCTCTTGTGCCGGCTGCTGCTCAGCGTGATCTAGTATGTTTTCCTGCTGCTGCTGCTGCTGCTGCTGTTGATGTGCCACCTCTTGCGGCTGCTGCTGTGTTACAGGGGCTGCATGGCAAAGCAGGAATTGCATGGTCAAGCGTCATCAAGGAAAATTCCTCCAAGTAAACTCGTGTTCAAATCGTACCACTGCCAACTTGTTGCAAGATGTGGGTGGTTGCGTGCTCTAATGTGCCAATGTTTGCGAGTGCTTCTTGCTAACAACCTGTGCCATTGCTTGGTGCGAGTTTGGAGGCTGGGTCTCGAGCTAAAACACCAGGACTCGTGAAGATTGGTCGCATTATTGGTGCCCCGTCTTCGAATACGAGCCCCTTTGGAGGGAAGTCGTCGTTTTTAACCTCGTTAACTATGAGCGGGACTGTACTCATATTATTTTTGGTAACCTACAACGCATTAGGATGCCATACAATTGATGGCAAGGTGTCAAAATTCCACGGAGGCGGCGTTTCTTGCTTGGCATTTTAATATAAATATTAATTACGCACAATATAAAGGAAGCATCTGCACAGGTAAGTGGTGCGTCGCCTGGATGGCTGCTCGAAGCTACTGCTCGAAGCTACTGCTCGAAGCATAAGTGCTGGTATATATTAACATTCAAACACCCCTAACAATCTCAGAGACCACTGTCATGGGACCAGCAATACAAGATGAGGGGGGCGTCAAGATGGCCGGCAAGTCCACAGGTAATCAGTGGGTGATGAGCACAGGGAGCAAACGCCTCGCCCTTTTCTTTGCTTGCGAATGAATGACCACTAATTTCTGGAAGCAGCGGAGGCAGCTGCAATGCATCTTCTGAGACAAATGTACTTTAAACCGTGTGTTTAAATATATATGTCTTCAGAACCAACCAATGGACGGACATGGTGGGACAAATAAGCGGCCTTTGACCCAATGCAGAAACTCTACGTATCATGCATTGTGACCGCCCCATGCGCCATGCTTATACACTACCCTACAAGAATGATTCTTCTCAGGCTATCCCTTATCCCTTATCGTGTTAACCGCAGTGATTGCAATCGATTTCGGAACTCATGCAACTGGCTTTGCATATGCCATGAAGGAACAAGGTAATCTGATGTTTGAAGCTGCAGTCAATTAACATCAATGTCAATTACTGTCTCTTAAATTTAAGGCTGAACATTATACCGTCGGTGGATTCAATTAGCTTTGCATTGTTAAAGGGAAAGTCAAACACAGTCTTTTAAATCAGGGAGATCAGGAAAAAGCACACACGTTGCTAGAGCTGTTGTTCAAATCTTAGACGTTGAACTTAGCAGTTTCCTTTTGTCATTTGTTCAATGCAGGTGTCTGGGGCGCAACTCACATGCATGAAACTTGGCCGGAAAGTAACTTGCGATACCCTAAGACCCGCACAACCATCTTGTATACCCCTGACAGGTAGGATCAATGTTATATAGAAGCTTTGATATGCTGAGATGTTAGGCTGGTGTAGATTGTGTGCTGTTTTATGCCGGCTTTTGCTACTTTACAGGATACTTCATAGCACACTTCTTGACTGTGATTGTATGCACACTCAGACGCCCCATGCTCAACACAGACACGCACACCAAACAGTGTGTGCAAAAACGTTCGGGTTGATCAGTCTAATGTTTTTGAGTGGCTTTTGGCAACTCAATTAGTCCTCTGTTCCAATCTTGAAGCTTATTCGGATGTCTCAGTTCCTCCTTTTTCAGAAATGGCAATGAAATAGAAAGAGTTGTAGGGATGAGAACATTTTTTGAGGTGCAAAGAAACAGGGAATTCTCACAATCATAATTCACTTCTTTTCTGATTTGCATTATTTGCTTGCATGGCAGGTCGGTAAAAGCCTGGGGACACACTGCTGTTAAAGAAGCGCTGCAAGGAGGCTCCTCTGATGCCCGGTGGGTTTGACAAGACAAAGCCGTTTCCAAGTGCCGTGCCTTTGTTCAAGCTGAGTCTGGCTTTCTGCTACCAAGCTTTCTGATTTGTGTTGTGTTGGCAAAAACTAATCCGAAAACCAATTAAGAACACGAACACCACTGTCTCAAAGCCAACATTTCTAGACGGTTATTTTGCAGCTCGCAATATTTGATGAGATTCTTTTTCCTTTCTCCAATTCAGTTTAGTTGAAAACTTCAAGCTCGCATTGGAGGATCCTGAGGCTGCGTCGGGTCTCCCTTTTGGTTTGTCGACTGAACAGGTAAGGACCCTCATACACATTTGGTGCATCTGGAAAAGTCTCTGATGATTTTAACACTGGTAGCAAGTCTGCCTTGCCGCTCACAACACAATGACACCTGAATTTTGTAACCTTCAGGTAGTTGCTGACTACCTGGAGCAGATGTATCGCTATATTATCTGTGCTATACGTCAGGAGGTGGGAGGTGTGAAGGGCCTGGCTGCCACCCGCCCAGACTCCATCCAATGGCAAGTCATTCGGCCTTGTGTGTGGTGTCCCTTAGATTTAAGATTATATGCAAATGTGAGCTGCAATATGATAATTAGCTCATGCAGTGGATCTTTCAAAACAATATGCTGAGCATAAAGTAACCGAGACTGATAGTGCAGCCAGAACAGCATGCCAAAAAACACGTGCAGGACAGCTGCATGCTCTGTTCAGTGACGTAGCTGCTTGTCTTTAAATTGAAATTTGATGTTTTTATGTAAGCGCTTTCCCCCTTTCACAAGGTTGTATTCTCAAGCGTGTGTGAAGATTACAAGCCACCGCCTCACGCAGGCTATTGTTGTCCTTGCCAAGAAATTGCTTTTAATTCAGATATTCTTGACACTTTGCTCGTCTCGGTCAACCTTATATCAGGTGCCTGACTGTTCCAGCCATCTGGTCAGACGCGTCTAAGGAGAAAATGCGCAACGCATGCAAGCGGGCAGGTATGATACGAGAGCTGGACAGCGAGGACTTGAGCATTATCTTTGAACCTGAGGCTGCCAGCCTCCATGCCCTGAAGAATCAAATGCCCCCCTTACAAGCAGGTACGTGATGCAGGAAGCTTACACTCAAATTTATTTGTACATTAACAAAGTAAACTGAGTACTTTAGCAAGCAGCATTGCTTGTGTTTTTGGAAAGTATCTTACAAACGCATGAATTTGTCTCAGCATGGCTTGCGTCTTGGTTAATGTTACGATTCAAATACCTCTTCCTGCATCCTTGACACTTGGTATTAGTTATTTGCACAGTCTGAAACACCGTCTTTTCTTCTTCAGTTCAATGTTCTCAGGGGCTTCTACCTCAGTAAAGTTTGCTTTATGCGTCAGTCTCCTGGAAGCCTGGTGTAACTGCTGTGTAAATGTGTAAGATGTACGGTCCTGGCCCCTATCTGTACCCTGTTTTTACACAGGTGAGACTGTGATGGTCATCGATGCTGGAGGAGGCACGGTTGACATCACCGTCCATGACTGTGAAGCACGTGGGGGGCACGTTGTCCTGGCTGAGGCACTGACATCAGCTGGCCACCTGTTTGGAGCGGCTCACATCAATGCTGCCTTCCTGTAAGCCTGCAACTGCACTTAATACGAGGCTAATATGAGTACAAGTGACAAGGCTACACATGCACATGGATCTGTCAGCAAAAGTCTGCAGCCTTCCGTTGCCTTTGCAATTTCCTTTCAATATTTTGAGCAGCTTTTACCAGAGGGGGTTATCTGAGCAAATGTCCAAACATGCACCTTTTTGCACTAAAAAGACAACCACTTATGTCAATTCACCAAATTTAACCCAATCTAGCTTCACAATGTTGCTGATATTATATGCTACCAGAGCATGTGCTCAGATTTAGTTAAGTCGCCCTGCGTAAGGAATGACAGGACTAAATGCACACATTGTGTACCTGTATCCTGAACAGGTGCTCTCCATGGGGAATGGTGCATAAATTTGCATATATTGCCAATCGCTCGTTATTTTTGCTCCATTATTTTTGCAATGATCTTCATTTATCATAACGACTCCAAAATACCAAACATCACTCAGTTTGGTGCGCTGGCTGGTCAGATACAGCATATGGCTGCTAAGAAAGTAAGGTTCACGCCGCGGCCGATTAGGCATGGCTACCCTAATTTGCACGTTTCAAGCTCAGCTGCATTGGAATCTACATATTAGAATTGAGATTGAAACGTGCAAATTAGGGGAGCCATACCCTAGGAGCATGCCAAAACCATACCCATTTTGGGCCTCAGGTAACCCCCTCTGAGCTTTTACAGCAGCCAACTGGTGCCTTCCTCTTCCAGGAAGTTTTACAAGGAATCAGTTGGACAGGATGCCTTTGATGACTGGGCCAAAAACCAGCCAAGTGAGCTGGTGCAGGTCATGGAAAGGTAGGCTTATAGAAACGGGCAGGAATTGGATGTGTTGCCAGTGGGCTCTAACAGCGTTTCAGACCAATTCAGCAAAATTTGTTGCATTGCTGCCTCAAGGCCAAATTTGTACATGAATCCTCATTAGGCACACGATCTGAATGGGCTGCAGGTTTGAGATCGAGAAGTGCAAGTTTGTTGGGGATGATGACAGTGACGACAGCTCAACGTCTTCCACAGTCGTTGCTAACTCAGCAAAGCACAGGTGATGATGCCACAATTGCTCATAAGCTGAGACCTGTATTTATAAAATAGTGCTTTGAATGTTTCATGCCAATATCAAGGCAATCACGACATGCATGATACATGTAGTTCACTCCTGCCTCATGCATGATCCCCCTTCATGCGCAGGATTTTCATTCCTCCATCACTTCATGCAATCATGAGTGAAACTTGCAAAGCCCAGCTGGAGGAAAAGCAGGTGACCAAACAAAATAACTTCTGCACTGCAATTATAAAGGAATTCATGCGCGCTAAATAGCTCAATCACAAAGGATTGCTGGAATTGTAGAAGGATGGCTGGCAAAGGGCCTGCACAGCTGGTAGTTTGTGATCCTGTTCAGTCATGAGAGCCTGACTGCTGTGTAGGCAGGGGGACTGTTTATTAGGGGGAGCGGAATAGGGGCAATGAATTAATAGGTAAGCGCAGCAAAAGGCGCCAAGCAGGGGTTGTCCGCAAAAAAACCTACATGCCTTTACAATTCACAGGCAAAAAAAAGATACTAACAAAAACAAGCACGTTACGTGCAAAGTGCATCGTCTCTGAGCAAGGCAACTCCATGCTTTAAAGTACTAAGTAGCTTTTCTGAAAAGTGTAAAAATTCTTTGCTACCTAACACATTTTCTAATTTTCCTTTTATTCTCCAACTGATTCCATGAACAAACACCTACATTGTGCCAACTGCAGGGCTCGAGTTCTGATCTAGTATTGGATGACAACATGAGCCTTCTGTTTGCCCAAACCGTCAACTGCACCATCGAGCTTGCCTTGAACAAACTGAACCACCTCCCTCATCGTTGCTCGAGGGTGCGTGTTGCTGTCAATAACCTTTGAACTTGCAGCACTATAACATGAAGGGAGGCGTGCAGGGTCTCTTTGTTTGATTGTAGAAATGGAGCTAATGAAAGTGCTGTCTGATGTGGTAAGGAGAGGCAGTAAAGCTAGCAGAGGCTCTTAACCAACACCATAATTCTCCAGGTGCTTTTGGTCGGTGGAGCAGCCTCCAACATCTACATCAAAGCACGAGTCCAGGAGGCTCTCATTGAGGAGCACGACCTGGCAGATTGTCTAATGGTGCCATTGCTCCCCTTTGCTGCAGTGCTCTCAGGTACCTTTGTTGAGGAAACCTGAATGGCTTACAGGGTTTGATCTGCCACGCGTTCTCTCTAACAGAAACCTTCTGATTCTGATGAAAGATTGGAGGTTTATGCTTTTAAAGCTAGTGTGTAGGTGAGGAATCAGTAAGCAAATATTGAACTAGGATACACGAGCTGCAAAATGTACTCAGCAGTTCTGTTTTGATGTAAAGGTCACAAGCACGACAGACCGTAGTATTTGAGAGTAGATACCATTTACCCTATACCTACGTGCAAGCTGAGTACTTTCTTTACCCCCAACAGGGGCAGTGATCTATGGGTGTCAGCCGTCCCTTATTCGTGCAAGGCGAAGCCGCTTGACTTACGGTATGGTTTGGAAAGTAGATTTAGTTATGTTAGATGGAAAGGATTGAGTGGAATGAGCTGAAGCTGGATGAAAGTACCAGTATATCTTGTTGTACTGAATGGAAAATCTGATGAAAGCAACAATAGCATGACATCAAGACATTGGAAGTGATTAATTGCAGAATGTTGGACTAAAGCTGTGTTTGATATTTATGATGGAATAGAAATGCTACTCTCTGGCAATTCTTACAGGCATTCGTATGCATGAGCCTTGGGAGGATTTTGCGCCAAGGACTTCAAAGTTCTGGTAAACGCCCCACCTTTACTTTCAATGCATCTGAGCCTTCATTGATTGGAACACCGTTGCTTATGGTGCATCATAAACAGTTGACTATTTACTTTGATACAGGCATACAGAAGATGAAGAATTTTATACCAACGCTGTCTTCTTACCCTTCGTCAACAAGGGCCAGCTTGTAAGTAGCCTTACGCCTTTTTACCTTGATCAACACCCTTGTAAAACAACCTGTCCAGCACTGTGTGTAGCCTGCTCACTTTTCTTCCATACTTGGTCATGAAGGTCGAGCGAGATGAGGTGGTTGAACATGTTGCGGTTCCCTCATTCAGAGACCAGCTTCACACCGATGTCCAGCTCTTGGCTTCAACAGATGTTGGCCAAAAGTGGGTGAAGCAGATACACCATTAAGTGCAGAGTTCTCCAATACAAATAACGGGCCATGCAATTGAAGTGAGCATCCATTGTTTGCGCTCAGGTATGTCGGAGCTGACATGCGTGCCGTTGGTAGCCTGCCCCTGAACTTCCCCACAGGTAAATTTGGTGTCGCTTTTGAAACACCGACCAGTTGCAAATGTCAGCTAAAGCCTGACTGTGCAAGACAGCCTTACTTCATCCTTGATCCACCACAGGATCTTCAGGAGAGTCCCACACACTTACTGTGAAACTGCTATTTGGGCGCACAACAGTCACAGCCGCATGCTCTGATGAAGCAACAGGCGCGGTTGTTTCTCTCCCCTTCCGATTTGCACACTCCTGAGAGCACATAGGTTGGAAGTTTTCCTGTGCTTTAGACGTACTCTAACAATTAACAGTTTTTGAGCTGTAATTTGTGCGGCTGTGTGCGGCAGCGGCATTCCTTTGGCAGATTTGCAAACGATGCTAGTTGAATGGGAGCTCCTTTTAAATCTTGCACATGTCAATGGACAGATGCTGGTATTCAGTGGATATTGTAAGGTGTAACAAATTGTCTGATGGGAGTAGGTGCTGCGGATGTATTTGCCCAAAGAGAGCATCAATTAAATCCTTTGTATTTGGCATTTGTAATGAGAAAAAATATAGATTTTTGGGGCATATTATTCTTGAGCATAAAGATGGTGTCTGATACTGACTCTTGAAGACGTTGCCATTTTTAATGAAAATTTGCTGGTTGAGCCGGAGTTTTTCTTGCCTATCATCCCCTGAAATTTCAGCAATTACACCCATGTGACCAACACTTCTCATTACACCCATGGTAACCAACCCTTCTCTTTACAAGTTGTCAACTTATAGTTCCAAGCAGCTCTTTCAAAGTTTCAGGGCTCAGTGTTCGTTTGATGCTGGACTGGTGCACCAATAAAAGTAATACCGGTAATATTAAGTTGCTCCCTTCTGGTCGTGCAGGGTGGTGCTTTGTCGCCCTGGAATTAGGCAGCAGCAAACGACTGGCTATCAAACATTCCAGATTCCTGAAACAGCTGAAACCAGAATCAAACCAAAGTGGCTCTTTCCACGTAACTTCTCGGATAGAATCAGGCCTACCTCCGGCTGTTTACCAATGAAACAAAAAACAACAATGGAGGGGGGTGGGTTCTTTGGTGTGGCAGAGGGCAACTGAGGGAGGTTGGGAGCACCCCAGCAGCACCGCCAGCCGTCAGAGAATCCACTTTCCTCAGACAGCATCAACTTAAAGATGTCGGCAGACTTCAGGGTGATATTTACCTCTTTTAATCAAGTGCATGCTGTGGGGCACTGGACCTCAAAACAGCTGAATAAAATAATGAGGGAACAGCACAATTAGCTCTGCAGCAAAAGCCTTCACTAGCCTCCACACCAGCTTCTTGGGAGGGGGTGGCACCATCTGCAACAATGACAAGACGGACCCTCTCAAGGACTTGGGTCTTGATTCTCAAATACCTAATTAAGACGCCTGCTTCCAAGCTCCATGTGCACTCTGTCAACTTAACTGCAGACGTGCCCTTTCCAACTATCATCAGGAGCCGGTTCAGGCTAGGCCTACCTGCAACCCTCCTGCCTTTCTTGCCCGAGTCTTACGGTACTCAAGTGGCTCCTGTTCTTTAATCAATGTGGGGAGTGGTCTTCACTGCCTGCACAGTTTTTCCTCTTATTGGCCTAGGCCTAGGCCTGCTGTTATAATCATGTTACAAAAACCATTGTGGTACCACTTTGGAATGGATCTTGAGTGTTCTACATTTCCTCCTAGCCAGCACATCTGGAACAAACATGTGTAAGTGCTACTAAGTGAGTGCACATGGAGTTAGAAAGCAAACTTTTTGGCTGTCTATTTTTCAAACTGGCTCCTACGTGTTCGTGCTATAGGTTGTGGTAGGTGCCACTCAGATTATTTCTTGAACATGGGGCTGCAATTACGCTTGATTTAAAGAGTGAGCACTTGATTCTGATGGCACTATTCAACTGGGATGGTTTGAATAATCTCAGATTCCCCTGGCTCAGCACAGACATGCACACTCAAATTTCCAATGAAAAAGCTGCTCGGTCTGGCTAGCTCATTGCTTCCAAGTGGCTACTGACACCTTGTGACCATTATAGTCTTTCACTTTGAGCTTTTCTCAAAGGAAAGAACCTTCCCCTTATCTCTCACCTTGCCAATGACATGAGGAGCAAATGCTGTTTTGGGGTAAATATGTGCGGGACGCCACCATGGTCTGTTTAGTGGTGTAGCTTCCTATCTGAGACATGAAGATGTTTTTATTGGTAATATGGTGGCAAATGGATAGGTGAGGAGATTGTATTTGCTGTATATTCATTGTACTGCCATTTTCTTGATATAACTCAATGCAAGTCCGATGCTCGTCCATCGTCCATCGTCCATCGTCCGATGCTCGTCCATCGTCCATAATACGGTTATAATTGTCTGAGAAATAATATCATTTGTCCCTTTTCGACATCACAAAGAATTCACGGCATATCCATCAAAAGTATATATTTTTCAGATGGAAAATCACGCCGTAAAACCCGCTCCCAAAAGCTTGTTTGTGAGCCTGGATGTTGGCACACACGCCTCCGGCTTCGCTTTTTCCTGCAAGTCAGAAATTACAGGCGATCTCTCTCGTGCACGAACACTTGAGAATTGGCCAGATGCACCCTTTCCCTATCCAAAGACACGGAGCCTGATCCTGTACCACAGAACGTAGGTTTTGGGAGGGGCATTGTTGATGGTGACATCAAGTTATCTCTCCGCTCAAGCATTGCTCTTTATATCAAGCCAGGGTGCCCATTGCTTGGGGATGGACGGCTGCCAAGAAGCTGGAGGAGATCGCGTCCCACGAACTTGCACATTACAGGTGACTGGAGGAGATCGCGTCCCACAAACTTGCACAGCATACAACACACTGCTGTATCCTCACGGATGTGTATTATATATTGAAATGTGAACTGTTTTGGGTTCTAAATATATGAACTTTATAGAAGCCCCGTATTCCCACGCCTTACACACATCTGAAGACCTTAACACTTAGCGCCACTCATACCCTTTCACCTCGCAGTCTGGTTGACGCATCAGTGTTCAAGCTAGGGTTGCACGATCCGGCACGGTTAAGCCTCCTTCCGCCTGGACTGACAGCTACGCAGGTAATGGAATTTGGTTACGTGTGAATGCAAGGATGGAGAAGGAAATTCCTCGACATATGTTGAGGGCAATGGCTGATACTTGCATTCAAACAATTTATCCAGCATGCTGGAGGCTGCTTCTTGGAATCTGAAGGTTCAAGAGCTTGTGTCTCAGCACATTTTTGCAGATTATGTTTTGAGATCTGGGTACCTACCACATGGAGAATGAGGTCACGCCTGCTGTTTCTGCTCCTTTGGACTTTTTGATCTGAATGTGGTAATTGTTTTCAACTCCAGAACCTTTAAGGATATGGGGTTTTTACTTCGACATTTTATTGATCAACGTGAAATCGCTTAAACAGGTCGGACTTGCTGCTGCAGGTAATGGCAGATTTCCTGCATTTCCTGCGCAAATTCATTATGGCCCATCTGATCAGAGATCCCGAGATTGGACCCTCCCGTGCCCGCATGGATTGCATTGCTTGGTAAGATAGCTTGAAACCACATATTTATTATCCATAGCGGCAGATCACTAAAGAAGTATGTTTAAACGCCAAAAGTTTATGGAGCACCACTCATTACGTAGCTCTGGAGCACACTTTTGGATGCTGAACTTTCCAACTTCTTTCAGGTGCCTCAGCGTACCTGCCTGCTGGTCCAATGCCAACAAGCAGGCTATGCGAGATGCAGCGCTCCGGGCAGGTTTCATTCGCACGCCTAACAGCGATGACCTTGCTATTGTGTATGAGCCAGAGGCAGCAGCCATCCACGCATTGGTAGACGCAGCACAGCCCCCACTGCTTGCTGGTGGGTCCGGTTTGTTCTTTCTCATTTGCATCGTGAGATGCAGTAACGAGGGTTTTATTTCCAAGGAAATACAGACAACCGCTCAAGTGCCCTCACAACTTGCTCTTAGAGGAATAGCATAAGAAAATGGACACATGAAAGAAAAACCAAGCTTTTAGTGAAGAGCAATTTATGAGGATCAAGGAAATTCAAAAATGGAGAAACAACAGAGAAACACAGATAAGAAAAGAGAAAGGCTAATAATTTTGCTGCACTACAAGAACTGGAGTTCATATATAAATACACTGAAATCGGCAGTTTGAGAGGGAATCTAGTATCCTGGGTGATTATCTAGCTATCCATGAGCCCCCCACTGAATTACCGAGCTTTCTCAAAATGACTTCTGCCTGCAAACCTATCTGAATGCACAGGGGAGACTGTGATGGTAGTAGATGCTGGAGGAGGGACTGTGGATGTCACGGTGCACACTTGCAAGAGTGTCGGTGGCAGTGTTGTGCTGGCCGAGGCTGTCCACTCAGACGCCAAAATGTGTGGCAGCGTCATGGTAGATGAGGCCTTCAAGTAGGTTGGGTACTCTCAGGCCTCAAGCTTTTTTTGCATAGCTGAAGCGGAGGTGAATCTGTGCTCTCATCCTGTTATAAGTCTGTTGAGGAATGCCAATCTCACATGCCTTCATCACAAGACTGCAATTCACATTCATAAAAATAACGGGCTGCTTATTATGCATTAGCAATTTCAAAAGCATACTGAAGCAACAGTTGGCCTTGGTTTGCAGGAAGGCGTACCGTGCTGCAGTCGGTGAAGAGGCGTATGACCAGTGGATCAAGAAGCACCCTTCTGAGCTGCGACAGGTTACGGAAAGGTGGGATCATGCAAAGTAAGGCGACCAATCCAGAGCGATTGGTTGGAGCCCCCTGAGTGAGAGTTGCAAAGCAATCTAACTACAAAATATGCAAGTTGCAAAGCCATCTAAATTATCAGGAACAAACATTGACCTAATCAGGCATTTCAGCCTCTGCTTGGTCTGGAGATGATCTGGATCTTTGCATAGACAGTTGTCTTGCTGTCTGGTGCACTTGCTAAAATAAATGTCGCTCCTTTATGCAAAACAACAGCTTTAAGAGCTCCAAGTGCTCATTCACGGGAGACACTGGCTGATCTGGATCTTTGCATAGACAGTTGTCTTGCTGTCTGGTGCACTTGCTAAAATAAATGTCGTTCCTTTATGCACCACAACAGCTTTGAGAGCCGCAAGTGCTCATTCACGGGAGACACTGGCAGCACATCTGGAGGCCTTCACCAAAGGATGGCACACCTTGCACTTCAGAGTACTTCATCTGTGAGGTAACGCGTCATTCCATGATACACATGAGCTTAAATTCAGTCCAAGTCACTAGCAGCTTTGGTCGCAAAACTATCCGATAAATAATTGCCAATCGGCAATGCACATACACAAACACAACAGTGCAGGGTGACCATCGATTTCGCATGGACCGCACACGTCCAGTACTTCAACCGTTTTAAACGTTCTGCATCTGTAAATTTGAAGAATAAAATGAGTATTTTGGGGGTAGATTAAGCAGCTCTAGCATTCCATGCTCCTTACTTTTCAGCATATTGGTGCCCCCTTCCTTGAGTGCTCTGATCGAGGCTGGTAACAGCAGCTTCAGGGGTAGTGCAGTGACGCTGAATCTCGAGAACCTGTTTGAGGAGCCTGTGACACAGACCATCCAGCTGGCATTACAGCAACTGCAGAAGCTGTCCCCTAGTCAGAAGTGTGATAAGGTAGGTTTTTGTTGTTGCACAAATATGAGATCCAGGCTGACTCTGCAAGCTCAATTTTCGTCTTAAACATTTCAGCAGAAGGTTTCTCTCAGCCAATCTGTAACTTGGTCAAGTAGGTGAAAAATGTCGGTGGTATTTGTTTAATTCTTATTCTAGACTGATATTTCAATTTCCAGGTACTGCTCAGTGGCGGTTTTGCTTCAAGCAAGTACCTTTCAGTGAGTAAGCGTGCCGTATTTTGCCTTATATTTTGTTGTGCCAGTAAACCTGCCTGTGCATTCTTTGTTTAAATTGTTATTAGATTATCTGGATAGTTTTAGCGAGACTCCAATTTCCACCCCTTGTGATATCCTTTGGTGAGTACCCTTATATTTACCAATGCAGATGCGAGTGCACTCAGCCCTGATTGACGGCAAAAAATCCAGCTCCCTCATCACGCCTCCCATGCCCTACTCAGCAGTGCTGCTAGGTAATGGATGGGAAGAGCACCCTCAGCAGCTGAATGTGCAGAAGATACTGTAATTTTGATTAGTCATGCAAGCTTCTAGCTGACTTAATTTTGTAAGGCAATATCAGCTGAAGTCGAACTGTCAGTTACAATCTTCCTGACTGCACAGGGGCGGTGCGCGCCTGCAGCCAACCTGAGCTCATCAATGCACGCAAGTCCAAGCTCTCTTACGGGGTCAGGACTTGCCAGTGGTACGAGCCAGGCTTTCCTGGATCCTTCATTCACAAGGAGACTGGCATCATGTACACAGATGCGGGGTTCATCCTGTTTGTGTCCAAGGATGATTTGGTATGTGCTTCTTTTGCAGTTTTGAGGTACATTCAGGAGTTGCCACGATTTCTACATCACTTCCATACACACATGCGAGAGGCTGGTGTGCAAACTTAATTCAGCATATGTTTGTTGCTTTGCACAAACTTAGGTGGCCAGCAACATGAGCGTTGTGCACACGGTGCATCCTCTCTACAGCGACACATTTAGGCCTCAAGTGAGGCTGTACGCATCTGACCAAGCTGGATCTTCCATTCGGTGAGGAGCATTTTGCCTTTTGGTTTCCCTGTGCTCACAATTTTCTTTATTTCAGGGGCTCAATACAACAAAGCAAACACATCCTTTCTTGTTACACTGTTGTTACACTTTTACTGTAATCACTTCACAACAGGTACATTGACGAAGCAGACCCAGACATGCAGGAAACTGCAGCTGTTGTAAAAATTGATGTGCCTCCCTCCTTTAAGGATGCACGTGACGCAGATATCAAAGTGGAGATGCAGTTTGGGCGTGCTGAGTTGGTTTTGAAGGCATGGGAGGCAAGCAGTGGTGTCCCTGTTAAGGCCAAAATAAAATTTGCCCAGGCTTAGTATATACTCTGGCAGTGTCAATGCTCTAGAACTTCTGTGGGTTGATGCTGCACAATATGACTGTTGAAAACTGGTTGGAAGCTATCCGAATAGTGGCATAAACCTGGAGGTAGCAAGGTTTCCCTCTTGCCATTGCAAACATTTATTTTGGAGTTTAAGCGCAGACGTGCTTGCATTTTGTGAAAGTTTTTAATATAGCATAGGTTGCATGCGTTTGGAGTTTGACCTTTGAAGAGCCACTTTGCAGTTTGCGATGTGGGTGTATAAATCAAATAAACTGTGAAAGTTGTGCAAGCTGGCGGTGTGCCTTGTGTTTTTCTCGTTATTCTGGGCGCTGCCGAATCATACTCGTGTGGCTTCTCTGTTTTGACGTAGATGCAATGATATGAACTTTAAGAGTAGTACCTCAAAAGGTAAATAAAATGATATCCTGGATTACGCAAGGTCACTTGCCATGTGTAAAGCTCTTCTCTAGCTTGAAAATCGCTTATACATCCAGCACGGGACTCCTGCTGTTCTGCTTGTCTCTTAATAGGCCCAGGAAACGTAGTAGCCTACTGTTTGAACGCAAGAGATTCATATTGGTATAAGCTACACTCATACCCAAAGCGGCATAAGAATGGAGCAGCTATATCGCTACATCATCTATGCTATACGTCAGGAGGTGGGTGGTGTGAAAGGCCTGGATGCCACCCGCCTAGATTTCATCCAATGGCAAATCATTTGGCCTTGTGTGTGGTGTCCCTTGGACGCAAGATTTTATGCAAATGTGAACTGCAATAAGATCTTAGCTCAAGCAATGGCCTGCTGAAAAGAATGCTGAGCATAAAGAGTGATAATGCAGCCAGAAGAAAACGTCAGTAAGTACGTGCAGGACAGCTGCATGCTCTGTTTAGTGATGTAGCTGCTTTTCTATAAAGTGGAAATCAGTTTCTGTGCCTGGCGCTCTTGCTTGTTTGAGCCTGAAAAGAAAAGAAAAGAAGAAAAAAGAAAAGGTTTGCATATAGTGTAAACACCACTGGCATGGATTAGGAAAGGATATTGTTTTGTGTTCTGCACCACCCAATGGACGTAGAGACACACAACATCCCACAAAAGAGGAAAGGCGTTTCAGTGGGGATCAGGTGGTCGGGAGGCAGAAGCCTGCGAACCACCAGGAGTATTGCTCATATATTTGTGGGGGTTGTGTTCATTGTCTTGTCTCATCTGTATGATTCTTGTCGCGGATCTGATAGCATGTAGGCTTCAATGTTTCATGAGTGCTGTGGCATTTAGATTAGTAGCTCCGAGGATGTGGAGTGGTTTCCTTGTGTAGCTGCTGTAAACGGTGCCGGTTGCTCCTAGCAGGATGGCGTGGAGGTTTTTGCGGTGTCCGAGTAAGCGAGGCATTAGCAGCTTCTGTTGTTCTCGTGCCTTTTCTGCTTGTTGGATAGTGGAAGTGTCTACACGGTACTTGATTTTGATTAAGTGTGTATCGCGTTTGCTTGGTTGTATGTCTCTTGGTTTCATAACCAGGGTATGGACTGGCAGCGCCATCTGCTCGGTTATCACGGGCAGCTCTCCTTGCATTATTGGCGGACATAGTTTGATACGTGTTTGTTGGGTTTTGTTTGGGGCGTGGTTGCTGGGAACTATGATTGCAGCTGCCTTGCTAAATTTCCGCCACTGTTGTGCATTGAGACTGGAAGGTAAGAGCCAAGTTGGAATTATTCCTATCTGTGTCCCCTCTAAAGGGCGTATAATGCCTTGTTGTATCATTGTTGCACGACTCCCTACATATGCTTGCGCTAGCAGGCAGGCACCCTGTGTACCTTGTTGGATAGCTTTTATAATCATTTGACCAGCAGCATTATGCCTATTATACTAATCATTCTATTTACAATGGGATGGCCGCAGCCTGACAGCATGTGGTAGGTGCCATCTAGCTTTTGGACCCTGTGTACCTTGTTGGATTGGACCCGGATGGGCTGTCCATAATTCTTGAAACTCTAGAGGTGAAGCCATTCTTTTTTTTTGTGACCAGAGCATGGTAGCAAAAGGCTGTCACGCAATTTGTTGGCAGAGCCCGATTATGTGAGCATTCAGCCTTGGTACTATTATTGCCTGTCATTGAAAGTCTTGGGAGTCGGTGAAGAAGTCCATGATTTCTGTTGCAAGGTCTTGGATAGGCAGGGGGACTCAGCAGGGTGTGTACGCCTTGGTGACAAGGAGTGTATGCATCCTATAAAATGTGGGGTGCTGAGGGGTGATGGTGCCGGAGCATTTACTATCTATGCCGTACACACATGTCACCTCTGGGAGGATCTGGAACTTGGGAAGCATAACTTTTGTTAGCCAGTCCTCTGCTTTTGGTGGTTGGCTAGGTATGTCGTATTGCTCACTGTCATGTGCTGTCTCTCGTACTGGAGGTGGTCTGATAAGATCAACCAGTCTGTAGTTTCATAGTTCACAGCTGCCTGTACCCTTCGTATCGATTTGTATGTCAGTAGGTTGTGTCAAAATGAACTTTGTCCCTGATATGTTTGCCTAGCGTAGGTTTTCTGGAGCTTCTTTCAAGTTTTCCTGTTCCCAAATTTCTGTTTCAAAATGCTGGTGCAAGGACATATGCTTGACACGTTTTTTCATGATTTTCTGGTCTCCTTTGCCAAACAGACCCCCACGTTACTCAGAGGTTTACGATTTCATTAGTGCAGCTGTCGATCTTTTTGATTTATTTATTTGTTGGGACCTGTAGGTTGAGCAGCCATGCCAGGCTGGAGGCCTTTGTAATCCAAGCTAAACTAGCGTAGGTTTCCACTGGGGAGTATGTCTGTTGGGATCCTCCAATCTTTACCGGGTTATCCATATTTTTGTCCGTATGTTTAATTCTTGTGCCAGAGGTGGACATGGTGCTTGCTCATCTTTTTCAGTCATTTTTACATGATTAGCTTGGATCTGATCATCTTTGCTGCTTCTCATGTTGGCTCCCAATTGATTGACCAGCCATATTTCGCTCTCTGTCTGTCTAATGCCGAGTATTCCGTTGCTCCTCAGCCAGAAGCCCTGGCAGGCTGGACAGTGCCATTCTTCTAATTGATCTGTAATCGGGCGGGCATCTTGTTGGTTGTGATAAGAACCAAGTTGCATATGCAAGGCAATCCCAATGGTAGGTGCAAATGCATGTGCTGCATTGAAACGTACCTTGCTCGTGGTCAGATCATCATCATCATTATTCTACTTCATTCGTTCTTTCCTTGCTATGGGTGTCCAACAAATTTTGCAGCAAAGATATCGAAGATCCTTGCATGCAAATAGAATCTTGCTTGCACAACATAAGGACGCTTTTGAATGGTATTGAAGGGCCCATTCCTCAATGGTACTAGCTTGGCCTTCAGTAGACCAATTACTGCTCCTGGGATGTTGGTATTTGCCAATCACCCTGAACCCTTGCCTTCGTTTCGGGGCGAATTTTTTGCCAGTCAGTCAAGTTGTTAATGCCGTTGTCAAACTCAAACATCTGGTTTACAACTTTGGATGCCCCTAGCTTGCATATCAATGCATACTCTCTATTGTATTGCCAGAGCACATCTGTGGAATGCTGGTAGTTATGTGATGGACATCAGTTATGACCTGGTCCTTCCTCTTCATCAGACGGCCAAGCGACCAAGTATGTTCATCGACTATCTTGGCAATGACCTTGCGGGTCAGGTTTGTATTGGAGCTGAGTCGCTTTGTCAAAGTATTGAATGTCGACTGAATCTTGGCTTGTTGTCATTTCTGGGGGGTGGGGGCCTTAGCTAGCAACCCCATTGGAGCCCATAATTCATAATGCAACATCTTACACCTAATTTGGGCTGGCTGCTTGATCACTGGACTTAAACTGTTATTGTTACAAAATTAAGCCTTGATGCAAACATTCGGGTGCTGTCACACATCCATGACCATTTTATACATCACAGACCAGCTCCGACTACCTGTCCTCAATCATACTGGGTGTGTCATCACACCCTCTTCCAGTAAACTCTTTTACATCTTTACAATGCTTTATGGACAATATAGTAATAGTGTGCACTATACACCATGCCGTAATTTTTGCACAGGACCACATGAACAGTCGCTTTTGCATATCAATTTAACAACTATGAAGGAGACAAACTTCTCGGCATTCTAGGAGAGCACTGATAGTGAGTCTGAGGAAAGCTTGTTAACGCGCCTTCACTAGCTCAACATCAAACTCGAGTGTAGCGTTGGGAGGAATGATGCCCCCGGCCCCTCTGCTACCATAGCCCAGTGCGGGAGGAATGATCTACAGATGTTACAGCGGGTTTAAACGAGCTTCTGCTGTCAGTCACTGATGTATAAGAAAGTGTGCAAGAGAGCAAAGAAGAATGAGGCTCACCAGTTTCCTTTTTCCGCCCTCCTTCATAGGTGGCACTCCTTCGGCCTCAGATCCAATGATTCCAAGATCCCAGCTGCGAAGAATAGGCGGCCAATTCAGTAATCTTCTTGCACATCTTAAAAAATCAAGGCTGTTGATTCAATGGGATTGAAACAACTAAGAGAACTTGGTTTTAGACTGATTTTAAGTTGATGGTAGATTCAAGCATGTATTCAATGCTTTCTTGGCTACATGAAAGTGTGTGTTGCTGCAAGGTTGTGACTCAGTCTTATATTGATTGCGTCGTGGAATGGCAGCAAATATTTAAAGTGCTAGAATTAACCCATTAACGAGGGCACGGAATGCCCGGGCTTGATTGGAAGCGTCAAGAACCAGGGGAAGAAGGAGGCCAAGAAAGGAGAGATTGTAGCGGGACGGGTATACTGGGTATTGTAATCAAATTCAGCTCACGTCCAGAATGAAGAGCAGTGTGAGGACCAAGGAAGTAATGAGATAGAAACTTAAAGATGGAGGCCAAGAAAGGAGGTGGGTAGCGGGATGGGTATACTGGGTAATGTAAACAAATTCAGCTCACGCCCAAAATGAAGAGCAGTGTGAGGACCAAGGAAGTAATGAGATAGAAACTTAAAGATGGAACATGGAACATGAATAAGAAGTAAAACAAGTAACAAGTAATATGACTTTGCTTTACTCCAAGAACTACATTTGACATGTTGCACACTGAACTCAGCATTTTGGTGGAATTTTTAACTCCTCACCCCTGAATGACCTGGCCAATGCCAACAGAGAACGCCAGGGGCTGTCCACGCTTGTAACTGTTATCGAACTCGGCACCATTGCTCAACAGGCGGCCCGCGTAGTGAGCCTTGATACGAGCTCCCTGCGCAAGCGGCGTGTAAGAGGTGAGAAAGTGAGTACTGTTTTGCAATTGCTAGGTGGCAATCCATTTATTTTGCTGCTGAGCCTTTGGTCTTTCGTGTCTGATGCTGCACACTAGTTCTGGAAGGCAAACAGATAGTAGCCTAGAGACTACTTTGCTACGAGGGCTTCTCGACAGATAGGCAAATCGAGCATCCTTGCCTTTACAGGAGATGGTCCAGTTCCCTCCAACTCGTCAATCCATTGCAGTCCGTTCTTTGCTGTGTTCATCTCACCACCGGCAGAGGCAGACATAATAGGGGAAGCCCCTGTGGTTTGTGCCAGTCATGGAGCAGTGCGTGCTACGACTGAACCGCTCAAAAGCGCGTGAACATACCAGAGCTTTGTACCAAACAACACATGGATATGAAATAAGCTGCACCCACCAGCTGCTACGAGAGCCACAGCAGAGAACAGACCCCTCCTCCGCATTGTAGGGGAGGGCACCGACCCTGCAGCACCAGCTGCAGAGGTGGATGAGCGGGCCACAACACGAGGCTGATGCATCAGGCTAGGGCTAAATGCGCTGCGCGCCGATGCCTGTGCAGTACGCATTGATCGGATGTATTTTGAGTGTCCTCGTGTGTGTAGGGAGGTGTGTGTATTTGCGTGTGTGTCTCTGGGCGTGTGTGTGTGTGTGTGTTCGTGTGTATGTGTGTGTGTATGTGTGTGTGTGTTTGTGTGTATGTGTGTGTGTGTGTGTGTGTGTGTGTGTGTGTGTGTGTGTGTGTGTGTGTGAGTGTGTGTGTGTGTGTGTG